>PVMK01113811.1_pt1 | contig 13497 bp, 14 predicted proteins | sample 1853481 | NCBI WGS metagenome assembly PVMK01 (sample SAMN08533507, study PRJNA380276) | Marine sediment metagenome, whole genome shotgun sequencing project.
CGAAATCGAGTCGTGCCCGCAGGCCGTTGACATTCCAGGTAGCGATACGCATAACCACATCCTATCGATTTCGACGGGTCGGAATCTATCCGCGAGGCGAATAAGATGGTTCCCCTTTTGCGCGACGGGCACAAGCGATGAAAATCGGCGTTTTTGCGACCTTCATGTCTCCCATCGGGACGCCGGAGATGATTCAGGACCTCGGCAGACGCATCGAGGGCGCAGGCATGGACTCCTTGGGATGGGCGAGCACGTGGTGCTGTTCGACGAGATGGAGTTCCCGTATCCGGGGTCGAAGGACGGTCGCATTCCCGTGCCTGCCGGCGGCGGTCTGCTCGATACCGTGGCCACGTTTGGTTTTCTTGCCAACGCGACGACGACGTTGCGCTTTGGTACGGGTATTACGCTGGTTCCGCAACGCAATCCGATCTATACAGCCAAGGAATTTGCCACCCTCGATTGGCTCAGCGGCGGGCGCATCGACTTCGGCATCGGCGTGGGCTGGTGCAAGGAGGAAGTGCTGGCGTGCGGCTATTCCTGGGAAGATCGGGGCGCGCGTTGTGACGAGTTTCTGGAGGTCATGAAACGTCTGTGGACGCAGCCCGTTGCGTCGTTCGAAGGAAAGCATTTCAAACTCTCCGAGGCCCGCATGGATCCCAAGCCCATCCAGAGCCCGCACATTCCGATTATCGTCGGGGGGCACAGCAAGCGGGCATTCCGGCGCGCCGCCGAGTTTGGCAACGGCTGGTACGGGTTCGGGATCAATCCCGAGCAGACCGCCGCCGTTCTGAAAGATCTGGATGCCGCGCTAGAGCGCGTGGGGCGATCGCGCGACGACTTCGAGATCGTCATCACGCCCAACGTGGCCGATGCCGATGCCATCCGAGCGTTCCAGGACGTCGGGGTCGATCGACTGGTAATGCATCTAGGTTCGCAACGCCCTGAAAAGGTCGCCGCTCGACTGAACGAACTCGAAGGGTTCGCTAACATCGCTGCCTGACGGCACTGGAGGAATTATGAGCCGGATACGACTACTCGAAGATGACGAACTCTCGCCTGAAGCCCGTGCTCAGGTCGAGCAGGTGGAGGCGTCGGGCGCGGATGCGTCGGTGCTGCGGGCGGTCGCGCACCGCCAGGAAATGTTTGATGAGTACTTCAAGTTCTACTACCCGGCGCATCAGGGTGGGCTGGTGGAACCCGAGCTCAAAGAACTCGTGCGGCTCAAAATCGCGCGGCTCAACGATTGCTTTACGTGACTGGGCGCAAGATTTCCATCGGCGATGGAAAACGGCCTGACGGAAGAGAAAATCGCCCAGCTCGACGGCGAGGAAAACGGATTTTCTGACCGGGAGCGACTGGCGCTGGAATATGCGGAACTGCTCGCTGTCGATCACCATAGTGTAGATGACGGGTTTTTCGACCGGCTGCGTACGCAGTTCAATGACGCCGAAATTCTGGAGCTTGGCATGATGGCCGGCCAGTACATCGGTTTCGGGCGCTTGTTGATGGTGCTCGATCTGACGCCGAAGTTCTGCCCGACCGACTAACGTACTTCCTAAGGGGAAAGACAATGACATTTGGACACGATACGACCACCGATGAAGTGCTGGACGGCATCGACCTGGCCGGCAGAACTGCGTTCATTACCGGCGCCTCCGGTGGCCTGGGCGCTGAGACAGCGCGAGCGCTGGCGTCTCGCGGCGCCGCGGTGACGATTGCGGCGCGCAATGTTGAGAAGGCGGAAGGCGTGGCTGCATCGATCCGCGAGTCGACCGGCTCCAGCATCGATGTGGTGCAGTTGGAGTTGATGGACCTCGCCAGCGTGCGGGCTTGTGCCGAAGGTTGGCTCGCTACCCACGGGCCGCTGAATCTGCTGATCAACAATGCCGGCATCATGGCCTGCCCGCTGGATCGAACGGACGCCGGCTGGGAGATTCAGTTTGCTACCAATCACCTCGGGCACTTTCTGTTGACCGGACTGCTGCTGCCGGCGCTCAAAGAGGGCGCACCCGCGCGCATCGTGAACCTGAGTTCCGGAGCCCACCGGTTCGGCAATATCGACTTCGACGATCTCCACTTCGAGAATCGCGAGTACAACAAGTTTGCCGCCTACGGACAGTCCAAGACGGCCAACGTATTGTTCGCCCGGGAACTGGGTCGGCGCCTCGAGGGCACCGGTGTCACCGCCAATGCAGTGCATCCGGGCATCATTCAGACCGAACTGGGCCGCCACCTGACGCCTGAAGACCTGGCCGCGTTCCCGGGGGATACGTCGCCGGAAGAAATGCGTTTCAAGACGGTCGAGTCCGGCGCGGCGACCAGTGTCTGGGCGGCGACCAGCAATGAGCTCGACGGGCGCAGTGGCTTGTACCTCGAGGACTGCCACGTCGGCCTGCCCGAGGATGAAGTCGAGGGTATGGGTGGCTACTCCCCCTGGGTCATGGATGATGACGCCGCGCGCACTCTCTGGGGCGTGTCGGAGGAACTGGTCGGCACGCAGATAGACGTCTGAACAACAATGGCTGAATGAGGGGATGACATGAGCTGGGGATTCGATACCGACCCGGAGTTTCAACGCGAACTCGACTGGATGGAGGAATTTGTCGCGACCGAAGTGGCGCCGATCGAAATGGTGCTCAGCGATTCCTACGACGTCACCAACCCGAACTTCATCAAGCTGGTCCGGCCGTTGCAGGCGATCGTCAAGGAGCGCGGTCTGTGGGCCTGCCACCTGGGTTCGGAACTCGGCGGGCCGGGTTTTGGCCAGCTGAAGCTGGCGCTGATGAACGAGATTCTAGGCAAAGCGTCCTTTGCCCCGATCGTGTTCGGCTGTCAGGCGCCGGACTCGGGTAACGGTGAAATCCTGGCGCACTACGGCACTGAAGAGCACAAGGAAAAATTTCTGCGGCCGTTGCTGGACGGCGAGATCGTATCCTGCTTCTCGATGACCGAGCCCCATGCCGGTGCCGACCCGACCATGTTCAAGTGTGCTGCGGAACAGGACGGCGACGAGTGGGTGATCAACGGCGAAAAGTGGTTCTCGTCCAACGCCAAGCACGCTTCGTTCCTGATCGTCATGGCGGTATCGGATCCAGACGCGCCGCCGCACTCGCGCATGTCGATGTTCATCGTGCCGACCGACACGCCGGGCATCAACATCATCCGCAACGCGGGTATCGGCGGCGAGCCGATGGGCGAGGGGCATCACGCCTACATCCGTTATGAGAACGTGCGGATTCCCGCTGCCAACATGCTCGGCGAGCGCGGCCAGGCGTTCATTGTCGCTCAGACCCGGCTCGGCGGAGGGCGCATTCATCACGCCATGCGCACGGTCGGACAACTACACAAAGCCTTCGACATGATGTGTCAGCGGGTGTTGTCCCGGGAGACCAAGGGCGAAGTGCTGGCGCAGAAGCAGAGCGTGCAGGAAAAGATTGCCGATTCCTGGATCGAGATGGAGCAGTTCCGCCTGCTGGTGCTGCGCACCGCCTGGCGGATCGATCAGTACCAGGACTACCGGCGCGTACGCAAGGACATCGCCGCGATCAAGGCATTGATGCCGAAGGTGTATCACGACGTGATATCACGCGCGTTGCATCTGCATGGATCGTTGGGAATCTCCAACGAGATGCCGTTCACCGGCATGCTGATGGGCTCGTATGTCATGGGGCTTGCTGACGGCCCAACCGAGGTGCACAAAGTCACGGTGGCTCGCCAGGTGTTAGGCGAGTACACGCCCACCGACGACCTGTTTCCGGACTATCACCTGCCGCGCCGACGCGATGCCGCGCTCGCGAAATTCCGGGATCTGATCGACCTGGAGGTCGGGCAATTATGAGGCTCAACTGAATGCAGGAGTTTCACGTAGACCTCACCACGCTGGACGGGCAGATGGAGTGCTTCGCTGCACATCCGGACGGCGATGGACCGTTTCCCGCGGTGATTCTGTACATGGACGTCGTTGGCATTCGCGAGGAGCTTCGTGACATGGCCCGGCAGATCGCCGCGCAAGGTTATCTGTGCTTGTTACCGGATCAGTTCTACCGGGATGGCAAAGTACGCTTCGATCTCTCCAAAGGCGCCGAGGAACTGCAACGTATGTTTGCGATGGGGGGAACCCTGACGGTGGACCGGGTGATGCGAGATACCCGCGCAATGCTGGATTATCTCGAGTCCAACCCAGTGGTCGGCGGCCTAACCGGATGCGTCGGTCACTGCATGGGCGGGCAGTTCGTGGTCGCGGCGGCGGGTACCTTTCCCGATCAGATTGGCGCCGGGGCGTCACTGTATGGTCCGCGCATCGTCACGGACCAACCCGAATCCCCGCATCTACTGGCCGATAAGATCAAAGGCGAACTGTATCTTGGCTATGCCGAACACGATCCGTTTGTCGAAGATAGTGAGATTCCTGATCTGCAGGCCGCACTGGATGCCAATGGCGTGACCTACGTGCTGGAGACCCATCCTGGGACGGAACACGGGTTCTGCTTTCCGGAACGTCCGGCGTATGCGGAAGCGGCGGCCGGGAAAGTCTGGGAAACGGTCTTCGCGATGTTCGAGCGGACATTGAAGGTCTAGCTCGACAGGAAACGGCGATGATCGTACGCCCGACATTGACTACGCAGCGACTGGTTCTGCGGCCCTACCGGGAGGAGGACGCCGCGGACGTGCGGCTCGTTGCCGGCGAGCGTGTGATTGCCGATACCACGTTGCGAATCCCGCATCCGTATGAAGAACGTGACGCGGTTGCGTTCATTGCGCGGCAGCAGGACAACTTTGCCAGTGGCCGTTCTGTCCAATTTGCCATGCCGAGCGCGGCCGATGGAGAGCTGCTGGGTGGCATCGGCCTGACGATCGACCCGGACCACGCGTCTGCGGAACTCGGCTACTACGTCGCTGTACCCCACTGGGGCAAAGGCTATGCGTCCGAGGCGGCAACCGCCGTGATTGCGTTTGCGTTCGAGGTAAAACACCTCAATCGGGTTCACGCCCATCACATGACACGTAATCCTGCGTCTGGACGGATACTTCAGAAGATCGGCATGCGCCATGAAGGGACCTTGCGCGAGCACATCATCAAGTGGGGCGTGCCTGAAAATGTCGAGGTATATGCCGTTCTGGCCGCCGACCGATAAGCGGCCAGGTACCTCGCGCCGCACAGGTTAGAGGTCGGTATCGCCTTTGAGCAGGCGCTGGGCGATGGTTCGGTTGAGAATTTCGTTGGTGCCGTCGGCGATGTTGACGATCCGTAACGAGTGCCAGGCTTCGGTCAATCCCAATTCGTTGGTCAATCCCATCGCCCCGTGGGTCTGGATCGCCCGGTCGACGGCGCGGAAGCCAATCTGTACGGAGTAGGCCTTGGTCATGCTCAATTCCTTGACCGCAGGCAGGCCCGTATCCAAAAGCTGGGCGACGTTCAAACCCATCAGGTGAGCGGCGTGCAGCTCGGTTGCCGATTCGGCCAGGGGAAAACTCACGCCTTGGTAGTCGGCAATCGCACTGCCGAAGGCGTGTCGGATCTGCGCGTAGTCCAAGGCTTTCTCGATGGCCCAGCGACCGTAGCCGACCGCGCGAGCGGAGTTGTAGATGCGTCCCAACGAGACACCGTACAGGGCGGCCGCAAATCCTTTTCCCAGCTCACCGAGAATCTGCCAGGGCTCCACGTACAGATCGTCAATTGCGAGTTCAGCCTCGTCGCCGCCAATGTGGCCGAACAGTCGGATGATGCGTTGCACCGTGAACCCGGGCACGTCGGTGGGCACGATGAAAGCGGTGATGCCACCCTGTTTTGCCGCCGCCCGCTCAGCGTCCGTGACGGCGAACAACACGCAGTAGTCGGCCACCGGCGCATTGCTGGTCCATATTTTACGACCGGAAATTCGCCAGCCGTCGCCGTCTTTGACGGCTTTGGTGGTGATCATGCTGGCATCTGACCCGGCGTTGGGTTCGGACAAGCCGAAACACATTGAACGGCTGCCATCCATCAATCCCGGCATGATCTCGGTGCGCGCCTGCTCGGTGGTCTGCTCCAGCAATCGGCTGGGTCCGAACGCCCAATGCGCCAGCGCGTAGAGCATCAACCAGTTCTGCGGGCCGCAGTGATGAAACAACGCTTCCCAGGCGACGTAGTAGGCGAGATGCCCAAGACCGCCGCCGCCGAGCGCCTCGGGAACACACATCTGGTAAAACCCCGCGCGTGCCGAAGCCGTGCGCACTTCGTCAATCAGGCCGGCCAGCGCGTCTGAAAACCGCCCGTCGGGCCGATACAACGCGCGCGGATCCTCGAACAGCTCACGATTAGCGAGATGGCGGGGAAGGACTTCCTGATCGGCAAAGGCGAGAATGCCATCGCGCGCGGCGATTACGTCCTCTCCCAACTCCGTCGCAATAGCGCTGACTGTCGCTCTCCTCTGGGCCGTTGATGAACGGTCCCAGGAAGTCTACATCGTCTGGCTGGGGTTGGAGTCGATGTTGGGGCGGCTGCCTTGGGCGATCAGCGGGACGACAACGGTGTTGCCTGGGCGGATGCGATCGAGATCGAGATCCGGGTTGTACTGGCGGAGCAGCCACACCGGCACGTTGTAGCGAACCTCGGAGAGCTCCCATAGCGAATCGCCGTTTTTGACCACGTGGTGAGTGGTGCCGGTGATGTGTCGGCGTGCGAAGAATGCTTCCTGGAGTTCCCGATGAAACGCGCGGCGACGCGATTCGAAGACGTCGACATCGACTTTGGAGAAATCCAGCGTCAGGCGGCGCCCGACGACGACCGGCTTGCCATAGCGCATGCCGTTGCGCTGGCGAAGCTGGGCGGCCCGGATGTCCAGCCACTCGGCGTAGTGGCCAAGGGTTTCCACCGGCTGAATCTCGATGCTGCCGTCGGCGGCGACGTCGTAGTTGGACGGATCTGCGCTCAGATCCATTGCCGGCAAGGCCAACGCCGAGCCCAGCTGCTCAGCGTTGGTGCCACTGACCGGCGTTGCACTGGTCCGCTGGGTGCTGGCGGACAGGGAAGGTTCGGGAGCTGTTACGCTCGCGGTCAGCGCGGCTGCTGTGTGGCTGACTGCGGGCGTTAGAACGGCCGTTTGGGCGCGCGCCGAGCCCGCTGGAATGGGCAGCCGCAGTACCGTTCCCGCGCGGATCCGGTCGGGGCTACGCAGATCGTTCATCGCAACCAACTGCCGCACGCTGACGCCGTACTGAGCGGCGATCACCGACAACGCTTCACCGCGTTGCACACGGTGAAACTCGTCCGGACGCTGCGTGTCGTAGTGCTCTGCCGCCGCCAGGCTCTCGGACCAGGCCGCGATTTCGAGGGAACCTGGGGTTCGCACCCGAAAGCCCTTGGGAACGTGCTTGTCGCCCAGCCACACCGGTTCACGCAGCGCGGGGTTGTAGAGGCGCAGGGTGCTCGACTCCACGCCGAGCGCACGCGACAAGGAGCCGACCGGATAGTAGGCATCGATCTCCAGCACCGTATGGTCTGCGGCGGGATCGCGTTGCAGGGCTCCGAAGTACCGTTCGGGATCGGCGTCGATGTCGACCGCTGCCAGGAAGGCTGGATAGAAGTTGCGCGAGGCGAAACCGAAGGTCCGGCCCCGATACTGTTCGATGATCACGCCGATATCTTTGGTCTTGAGCACATTCGAGGCGCGCCGCATGCCGGCGGCGCCGTGGTTGTAGGCGGTGATCGCCAGTGGCCATGCGCCGGTCATCTGATAGTCGTGGCTGAGCAGCTGAACGGCCGCATCGGTGGCCAGGAATGGGTCGAGGCGCTCATCGACCACGTGGTCGATACGCATGTAACGCCGGCCGGTGGAGCGGGTGAATTGCCACATTCCGGTGGCGCCGACATTGGAGCGGGCGCCAGGATTGAATGACGACTCTACGTGGGGTAGCGACGTGAGTTCCAGGGGTAGCCCCGCATCCGAAAAACGCTCGCGGATGTACGCGGTCCAGATCCCGGAACGGGCGAGACCGGCACGGAAGCGATTGGATTGACCGAGTTGGAAACGCAATCGTCCGGCCGCGTTGGCGAGTTCGTCGGTCTTGTCCTGCCAGAGGGCAAGCACCCGTTGGGCTTCATCATCGAGGCCGGAGCGTCGGCCCGCGGCCAGTTTCTTCAGGATGGTGCTGTAACGCTTCTTGGATGCTTCGACGACCCGGGAGCGGGTCTTGCGGGACGCGTTCTCCGGCAGTTCGATTGCTTCGTAGACTACATCGAGGTGGCGGGAGTCATGGATGAACCCGGAATCCGTGTCGACTTCCGTATACACCCGGGTCCAGAACGTCACGGCCGTGGTCACTACTTCCGGGCGAGGCAGCACCGATTCGTCTGACTTCTGGACAGTTTCGGTTGGGCTGGGATCCGCTGGAAGGATATAGGCCGGCGGCCGGTCGGGGCCGCTGGTGCTTATGCCCCAGAAGGTGGTTGCGCTCGCCGTCCCAGCGAACAGTGCAACCGCCATCGCAAAAATCACGCATCTCACCATGACGCAGTCCTGCAACACGGGTCCGTCATTGTGCCGGACCGGGATACTCAGGTGTTTCTAACTTGTAAGCCTACGAACCGCTGCGGCAACGGTCACATAAGCGCCGAAAATGTGACCAATTCACCCCAGAAACGCATACAACGGGTCATCAGGGACTCGCCCACCCCGCGCAATGCCGTCGAAGGTCGGACCCTCCCAATCCGCCGTGGTGTCCACATTCTGATTCCAGTCCATCACGATCTGCCGATGGCTGATCTTCCAGACGTCCTCGCGCTTCTGCATCGTGTCGAGATAGCGGCCGAGGTAGGTCATTTCCGTGTCTGGACCGTCATCATTGGCGGTGTAGTGATAGGCCGTGACATAGGATTCAACCCGGGCATCGTCGCCGTCCTGGTCGATCGCAATATTGGTTACCCGGTGCTGGGTGCGGGCGTGGTGCGCGATAGCGGCGGGGAGAATCGCGCAGAACTCATGGGCGGAACCCTGGAATCCGCCGTACTCGACGGTGGCGTCAGGCCAGTAGGCGGATTTGAGAATCGCCTCGTCGGCGCGATCGACGCCGCGGCTGTGCTTGGCCAGCACGTCATGCATTGCCAGTCGGTCGGCGACCTCGGCGAGGTCGGGTACGCGGCCGGTCTCGGTTGTCATGGCTCCTCCTGATGTGGGTGATGCGTGCGCAGATCGGCCGGCAACGACACCACATCGTGTCGCGTAAATCCAGCCACCGGTTAGCGCATCTGAATCCGGCTATCGCGGAAGGGCTTCCCGATAAGGCGCCTGCGCAAGTTGGGTTGGACATCCTATTCGGATTAGACTCCGCTGCATAAGGCGCATAAAGAGGGAGGACGTCATGGCGAACACATCCAACGGCTCGGTGCGAACGATGGACGCGGCCTATCACAAACTACTGGACAGCGATTCCCACCCGGTGCCCGAATGCTATCGGCGCGACTCGCCGATCGAGCCGGGACCGACCTTCGTCCCGGTAGAGCGGTATATCTCCAAGGAGTTTCACGACCTGGAAGTTGAAAAGGTCTGGAAACGGGTCTGGCAGATGGCCTGTCACGAAGACGATATGCCGGACGTGGGCGACTACGTGCCCTACGACATTGCCGGGATGTCTTTTCTGGTGGTTCGTGTCGAGGAGAACGAGTTCAAGGCGTATTACAACGCGTGTCTGCATCGGGGTCGCAAGTTGCGTGAAAATCGTGGCAAACACGCGGAGGAGTTGCGCTGTCCGTTCCACGGCTGGTGTTGGAACCTCGATGGAACGCTTCGCCAGATTCCCTGCCAGTGGGACTACCCGGAACTGAAGCCCGAGGAGCAGAGCCTGCCGGAAGTAAAGGTGGGCCGATGGGGCCGCTACATATTCATCAATCCCGATCCGGACTGCGAACCCTTCGAAGACTACATCGGTGATCTGTCGAGCCACTTCGAGGTGTTGCCCTACGAGCGTCGTTACAAAGAAGCCCATGTGGCGAAGATCATCCGCTGCAACTGGAAGGCGGCGTCAGAGGCGTTCATGGAGTCCTACCACGTGATCGCCACCCACCCGCAGATATTGCTGGGCGGCGCTCACGACGTGGATACCAAATACGACGTGTTCGGTAACTACTCCCGCGCCATACGCTGCGGAGCGCTGGAAAGCAGCGGCCTGCCAGAGTGGGAAGAAATGCCTAGCGATGGCAAGCAGCGCCTGCGCCATCCGCTGAACGGTTACGTCTACGAAGCACTCGAACCGAATCGGGTTCAAGTGACCACGCCGAAAGGTAAAACGGGCGTGTTCGATGCCAATGCCGAATGGATTTCAGGCGAGCTGGGCGACGTCAATCCGCACCTGTGTAACTGGGTGGGCGGTCGTCAGCTACCGGTCAGCAATGGTGAGGACGTCGTGGTGCCGCAGCATGCGGCGAAACCCGAGGAGGGCGAGGTCAAACATCCGCGGGTGGCGATGGCCGACATGCAGCGCGAAGCCCTGCGTCCGGTGATCGGCGACGTGGTGGACGAGATCGCGGACGTCGAATTTTCGTCGGTGTTTTTTACGCTGTTCCCGAACTTTCACCCCTGGGGTTCGTTCAATCGCATCAACTACCGGTTCCGGCCCCACGGCAACAATCCGGAGGAGTGCATCATGGAGTGCATCTACCTCGCGCCCATACCCGATGACGGCAACTACACGCCCTGTTCGGAAATTCACTGGCTGGGACCGGATGACGACTGGGTGGAGGCGCCGGAACTTGGCATGCTGGCCAAGGTGTTCAATCAGGACATACGCAATCTGCCCTATGTTCAGGAAGGACTGCATGCCACGGCGAAGACCCATCTGCAGTACGCAGACTACAACGAGACCAAACCCCGCCACTTCCACATGAAGCTGGAAGAGTGGCTGGCGAAACCCTGAACCGCTCAGACTCCGAGCGGAAGGCAACGGGTCAGATGTCGCTCAAGTCGTGAGAGCGTTGCGCGCTTGCGCGATGGCGCCCGTGTAGATTCCCGTGACCACCGCCGCCGCGGCTTCCTCGGCCCCCTGGGGTTCGTAGGTGCCGGTCCACTCGATCTTGGTGTTGCCATCGCCAGCGTCGCTGATGTTCACCGTGGCTGAATAGCCGGCCACCGGCAACGGCGAATCGTCGTTGAGGATGCTGTAGGTAAAGGTCCCGGCTGCGGCGTCGTGATTGTCGAGCCGCTCGATAACCACGCCGTTGGCGAGGCCGATGGTCCGCACGGCGCCGACGCCGTCGCCTTCGATCTCGAAGGATTCGATTGGACCGCCGACCTGGATGCCAGCGAAGTCGCTGAGCGCCGCCCACACGGCATCGGTGGGAGCAGCGATGGTTTCCACGACCTGGGTGGTTGTCATGAGATTCTCCGGTTTGTGGTCTATAATTTCTGGTCCGCGGTTCACTTTAGCCGCTCCGTCAGCAGATAGGGAGTTCCCCGATGACGAGTGCCCTCGAGCAGGCTCGTAGCTGTCCGATAAACGAGATCATCCCGATGAGTCCGGAGATGCTGAAGTGCCCGTCCATCATGAACCGGCGCTTCCATCACGAGGCGCCCGTGTTCCAGGACCCGATGACCGGCATCTTCTTCATCTCCCGCTACGACGATGTAGTGGCGATGTCCATGGATCACGGCACGTTCTCCAGCGAGATGTCCGGTGGTGCCGTGGGCACGGGCGGAATGGTGTCCGAGGATCCTGAGATCAAGGCCATCATCGATCAGGGTTATCCCGGCGTGTCGACCATGTTGACTGCAGACCCACCCGTGCAACGCCGCTACCGCAAATTTGTCAACGGCGCATTCTCGCCAGAGAGTCTCAAGGTGCTCGAGCCTTTCATCAATCGGCTGTCCAACGAGCTGGTCGACGCGTTCATCGACGAAGGCCGATGTGAGTTTCTGTCGGCCTTTGGTGTGCCATTGCCGCTGACGGTGATCGCATCGCAGATTGGTGTGCCACTGTCCGATTTGCCGCTGCTTCGCAAATGGACCAATGCGTTCATCGGCAACCTGAGTCAGCAACTCGACCGCGATGGTCTGCTGCAGGCAGCCAAGGACGTGCTCGAATTCCAGCTGTACTTCGTCGAGAAAATGGAATCGAGGCGTGCTCAACCCGAAGACGACATCCTTTCGAAGCTGGTCAATGCGAGCATCGATGGTGAGAAGCCACTGGATAACTCGGAGTGTCTGTCGATGCTCTCGCAGATTATGGTGGCCGGGAATGAAACCACCTCCGCCGCGTTGACGCAGGGGATGCAGTTGCTGATCAACAACCCCGATCAGTACGAATTGGTGCGCAGCGATCCGTCGCCCGAAATGATCCATTGCCTGGTCGAAGAAGTGCTGCGATACACCAGCCCCTCATCGAATATGTTCAGGCGCACCACCCGCGAGGTGGAGGTCAACGGTGTCACAATCCCGGAAAACTCGATGTGCTTCGCCCGGTTCGCGGCGGCGAATCAGGACGACGAGCGCTTTCCCGATGCCCTGAAATTCGACATCACCCGCGACAATCTCAAGGATCACGTAGCGTTCGGTAAGGGCGTTCACCACTGCCTCGGCGCGGCCTTGTCCCGCCGAGAGATGAACGGCGGATTCAAAGTCATCTTCGAGCGAATGGAGAACTTCCGAATGACCCCGGGTGCCGCGGAACCGGAATTTTCAGCAAATGCGCTGCTGCACGGGCTGACGGGATTAGATCTGTCTTTCGACAAAATATAGGAATGGCTATGGGTTATCTGAAAGTCTGGCGTGACTTGCTTGGAATCGCGGCCGCCGCCGTCGTTCTGGTGGCATGTGGTGGCGGGTCACCCGCGCCGGAATCGCCAGCGGCGACACCGACCCCGGCCGGACCAACCGTCGAGGAGGACATCGCGGCGATTCAAGCGCTGTATGCGGGCTGGAACAAGGCCGTAGAGGCTTCCGATGTCGCAGGCTACGTGAGCGTGCTCGACCCAGAGGTTGAATTGCTGCCGGTCGGCGCGCCACCCATTGCCGGTTCGGCCGGCTACGCAGAGATGCTCGAAGGCGTATTTTCGACCAACACCTACGAGATCGTCCCGCAGACGCCCGCCACCATCGAGGTGGCCGGAGACTGGGCCTGGTCGCGCTACAACTACGTCATCCACCGCACGCCCAAGGGATCGGAGGAAACGTTCAGCCCGCAACGCAAATTCCTCGACATCCTGCGCCGCCAACCCGACGGCAGCTGGGGTGTCTACCGCCACATCTGGAACTACAACTCCCCCGACGCCACCCCCTGACACAATTGGACATCCATCAATGACACAATTGGACATCCATCAAAGTTTGGTACACCCATCCCGAAATTGGACATCCATCAAAGTTCAGGACACCCACCCCAGCTAGGACCGGCCTATAGCCGATCTGGACGCGGATACAGATGTATCTCGTAGATACCCGCGGCGTCTGTACCCTCGGAGCGTTCTATCGTGGTGTAGATTTTCCGCCCGTCACTCGAGAAGGCGGCCGCCTCCTGCTGGCCGACGCG
>PVMK01117996.1_pt1 | contig 13497 bp, 13 predicted proteins | sample 1853481 | NCBI WGS metagenome assembly PVMK01 (sample SAMN08533507, study PRJNA380276) | Marine sediment metagenome, whole genome shotgun sequencing project.
AGGCTCTAGACCTGCCATGGTAGCACCCAAAAAATTTACGAATCAATGCAACAAAAGACCTAACACGTTCTAGGTCTATTCAGGCAGAAATAAACTGAAAAACGAGTAGTCGGCTGAAGCCTAGGAGTGTTTCTCTTGCTCACGCCTGGTTTGTCGGAAATGTCTTGGTATAGGGGGCTTTTGTTGAGAGTTTCGTTCGCCTGTGCGACGTTGCACCTATGGCTCGCCCCCTGCGCCTTGAGTATCCTGGTGCGCTCTATCATGTGATGAACCGTGGCCTGGCTTGCCGGGCGACTTTCCGTACTCCACTGATTCTGCCACCTTCTCTACGGCAAACCGCGGGCAAAAAATATTGAGGGAAGCGGGCATTTCGGAAGAAGAGGCTGGAAGGAGTCTCTATTTCATGACATGATTGCAAGAGATTACATTGCAATTGGAGGAATAATCGTATGGCTCAGGATACCGGAAATGTGACGGTCAGAATGCCCGTGAAAACGCAAAAGAAGCTGGAACATATTGCAGCAGGTTTTGAACGGTCGCGGAACTGGCTGATTAATGAAGCCATTGAAAATTATTTAGATGTGCATGAGTGGCAGGAAAAGCGCATCCGCGAACGCCTGAAAATAGCCGAAAAAGGCGGGACGTTCTCTACAAGCCGCGAGGTTAACGATGTCATTGAATCGTTCAAACCATAATGGCCGTCACATGGCTCAAAGAAGCCGTGTGTGATCTTCAAGAAATCGGTCGAACGATCTCCGAAGATAATCCCGCCGCCGCGTACCGGGTGCTTATGAAAATCGAAGCCTCGGCGAATTCCTTGAACGCCATCCGAATTGGGCCGTCCGGTCGGGTGCCAAAAACGCGGGAGCTGGTGATTCCCGGTCTTCCCTATATTCTTCCTTACTACATCAAAAAAAAGACGTTCGAATTCTGGCCGTCATGCACACATCCCGGAAATGGCCGGACCTGTTTTCCAATCTTCAATAGCCAACCTCGTACAAAAAATATCGGGGGACCTGCAAGCTGCAAAGTAGCGGGCAAGTCTTTTGTTGAGAGTTTCGTTCGCCTGTGCGACGCTGCGCTTATGGCTCGCCCCCTGTGCCTTGAGTATCCCGGTGCGCTCTATCATGTGCTGAACCGTGGCTTGGCTCGCCGGGCGACCTTCCGTACTCCCGCTGAATATGCCACCTTTCTCCAGGTGCTGGGCGAGACCTGGACCCTTTTGGGGGGTCGAGGTTTTCGCCCATTGTCTGATGGGCCATCACTACCATCTGTTTCTTCGCACGCCCGCGGGGAATATGGGGCGTGTCAGGCGACATCTCAATGGGGCGTACACCCAACGGTTTAACCGTGCGCATCGACGTGATGGGCCATTGTTTCGGGGGCGCTATAAAGCGACCCTGGTGGACGCGGAGGCCTACTTAGGGCTTTTTTTCATCTTTGAAGACGGGGTGCGAAGGTTAGGAGGAGTTTTAGATTGGTCATCCCATTCATCTTTCATAGGTGGAACCGCTTTGGCCTTTTGTCGCCGGTGAATTTGCGTTTGAATGCGCGGCTTGGCCGGCCCTGGAGATGTTTCTGGTGGATCAGGTTGTGGCATGGATGAAAAAATGGGTTAGGATGGCCATCCCGAGTGTTCGGGGACTCTTGAGATTCTCTCGGTATTCTAAAGATATTCGGCCTCAGATGAAATACGGCATATTCTGGGAAGGGACGGTTTTTTGCGCGCTCTTAAATTGTGGTGCCAACAATGATATAATACTTGAAAATATGTGGAGCGTATCACTAAAATAGCACTCCAATTTTCAAGTCATCATTATGCGAACACTCCGATCTCCATTTCTTGCCGCTTGCTTAGTCGCCATGCTCCTCATGCTTGGTGGCGTTCTCTCGGCTCAAGCCGTTGGGCATGCTTCCCAACATTCTCATCATCATACGTCTGGCACACACGCGACGACTCTCTGTAGCTGGTATTGTGCGGCTGGCCAGGTTCATGCTGGTGAGCTGGTGGTCGTGGCTGCGCCTATTTTTTCATTCCTTGGGATGGAAAATGAGGAGCCGCCAACTATCACGCCCTCATTCGTCATCCCTTCTTCTTCCCGTGCTCCCCCTTCTGTGTAGACAGAAGCATTCATTTTTTCTCTAACAGCCGGAATCCGAACTCTCATTAGCAGCATGGTTGTTGCTTCGAGGATGTTTTTCTTTAGAGATTCTTAAAGGCCTATTAAAAGGCTTTGTTGTGAGAATGATAAGAATGAATGGGTTGAACTTATTTGTCTTTATATTTTTGCCTATGTGATTGGAGATTTAATTTTGAGGAGTAATGTTATATATGGATACCGGGAATGTGAAATGGATAACGGGAGTTCGAAATATTGGTATTGGTTTACTGGTGTGTGGAGTTTTTCTGGGAATCGGAATGAAAAAAGCCGAAGGTGCCTTATTGGAAGGGCTACTGGATGGTTTTGAGGAAACACTGGGAGAGAGTGCAGCGGCAAAAGGTGAACGACTGATTATTGGGAATTTCTACCAGGCCGAAAGGCCGGATTCCCACGCTCCCATCGGGGTCATGCAGGATCATACTCATAACAAAGGCGAGTTTATGTTTACCTATCGGTACATGCGTATGTTTATGAATAAAAACCGTGATGGCACGGATAACGTTTCAGACAATGATGTCCTACAAGATTTTGCCGTGACTCCCACAGAGATGACGACCCAAATGCATATGTTTAGTACGATGTATGGCTTGAATGACACCGTCACCCTGATGGCCATGTTTCCTTACATCATGAAATCGATGGACCATAAAAATCGGGCGGGAGCGAAGTTTACGACGAAATCCAGTGGTATTGGGGATATAAAGCTTGCGGCTCTTTGGCGGCTTTATGCGTTTGAGACTCCAAGTATCGGGGCGCATCGATTCCATTTGAACACGGGTGTGTCTTTGCCTTCAGGGGATATTAAACCTCGGGATAATACCCCTTTGGGAAACGATTCGTTGCTGCCCTATCCCATGCGTTTGGGTTCCGGAACCGTTGATATATTACCAGGCCTGACGTATGGAGGGGTTAAGAATGATGTCTCATGGGGATTACAGGCCTTGGGGACGGTTCGGATCGGGCATAACCAACAAGGCTATAAAGAGGGGAATCGGTATGATGTAAACAGCTGGGGGGCGTATCGTTGGGCGGATTGGATCAGTACCTCAGCCCGTTTCAATTGGAAACAATGGTTTAATATCAAGAGAAGGGATCGTCAACTCGCCACCAATCTTCCTAATGGCGTCCCGATTGTCCCGACGGCTGAAACGACCTTCGAGGGGGGCAAACGGTTGGATCTCCTGGGAGGGATCAATATTCTGTTCCCAGAGATCAGGGGCCTCGAAAATCATTTGAGTGTTGAAGCGGGGGCCCCTATTTATCAAGATCTTGATGGCCCGCAATTGAAGCAAAGCTATTCCTTCTGGGCTGGATGGCAAATCGTTATGTAAAGAGTGGAGGCGATCTGATCGCTAATAGATTATGATAGGAAACAAGGAGAAGGGTTATGCAAAATAGAATCCGAATGCTGTGGGTCATGATAGGTCTGGCCGTTATCACGGGACCAAGTGTGACCCTTGCCTATGAGCTAGGGGGAGGTAAAGGAGGGTGGGGACCATCCAGGGACAGGTCACTTTTTTGGGTTCCCCGCCCGCGCCGGTTCAATTTAACGTGGACAAGAATCCGGATGTTTGTGGCCAGGAACGAAGTCTGATGAAAGTTGATGTTCAGAACGGTTTCCTAACCGGAGCCGTTGTGGTTCTAGAGGGTGTAGAAAAAGGGAAGCCTTTCCTTCCTCAAACATTGGCCGGTACGGCCCCAGGTGAAGGAGCGTTTCAACACCAGGGTGGGAAGTCCCTGGGACTGCAAGTCCACACAAAAGGCTGTAATTTTGGTCCTTTTACGGGTGTTGTGGCGGCGGATCAGCCAGTCCAATTTGGAAACCATGATTCGATCAAACATATCCTGCATACCTTTGTGGCAAAGGGTCGCAGGGGAAGTATTCTGCGCACCATTCATAATCGGGATCTTCATCCGGATGGTGAAATGCACCTGACCATGAGTTCTGGAAAACTCCAAGACAGTCGGGTGGTGCGATTTGCCTGTAATCGTCACGACTTCATGGAAAATTGGCTCTATGTGGTGAAGAATCCCTATTTCGCCATTTCTGATGAGAAGGGGCAATTTGTCATCGACAATATTCCCCCAGGCCACTATACCCTTCGCGCGTGGCATCCGATTCTTGGTGTTCAAGAGCAGGAGGTAAATGTGGAGCCGGGGAAGGCGTTGGGAACTGACTTTGCTTTTTCTGGGTAAAGAAAAAATCAGGAAATTTTAAGAAGCCGCCTTCTCGTGCAGAGGAGGCGGCTTCTTGTTATTTGGGGAGCTGGTTATGCTTTGTACCCATCAACGGTCCTTAACAACCGTTGCATTATTCGAATCCTGCGCCAAGTTGCAGATGTGATAATATTACTTACGAAAAATAAAAAGTTTATTTTTTTGGAAAAAATGGCTATTGTGTCGAACTCTTTCCGTTGTATTCTACGCGTTCACAGAAGTGTAACTTTTTAAAGATGGCTAAAGCGAAAGACTTTGTATATTCGACCCCGCCGCTAATTGAAGTCATATCTGAAGTTAGATGGGAAACTACACCTGTAGCTGCAATTCCCGGTGCATCAATCGATCCGCACTTTTTATTATTTAATAAGACATTCTCTAATCGCGTTAACGAAGCAGGTTTTGAATACGTCGAACGGGTTGTACCTGACGAAATTCCCATAGAACTGACTAGTGGCAACCCGATTTTTAGGTTTCGAAAAGCGAAAAATGGATGGCCCTTGTATCAAACAGGACCCGGCTTATTCACGACGAATATTGTTCCGCCTTACAAGGGCTGGAAAGAATTCAAAAAGTTTTTAGATGAAGGCTTGGCCCATTTATATAGCTCTTATCCTATGCCGAATGAGTACTTGCGTATTAAAAGGTTAGAGCTGCGCTATATGGATGGGTTTCAAGTCCAACATGGTGCCATTAAAAGGTATCCAGAATTTTTAGAAGATCATTTAGGAATACAATTAAGATTGCCGAATTTATCGGATAAGGAAGCAATGGCAGCAAGTTTAATAGGTGATATCCATATCCCTTTACCCAATAATGATAATAGTGTGGGAATAATTTCTATTAAGCCCGGTCGAATAACAAGGAATGACAAGAAAAACGAGGCGATAATTATGGAATTAATTATTCGAAAGAATGAATTTTCTCCACAATTTAACAAGCGAAATATAGTATCATGGTTTAATAAAGCCCACACTTTGTTACATAAGTGGTTCGATAAAGTGTGTAGTGATGAGTTGAAGGCGACTTTTGGAGAAAAAAGGGAGATATCATCGTGAGTCCAACAACAGTCAATGAAGTATCACCAATGGTGATGTTCCCGATTTTCCAAGATACAAACGTGAATACGTATGAAGGAAATAGCCAACCAAACGGCTATTCGTTAATGGCTGTCCTTATGCTTCAAGGAAATAGGACGGTAGCCAGAGATATTTTGCAATGGTCCCAAAAACTTCGATCTATAAAAGAGATTGCACATGTTTATGTGTCTTCTAGCCATTTAGAGGTTCTAAATAAAATTGCGCGACTGAGGACACTTATCTCTGATTGGGACAAAGGTTTTGAAGCACCGAGCATGAAGACAATTGCTAATGCTCTAGAAATCGCGGCTCTTCTTCCTAAGAAATTTCCTGTCGCCAAGATATGCCTCTCTTCTGATGGCGATATTTCTTTGGAATTAATTAAAGGAAAAAAACATGCTGTTATCGATATAGATGAAGAGATTGAATTTTCTTATGCGTATTTTCTGCGAGGTAAATTTGTACCCGGAAAAGAAAGGGGAGAACTTCCTGCAAATAAGCTTCCTAAAGATTTAGTAGAGTATTTTTCGTCGTAATGTCTAAAGATTGTCCTTGCGAAGCCACAAAACAAAGTAAGCACTCCCCTGGCAAGGTTTCTAATAGTGAAACCCTGCTCTATGTTTTGATCGAGCCCCATAACTATCAGCAAAACGACATCTCCGCGAGGGCATTTTCTCGATCAGAGCTTACTGATTCTCAAGTCTCCGTGGGCAGGAAGCAGTATACCCCGAAAGAGATTTTACAAAAGGAAGTTATTGACGTTCTCCTACAGAAGGACCCCAGACGAAATGCCATTGGAGTTTTACAGGCTGATTGTGGAGAGGTAAGGAACCTTAAAACCGATGAGCCCAAAAATAGGTGCGTTTTTTGTGTGATAGATGATGGCACCCTAAAGAACCCTGGACACGCTCACTTGGGGTTTTCTGAAGTTACCAAACACTACCCGAAAAATCATAAAACGGCACACCGAGCAAATCTTATTCGACTATTTGGTGCAAAGCGTTCTCTCGACGACGTGTACAATTAGTATTCTTTCGAATCCACCTTGCTAGTGTGGATAAACCACAAATAAAGTTGTAGCTTTCCCGATTTTCTCATCCATACTTTTCATAGGGATATCACCGGACACTTCAAAGCTACGCCCTTCCACCCCGCCGTTACGGGGATAAATTTAAGGCATTGTTAAATATGTATAGCTTTCTATAGTTTTTGTCTTTTGTTTTCAATACGTTCGAGTGTGATTATCTATATCAAGTTAACAATGCCAATTTAAAATCACGAAGTTTCATCCACGCATCTGAAGCAATCGGCGCTTTGTTGGAGCACGTAGTTGAACTATACCAATGTAGTTGCTTGAAGTCTCAGTGTTGAGGAGGGTTCCATAGAGGGCCAGGCCCGGCTGGTTCTTGCAGATCACTATTATCATACGGTTCTTCGTTTCCGGTGACCCCATCTTCATAGGAGTCCTTAAACATCTCACCCAGTTCCTGCTCAAATTTTCCGTTTCCATTCAGATCAATCCAATAGAACACGGGGTCGCCCATTGTCAGGACCACGGGTGTGCCAAATTCATCCAGCCAGACTTTGTAGGTCCGGCGGGCGGTCATGAAGTTGACGTATCCCGAACCGGTCAAATCGAACTCCCTGAAGAACAAATCGCTGCGCCAATCGTAATACGCGTTGATTTCACGGGGATCGAATTCGTCCGGTTCAACAGGAAGTTTGGGGCGTGGTTGAATTGAAGAAAATGGAGAGGCATTCATCGCGACAGGGAATGTCCAACTGGTGGTCTCCTGGCTTGTGCCCGGTTGTCCCCACGCCTTCCGACAACAAGCAAACCAAGACGATCACCGTGTACGAGAGAATGCGAGCGAGCCACCGATGGTAATGAATAACGGAAAGAATTGGCATACAATGAATCATAGTTGAAAGATGGAGAGCTAGGGAAGATCGTATTGAGTGAAAACCGACAAGGAGGAAGAGCCTCATGGGATGGAAACAGACGATAAGCTCCCGTCCTCACTCAAATGATGGGGTGCGAAAAGACCGGCTAACGTGGTCATCAGGATTCAAGTTTTAGAATCTCCTTTCCGTTTTTAATATTTGTCTCAAGGATTAGGACCTAATGAAGTGTTTGTTCCACACCTGGATATGCTGGGTACATAGTTTGGGATTCACCCTCGCGCTAGGACGTTGCGTTTTCGGTGAAGACAGGAACGCCTTTCGATCCAACGGATTGGACATGGGGCGTGCAGTTGGTGGCGTGACTCCCAATGAAGCGTTGGTGTGGGTGAAAACCGATGGTCCGAAGGAGGTCAAAATCCTCTATACGACTGATCCTCTTTGGACGACACACCAAGAAACGTTTTTAATTTTAACCAGTGCGGAAAGAGATTTTACGGCTCACATACCCTTGGTCAATCTGACGCCGCAGACCCGGTATCTTTACCGGATGCTGGTTCCGGGAAAAAAACGAGGACCGGTTTGCCAATTTGTAACGGCTCCTCCTGTGGATGTTCTCGCACCGGTTATCTTTGTCATTGGGGGAGATACCCGTCAAAGCTTTCAGCCCTTTTCCATTATGGAGTTCATGCGGGCCGCTCAACCAGATTTTTTCGTATATTTGGGGGATACGATTTACGCTGATAAAGGCAGCACTGCGATAACCTTATCCGACTATTGGGGAAAATATGTGGAAAACCGTGATGGGTTTGCCCAACGATTATTTGCTTCCACGAGTCTTTTTGTGCTGTGGGACGACCATGAAGTCGATAGTGATTTCACCATGGCCCATCGTCGGCTGTCCATTGGGAGGCAAGCGTTTTTTGATTATTGGCCGATTCGTCCCTCGACACAAGATCCTTACCGTCTGTACCGGTCATTCAAATGGGGCAAAGGGGTGGAAGTGTTTTTGTTGGATTGTCGGCAGTACCGGGATCTACAAACAAAAACCATGTTAGGCCTCGAGCAAAAACAATGGCTCCTTCAGCAGTTGGCGGCTTCGTCTGCGACGTTTAAATTCATTGTGTCTTCTGTGCCCTTCTCCGATCCTCGAGAGGATAAATGGGGAGAATTTCCCGAGGAGCGTGATGATATTTTAAAAAATATTCAAGAGAATAAAATCCCCGGTGTAATTTTTCTGGCGGGCGATGTGCATCATGCGGCCGTCAGTCATATGCCTCACGATCCAGCTGTCCGGGAATTTATCTTTGGTCCCTTAGCTGCGCCCATGAACTATAAGGTATCGAGTCGAGAACCCCGGTTTGAGTTTTTTCATGATGACTACCAAAATTATGGTAAAGTCATCGTCCAACCGGAAGGCCCCAAACCATCCGTTCGAGTCGAATGGTTTGATAGCACGAATGCGTTGATCCACCAGATTACAGTTGAAGACGAACATTACTACTCATCCACGCCGCAATAATCTAAGGGAACCATGAAAGCGGTTGGTTGTACCCATCCTCTCCCCATCACCGATTCTGATTCGTTGCGGGATAGAGAACTTCCAAAACCAGAGCCCCAGGGTAGGGATCTACTTGTGCGCGTGGAAGCCGTGTCCGTCAATCCGGTGGATACCAAGATGCGGCGTTCTCAAGCCGCTGAGCATCAGGAAGGCGCGTTACGCGTGTTAGGCTGGGATGTGGCCGGGGTCGTGGAGTCGATGGGATCGGACGTGAGCCTGTTTCAAGCAGGAGACGAAGTCTATTATTCGGGGAGTCTGATCCGTCAGGGGGCCAATAGTGAGTACCATTTGGTGGATGAACGTCTTGTCGCCAAGAAACCTGCTTCATTGAATATGGCTCAGGCAGCCGCGCTGCCGCTTACATCTATTACAGCTTATGAAGCGTTATTCGATCGCATGGCGATTGCAAGTGACGGTGGATCAGAGGGGAAAGCCATTCTCGTTATTGGCGGAGCAGGCGGGGTGGGGTCTCTTGCGATCCAACTTGCCAAAATTGCCAAGCTTCATGTGATCGCCACCGCTTCGCGTCCTGAGTCTCAATCGTGGTGCCGGAAAATGGGAGCGGATGCCGTCATCGATCATACCAATTCCCTTCCTGCCCTACGCCAACAATTACACTGGCCCATGGTCGATTATATCTTCAATACCTCCAATACCGACCAACATTGGCCGGCCATGTGCGAAGCTATTAAGCCGCAGGGCCGTATTTGTGGAATTGTCGACACCACCGAAGCCGTAGACCTCAATGCACTGAAGCGAAAGAGTGCAACTTTTGCTTGGGAATTCATGTTTACGCGTTCGATGTATCAGACCGAAGACATGATTGAACAACGCAAACTTCTAACGCGGATTGCAGAATGGGTCGATAGACAAAAGATCCAATCCACGCTGACCGAAACGCTTTCACCAATCAATGCCGCTAATCTCCAAACTGCCCATGCCAAAATCGAGGCGGGCCATATGATTGGCAAGCTTGTGCTCACCGGCTGGGCCTCCTAAAGCCATCTATCTTTGACTTTTAGCATATAGGGGTTTTTGTTCTTTCCCGATTCCGCCAAGAGATCATTTCTGGAACATTCGTCTTAAATGTTTTAGGAATGTTAGAGTGATCCAACTTGTCAGGTCCTCAGAATGATGATGCCAATTCCTTCCCCGTCATCCTATCCGAAAACGCCACCACCATGGCTCTGCGAATTGCCGAAAAAAGACCCGTGGTCCAGGCCGTTTGCGGAAAGTCTCCTCACCCGTCTTGATCTTCAGGCTGGGTTAACCGTCTTAGATGTGACTTGTGGTGATGGAATTCCCGCCTTCTATCTCGCTCATCGTGTTGGTTCGACAGGGGGAGTCCTTGCAATCGACATAAATGAAACCCAACTAATAAGGGCCAGAGCAGTGCAAGGCCCCTACTTTCCATGGTTGGAGTTTCGCCGTGAGGACGTCAAACATTTACCGGAGAATTTAGGTCGATTCGATCGCATCACCGGAAATTTATCCTTCATGTTTTTTCGACCTGATCGAGAGACAGCGTTGCATCAATTGTTAAGGTTTCTTAAGCCGGGTGGCCAACTCGTCCTCACGTTCCCTTCGCTTGGGACATTCGATTCGTTGTGGCAGCGGGTCGATCAGGAAATGCTGGCAAGAGGGTTGACTGCAGAAAGGGAATGTTTGGCAGATTACATTTCTGAAAGACCATCGGCAGAGGATGCGGGGAAGTGGCTGAAATCTGGTGGCTTAGAACGTATCGAGGTGGCCGAATATCCATTGGAAGTCGAGACCGGTGCTGGAAATGAGTTTCTCCATCATCCATTACTCCGAGGCGGGTTTTTAGAGGATGTGTATGAATGCTTCACCGATCAAGAACTTGCCGAGAGCTTTATGCAAACCATTTCCCAGGACATACACAGTTTCATTCCCCTGATTGCTCAGCGTGGTGTTATGTCCGGTTGGCACCCAAGACCTTCCTTATAAATTTGTAAACTTCCTGGCATTCACATTACTCAGGTTAACCAGGAAAAATACTTGAAAGGGAAGCAAGGTTCTTTTCGAGAGTTAGGACCTTAAAATGATAATTCAAGGAGAAGTGTGATGACGCAAGTTGAGGACATCTCAGAACATCTTCGGTTCCGACCCGCAGTAGAAGAAGATTATCCCGCCATTGGTGGCCTGGTGACCAGCGAGGAGGAACTCTTTTTCGTGTACCCCAGAGGGCATTATCCGTTTGATGTGCAGCAAATACGAGTCTTGGCTCGTGAAAGGCACGAACTCACTGTCGCCATAGTGAAGGGAAAGGTGGTTGGGTTTACCAATCTTTATGATATGGAGGCCAAACACCAGGCTTTTATCGGCAATGTGATAATTGAAAAGACGTTACGAGGTTGTGGGATTGGAAGGAAAATGATCGGGGTAATGCTCAAGTTTTGCTTTGAAAAGTATCGTCTTCCAAAAGTCAATATCTCTGTTTTTAGCCATAATATTCCTGCGTTAGTGTTGTATTCGCGCTTTGGATTTACTCCCGTTGAATTGGAAGAACGCCAAGACTTTGCTGGACAAAAAACTGTGATGATTCATATGACATTGCCCAGGAAAATCTACGAGGACGGGACAAATAAAAATGGTCATGGAAGATAGGTGAATACCATAAAGGTGCATAACCGTATTTTTAAAGAACACCTGTCGCTAAGCATGAGATGTTCCCAAATTGGAAAAAACCAACGGGATCTGGTAAGAGGGAGATTTGGGACGTAGTAAGAATGGTTCACCGATCAAGAGCTCGCCGAGAGCTTCGTGTAAACTATTTCCCAGGACATACAAAATTTCATTCCCCTAAACGCCCAGCGCTGTGTCATGGCTGGTTGGTTTCTGAGTATTCCTTGTAGGGAAAACACTTGGAGAAACTGGTCAGAATACAGTTGCTGTCCTCTTTAAACACGGCTATGAGGGACAGCAGTGAACAGCAGGGGAGAACAGCATCTTTGCCAGTGAATAGAAGAGAGTAAGTTATGCCAACAAAAAAAGAAGGCTGCACATTTAGCGAACTGACTTCAACGGGGGTGAGGTGTCCGCAATGTCGAAAAGGTATATTAGATCCAGCACGAGGCCGGTTTGGTCCGGTCTATAAATGTACGACCAAAGGATGTACGTTTTGGTTAGATGCTCGGCCAACGGGAAAGAAATGTACCTTCATGCGAAATGGCCAACGTTGCGGGGCCTTACGGGTAGAGGGCACCAAAACGATTCCCACCAGGTGCAGCGATCGGTCTTGTCCTAATCGACATCCCCACAAACTCGATAAAACCAAGACCTGATCAAGCCTATATATTTGGGAATATACCGCTTACATCGACGATCTCGATCGCGGGCTTTCCAATAAAAAATACAAGATGTTGTCGACAAATGCGGGATCTTTGGTCATGCCCAAATGATCAGAAAAGATAAATAGCACCTGGCTCCACCCGATCGGAGAGGTTAACCGATTGCCCAATTTCTTCTCTTCCCGTTCATCCATTAATGCACTCCGCCGTAACACCACTCCGTCGCCGGGAGCATGTTCGACAATCTTGAGCCGCCCGTCTGGCTGAATCTGTGCGGTCGACATCGTGGCCATCGAATCCCCTGCAACGAGGAGTAACGGAGTGGTGTCAGGTGGATTGGCAGGTATATCCAGTGCCGCGGTGAGTTGTTTGGCCCGAGCCAACGCTTTTCGTAGATGATCCAAGGCTACGCGTCGCCGCTCCTGCGCGTCACTAATATTTGGTAATAGATGGGCGAGGATTTCGTCCTGGGACGGATCAGCCAATCCCCAGCCATGGCGCTCCCACAAAGCCGGATCAAACACATCCGGGACGGGTTGCCCATCCACATCCAGTAAGGGCCGATGGCGGCTGCGCGGGAGCAACTGATACACCGAGGGCATGGTTCCCACGACCGCTGCCGGGTAGGTGGACAACAAGGGAGCAGGCTTCAAGCCATCCACCAGGATGGTCAGGGTCTCCACCGAACCCGCGTTGGGTGGACCAATCACCACTAAATGATCGACATGCTTGGCCCCTTCCCACGTCACAGGGGGCAGACTGCCATCGCCAGGAAGATCTGCTGCCCCATAGCGCAAATAATACCGAGCCACCAGACTACCCATGGAATGGGCAACCAAATCGAATTTCACGGACGACCGCTTCACCCCGTACCGTTTGAAAATTTCCCGCCGGACTTCGATCTCTTTCGCCTTAATAAACTGGTCCAACTTTTGGGCAGACTCCACCAGGTCGCGACGCCAATCATAGGCAAATTGAAAACAGGTAAAGTGGCGGTTGCCATAATCCACCGCGTGACTCTCGGCCAGTTGCTGGTCGCGATAGCCACCCACGCCGAGCGTGCGCAAAATGTTGTAATAGGCATTCAGTTCTATTGGAATGCCGAAGAACTTCAGTATGACCCGATCCAAAGCCCCCGCCTCACGCACAGAATCTCGTAAATCCTTCAAGTCAGCTCCGGGTTCCATCGGCAAAGCCAATAGGGGCGCGCCCTCCGCTGATGTCGGATCCACCGCTCCCGAGCCGAATGCCCCCCAGACCGTTTC
>PVMK01160202.1_pt1 | contig 13497 bp, 12 predicted proteins | sample 1853481 | NCBI WGS metagenome assembly PVMK01 (sample SAMN08533507, study PRJNA380276) | Marine sediment metagenome, whole genome shotgun sequencing project.
TGGTCCATCCTACCTCCATTCAATGAGCAAAGCGCAGAGCGCTAAGAGCAAAGCGTTTGCCAAGATGGCATCGGATTTCCGGTCAACGCTTTGCCCCATGCCCCATGCCCTATGCCACGTTTTATTCAATATTTTGGATCTGCTCTCTAATCTTTTCCAGTTCTGATTTTATATCGACGATTTTGTGAGATGCTTCGGAATGACCAATCTTGGCGCCAATGGTGTTAAATTCCCGATTGAGCTCCTGCAGTAAAAAATTGAGTTTTCTCCCACCGGGCTCCTCTGATTTCATAATATGGCGAAACTGTTTTACATGGCTCCCTACCCTAACTATTTCTTCGGAGATATCACTCCGGTCAGCCAGAAATGCGGCTTCCTGAGCCAGCCGTCCAGGATCGATCTCGACTGTCTCGCGGGTTAAGGCTGCTATGCGCTCTTTCAGTCTTTCCTGGTATTGCGGTAACAGCGCTTCAGCGTCGCTTTTAATTTCAGCGAGGCCCTTGGCAATAAAATCCAGCCGGGTGGACAGATCACCGGCAATGAAATCACCTTCCTTTCGGCGCATGATTTCAAGGTCGTCAAGGCCCTGGATGAGACAGTCTCTAATGGTGGGCCATAGGCTGTCTGATTCGTCGGCGGTCTCGACCGGTTTTATAATACCGCCCAGACTGAGCAGGTGTTCCAGGGACAGGTCACTGAGCAGATTAAACTCCTTTTTTAACTGCTCAAGGGCGGCATGAATCGCTTGGGCCCTGGGCCGATCAATTTCAAAGGCGATCGCCTGCTCGGATTCATCTTTGATTTGAATTCTGATCTCAACCCTGCCTCTGGCAATCCGCGAGGCAATAAGCCTTTTCATCTTTTCTTCCAGCGCCGTATAACCGGGAGGAATACGCAGGACAATATCCAGATGCCGACTGTTGTAAGCACGCATGTCAGCCGCTACCGTAATTTCTTCGACGGTCTTTTCGGCCGCCGCATAACCGGTCATGCTCTTGATCATAATATGTATTGATCTCCCTCAGATTCTTAATAGTTATTTCTTTGCATTTTAGGGAAAAACTTTTTTTCATCACGAAAACACGAAAGCTGGAAAACACGAAATTTAGGTCATCTTTTTTCGTGTTTTCGTCATTTCGTGCTTTCGTGATTAATTTTTCCGGTTTGGTTCCGGCTTGTCCGGGTTAGAGTTTATCTCGACACTTCCCCGATGGTGCAACCCGTTTCCGTGCCTGTAATTAACAGTCAGTTGAGCGCTCTAAATCAGCACCATATTTGTTGCGGACCTGCTCAAGGAAGCTGAGAATCGGTCGGTCCGCATAATCGGGATAGGTCCAGGGCAATTTCTCATATGCTCCCTGCTGATAAATTAAGGTTAAATCGGCATAAATTCGATGTCCGATATAAATTCTATGGCAGAAATTTTTACCGGAGGCCAGTACAAATCGCTCGTATAACAGATAGCCGGGGTCGATATTGACCCGGCGTCCGGTGTTGTGGGAATATTGTTTCTCCAGACGATTGGTCGTCAATTTTATGCCGGCCAGGTCAAGCTGGTCAATCAGCTCTTTAAAACTCAGCAGTCGTCGAAAAAGCGGTGTCCCCATCTCCTGTTCATAGTAGGTGGTGTAATCAAAGGGCAGCCACGAACTGACCAGGTCAAATGAACCAAATTCGGATGCAAGCGCAACAGCCAGGGGTTCAAACAACGTCCGGTCTTTCATGAAAATCCCGACGACCAGTTTCCCGGGCTTCGGCTCTTGGGGTTTACTCATACCAAATATCTCTAAATGCTTGAGGCTCGGCATCCTAATCGAGCGGCTTGGCCTCATCAATCAGCATAATCGGAATATCATCCCGAATTTCATACAATAATTTACACTGGTCACATATCAGGCCATCTTGGGTATCATTCAAATTTATGTCGCCTTTGCACTTCGGGCAGGCTAGAATGTCTAAAAGTTCCTGACTGATTGCCATAGCGGTCTCCCAACCCGGACAAGCCGGAATTGAAGATTGACGATTGAAGATTGAAGATTTGTGGTATCGCTCGCGCAGCGCAGCGCAGGCGCTCACGCCGCGTGTCGCTCTGTCTTTTCTATTAACATCGACAAGGTCTGACTAAAATCAGCCACCATTTGCAGATTCCAAGGAAAAACCGTGAAAAAAGGCAGGAAGACTACCTCTTTGAAAAAAACCCCTCATCGAAGGATACGTTTATTTATTGCAGAAATCAGCGGATATCAAGCACAAAATTCAGTGTAAACCGATAAAAATAGTTCTATTGGTGGATAACATGCTATAACCTGTACTTTTTTGAAATATTTTTTCATTTTTTTTTACAGCCACGTAACAGCTCTGAAGGCTAAACTTGATCCGGCTGACCTTCATCCAGGGATTTTTCCGGCCCCCTAACACAATAGAAGAAGAGAAAAACCCACGTCGGCCACAATTGAACTATCAGCCGCGACATCGAAGCTTTCACATGCCATTCTAAATTAAAAGGTGAGATAAAATAGGAAAAAAAATAACCGCCCAACATTAATGACATCAATAATACATGAGATGCTATCCCCTTTTTGACAAAAGAAGATCTAGCAACGCCGGAAATCAAAAAGTAAACAACCAACAGGCTGATAATGTGATCGTTAAAGGTAAAAATCTTTTTTGTCATTCCTAACAGCACTTCAAGATACCGGTCAATGTCAAAAAGGTAAACACCCAATTTTTTTAAATTTGTTTTATTCACAAGATCATTTGCGATTGCAAAACTTAGTTTAAAATAAATTAAGGTACTTAATATGAATGACATTCCCAGGAAAAAATAAAAAAACTGTTTTAATATTCCGAACCAGTTATGGCGGCGTATTTCACCGATAAATCGAATTAAAATAATCAATACTAAAAACAGAAGACCTTCATTTTTGGTCCAAGCTGCACACGAAGCGGTGAGTCCGGCTAAAAACAGCAGGCGGAACGATAAATTTGGATAGTGATCTTTCAGGCTAAAAAGGACAATCGTGCTTAAAATAAAGAAAGCTAAGGGCGCATCCCCATATTGATAGGTGGCAATGTTTAGAAATTGGGTTGATATAAGCATAAACAGGGCGGCAAGATAACCCTGGTTTTCACCTCGCAGAATAGCAAGAGAAGAAAATATTATTAGAATAGATCCAACCGCTAATACGCCGGCAACCATGACAGGTATCGCTACATGATCAGTTCCGAGTATACTCCACATGCGAAAAACAGAACCGGTAACCAGCAACGGGTAATCCGGCGAGTCGGCCGCATTCATGTAAGAAAAGGCATACGTCCATTGACTACCACCCCTAAACAGCCATCGCGCACGGTAATTCCATATAGACCAAGCATCATGTGCGCCGTACGGGCGTTCAAAATAGGCTTTTAAGATAAAAGAAGCCACAAATGCTATCATTAAAATTAGAAAAATACTTTTTAACCACCCGATGGTACCTATATTTGAATCATGCGGTGATGCGGGTTCTATCTCGATCGTATTTTTTGCATAACGAGAACGATAAATAGCAAACAGAACCAGAAAAATTGCCAGGCACAGTTCTGCTATAAGATAGTATCCGCCGGGGTGGGTAAATAAAGCCAGCCACAAAAATGCTGTACAGGATGTGATGCCCAGTCCGATACCCGTTCCTAGACAACCGGTTAGAATTAGGCCGACTCCGCTTAGGCTATATTCTGGAAATAGAGCGACGATAATCGCAGAACCGACAAGAAAAGGTAAGATAAATACCAATAAATCCATTAATCACCTGCTCCTTTGGAACAGCATGACACCGTTTTCGTAATTTTTCTTCAAAGTATATCCTTCAAAGTTGGGGATTTTTGCTGAATTTAAATACTGTACGACCAAATATTCATGCCGGGGCGATAGACCATACACCATGCGAGCCGGTATTAAGGCATATCGTACGCGAATAAAGTCCGGGGCCTGTTCTTGATCCGTTACATAGTTGATGTAAGCATTAGCGGGAAGATCTTTTTGGATCAACGCGAACCGGTTTTCATAATCGGCCACCTCACTGCGTCTTTTTTCAATGACAACCTCTGATAGTATATCTATAAAATTGTAAGTTCCGATCAAAAGCGCCGGTATTACTATGAGTAATACCGGCCAGCGCACCCCTGGAAAAAACTTATTGATTCTGCCCTCAAAATAGGATTTAATCTTTTTTTTTAGCATTTTGGAATCTGAATTTGTATAACATCAGGAGAATTATAGAATAGTTGGTTGGTTAAAATTCATAGGGACTGCGCAGTAAATGACCTGACCTCCCGGGGTTTTGGAAATTACTTCCGGGACACAACCCTAAAAGCCATTTCAAACCTGGTCATTCTTCTGCCCGCGCCGTTGTTTTCTCTCGGCGTCGCTGGCGCCGTTTTCTTCGAGCCTGGTATTCAGGGTAAAGATCCGGATAATATTTCTTCCAGCGCTTGTGCACCCAAAACCACTGCTCGGGGTATTTCCGAATCAGCGTCTTCCACGGCATCCGTTATCAGCTGGGTATTGGCCTGGACATCGGATCGCAAATCTCCCGTTCGTTTCATTTCCAGGGGCGATTGCACCACCACGGTTAACCGGCCGCTGTCGTCCCGGACGCAAAACATCGGCAGCACCGGACTTTTGCACCGGATGGCCAGAAAGGCGGCCGCCGGGGTGGTTGTAACTCTGTGCCCAAAAAATTGCACATCGACACCTTCCGATCGTCGCCTCTGGTCCACAAGCAGGCCTATAACGCCTCCCCGGCGAAGCATCCGACGCATTTCAGGCAGTGCCCCTTTCTTATATATGATCTTTATTCCAAATCGCGTTCGCAACCGGTACACCCAGCGATTCAGCGGTGCAAAACGTACTTTTTTAACAACCCCCAGAATCGGTTTCTGGATATGGCAACAGACAAAAAGCATCCCCGTCTCCCAGCTTCCCAGGTGGGCGGACACAAGAATTAAACCGGTTTTGCTTTTTAACGCGTTCTGCAAGTTTTCCAGACCCACAACCCGGACCCGGTCGAGCACCTGTTCCCGGGACAGGCTCGCCATCTGAAAGGACTCGAGAAAGGAAATGCCCAGGTTCTGAAAAACACGCCGCGATATATTTTCAACTTTTCCGCGGGTCCAGTCGGGATGGGTAAATCGCAGATTGCGCCGCACAATCCGCCGGTGGGGCACATCCAGGAAATAGAAGACCCTGCCCAATATCTTACCAAGTCCAACGATATGCCGGTGCGATATTTTGGCGATGACGCTCTTTGAAACATGACCGACGTCATCAGCCCTCTGAAAACCAGAAGGTTTGCGGTCATCTGGATTAGATACCATTGATCTCCTCTCCCAACGCATGCAAAAAGTGGCCTTTACGAGTAACAAAGAATTTTTGGACTGTCAATGTTCAGCCGTCCAGCGTTGTCAGCACCGGCACTACAACGGCTGGCCCATTTAGGGTTTTTAATTGAACGAAAGATGAAAAAATTTGACAAACAATGGGCCTTTAAATACGATTGATCAATGTCGGATAACTTGATCCCAAGAATTGCTTTCGGATTGTATGACCTGCTCTGGAGTTGCGCGGTGCCCTGGCTGCGGTTGAATCATCGCCTGGCCGAGGGATATCAGCAAAGATGTTTAAAAAAAATGCTGCCGGCCGCCGATATCTGGATCCAGGCCGCCTCCGTCGGCGAATCTTATCTGGCTTTGGAAATAATCAAGACCCTTAAGGTCACCAGGGATGTGAAGATCCTGGTGACCTCCAACACCAGCCAGGGAATTGATATCCTGAACCGGGCCCTGGCGGATCGGGGAAAAACCAAGGAGGCAATTCACGTCTCGGTTGGCTATTTCCCCTTTGACAAACCGGCCCTGATGCGCAAGGCGGTCGGTGCCATCCGCCCGGATGTCATGGTGCTGCTGGAGACAGAAATCTGGCCGGGCCTCTTGCGCGCCCTCAATCTGCACAATTGCAAAACAATCATCATTAACGGTCGGATAACCGACAGGAGTTTGAAAAGATATCTGCTGTGGCCTTCGATCTGGACCAAACTCAGACCCGACAGGGTTTTGGCCATTTCACCGGCCGATGCCGACCGCTTCAAACAGTTGTTCGGCCCGGACGGAATCGAGACCATGCCGAACATTAAATTTGATCGTGTGGCCTCCGTGGCCACTTCCGCGGACAACCAGAACACGATTGAAAACCTGGTGCCAGGTTCGTTGACCTTTGCGGTCCTGGCGTCTGTCAGGCGCCAGGAAGAACCCCTGATTAAACAAATTATCGATGAAATCTTCCGCAGCCGTCCGGAAACTGTCATCGGGCTATTTCCGAGGCACCTGCACCGGATCCAATCCTGGCAAGAGACCTTGAATCAGGCCGGCATCCGATGGTCTCTGCGATCAGAAGCCAAGACTCCGGCTACGGCCGGCACGGTGATCCTGTGGGATAGTTTCGGAGAGTTACTGCCGGCCTATGAACTTTGCAACTCTGCCTTTGTCGGCGGCAGCCTTGCGCCGCTGGGCGGGCAAAATTTTTTAGAAGCACTTATTTGCGGTACAAGGCCAGTCATCGGGCCGTCGTGGGAAAATTTCATATGGGTGGGGGCTGAAATCATTGAGGCCGGTCTGCTCCGGGTGGCCGGCAACTGGCAGGAAGTGGTCGCCCTGCTTTTAAAGGATATGGAAAGCTCACCGCCCCGGGATGAGATCATCAAAAAATCACTGGAGTATATCAAAGAACGCCAGGGCGGCACCGTAAAAGCCTGCCGGGCAATTTCCGCCCTGATGGAAGATAATTGAATAGAAAATGAACCCGAAAAAAATCTTGCACCTATACAGCAACAATAAATGGACCGGTCCGGCCGATCACGCCCTCAATCTGGCCGCCTGGCTAAAGACGCGAGAAGACATCAAGGCCTTCTTTGCTTGCGGACGCCGGCGGGGTATGCAAAATCAGCTTTACGAAAAAACCCGCCGCCGCCATCTTGATTTAGTAACCGGTCTGTTTCTTATAAAACACCTGAGCTGGAAAATTCTCCCGGACATTTATTCATTAAAACGAATTGTCGCCCGCAAACAGATCCACCTGATTCACAGTCATCAGGATAACGACGCTTTGACGGCCGTGCTGGCCGGTTTTGGCAACCGCTTGATCCGAACCTGTTACGATGGTGAACCCGCCCCCTTGAACTCCAGACAACGGTTTTCTTTTCACCGCACCGCAAAAATACTGACAGCTTCCTTAAAAGTGCAAGCCCATCTTGCGGAAATATTTCCCGACCAGGACATTGAACAGGTAGACATACCCGTAGATCCGGATCTTTTTCGCCCGCTTGACAAACGCGCCAAGCTTCTGGCGGAATTTGGCTTAACCGCTGAAACCCCGGTTGGCGGAATTGTGGCCCGGATTCAAAAACACCGGAATTTTTCATTGCTACTGGATGCTATTGAACAGGTAGTTCGAGAAATCCCCGACTTCAAATTTCTGATCGTAGGCCGCGGCACGCACATCGACACCGTCGCGCGACAGCCGGTAAGCCGCCGGGGGTTGGACAAGAATGTTATTTTTACGGGATATCGAAATGATGACTACCGCGACGTGTTAAATCTTTTTGACTACAAGATTTTTCTGGTTCCCGGCAGTGACGGTTCCTGCCGGGCAGTCAGGGAGGCCCTGGCCTGCGGCAAGCCGGTGATTGCAGCCCGCAAGGGAATTTTACCCGAACTGATCAAAGATGGGGAAATCGGCTTACTCATCGAAGATAAACCGGCCGACCTGGCCCGGGCCATGATTACCATGATACGGAAAAATGATTTCCGGCTGCGCTGCTCCCGGGCAGCCCGGCAATATGCGGAAACCATTCTCAGTCCTGAAAGGTATATCCAGAAGGTTACCGCCTGCTATGAATCCTTGGTGTCAGAGGACAGAGGACAGAAAACAGAGGACAAAGGTAAATGAATGTGAAAGTCGGAATGCGGAAAAGGAAATGGTTGAATGTCAGATTGTCATATTTCCCGCATTCCCAATTCCGAATTCCTAATTCAAAACTCTGTCATCTGTCATCTATCATCTGCCATCGGATTGCTGCTGTTTTTCCAGTTCTCTTAATTTAATATATTTAAGAAATTTTCCATAGGCCGTGCTGATCGAAATAACAAAACCTTCGTAACCGTCGAAAAGACCCAATTTCAAAAAATATTTTTTGAAAAAAGTTAAAGTCGGATTCAGACATATATCCAGTGCCAGGTTTGATTGCCGGCCCTTTTCAAAGGCCGCCCGGGCGGCTATATCGGAGAAGCTGTTTATCTGAGAAATGTGATCACGGATCGTGGGGTAGGAATAATGGAGCAGGTCACCGCTGAGATGGCGGATGCGGCGGTTCTTTTCCATGACGACATGATCATGGGGATTGACCCCGCCCCAGTGTCCTTTTCTCCTATCCCACAATCTGATTTTTGTATCAGGATACCATCCGCAATGTCGAATCCACTTGCCGCAGTAATTGGTTAAGCGGTTAACCGAATATCCATCTTCCTGCCAGTTTTCTTTGGCGGCTTGAATCGATTGGATGAGCTCTTCAGAGAGGGCTTCATCAGCATCCAGGGATAAAACATAATCGTTATGGGCGCAGGACAGGGCATAATTTTTTTGCTCGATATGTCCTTCAAAGGGGTGTTGGATGAAACGGACGCCTTTGTTTTTACAAATCTCGGCTGTTCGGTCTGATGAGAAAGAATCGACCACCACGATTTCATCAGCCGTTTCCTTAAGGGATTCAAGGCATCGCCCAATATTGTCTTCTTCGTTGTAGGTAATAACGACCGCCGATATTTTTTTTAACGGGGATTTCATGCTTTAAGTTACCCTCATTTTATACCGCTTTTCAAAAATAAGTTCCGAAATACGGAAGGTTGGTATAAGTGGTTGTAAAAAAAACATTGGAAAACCGCAATGTTTTTTAACAACCGCTTTAAAAGCCGGATCAACCGCGTCTTAACCCGAAAAAGAACCGGAACTGCGTCCTGCGGGTGATAGAAGCTGATCATAGACCGCTAAATTCTTTTCTACCATGGCTTCTATAGAAAATTTTTCCTTTACCACCGCCTGACCCCACTCGGCCATTCGTTTGGCCTGTTCAGTATGGGTGAGCATTTCAATAATTCCTTTTGCTAGGGCTTGCGAATCAGCAGGCTCAACCAAACGACCGGTTTTGCCATCGTTTATGATTTCAGGAATTCCCCCTGAATTTGCGGCAACGACCGGTTTACCCAAAGCGAGGGCATCGAGAATGGCCGTACCCAGACCCTCCTGGACGCTGCTCATAACAAATAGATCGGCAATATTGTAAAACGCGCCCCACATCATTTCGGAAACCGGTGAAGGTAAGCGCCTGGCTTATTCCCAGGGAAGCCGACAGAGCCTGCAGTTCAGACATCAGTTCGCCCTGGCCGATGATAAAAAAGCGCACATTCGGCAATGCAGCCAGCACATGAGGGATGGCGCCAACCAGATACTTTTGACCTTTGTGCCCGGCCAGGTGGGCGACATTGATAACCACCCGCTCATCGGGCTTCAGACTAAACTCCTCCACCAGGTGATCGCCGGCAACCCGGACAAACCGCTGCAGATCAATTCCGCTGTGCACCACAAAAATACGGTCGGCTGCAATGCCGTCGTTTACCATCACCTTTTTAATTTTATGCGAAATCGCAATGTAATAATCGGCCATAAAACGATACTTGATTCCACTTATAGGCAAGAACCTGTTGCGAAAAATAGAAAAATCCACCCGGCGGGTAACCAGCCGGCATGTCCTGCAACCCAGGGAGGCAAAAAACACCAGGGAATGGGCGTGGGAGGTATGGGAGTGGACGATGTCATAGCCATGCCTGGAGATCAGCTTTCTGATTCGCAGGCTGGCCGGCAGATCCGCTTCACCGCGCATGGCGATGGGAAACACCTCAACACCCGCTTCAAGCGCTTTTTTTTCCATCGGAGATCCGGGCTGACAGATCAGATGGCAGCTGATTCGCCGTTCAATGAGCGACCGGAGAAGATATAAGGTTTGCTGCTCCCCCCCTCGCCAGGTTCTTTCGGTATTGATGTGAAGAATTTTCATCCGGAGTTAAGATTGTTTTCAATGTGAGAAATAATTTCATCCATGACTTTATCGTAAGTTCGATGGGTATGGGCAAACCGATAGCCGTTTTGAGCGATTTGTTTTCTGCGGGCTTCATGTTTCAGGTAATAGTCAATTAACTCCAGGCATTCTTCCTGGCTGTGGTACCATTCCAGATGTTCACCTTTAGTAAAAATATTTTCCAGACCGGGGATTATAATTGGTCAATAAAAACCCGCCACAACCCAGTGTAATCCAGGTCCGGTTTGAAAAATAGCCTTCCAGTTCAAAGGATTGGTCACAGCCCAGCATGATTTGGGCGGAATAACAGATCTTGGCGTACTCTTTGGGGTAGATCCGGGACTTTAGGCATTTAAGGTCAAACGCCTGCCACTGCGCCCCCCAGGTTTTGAGATCAAAGTTTCTATTGATGGCCTGTAAAAGCTTTACGCGATTGTCTTTCCAGGGTTTGCCGATAAACGCCACCTCGGAAAACCATTTCCGGTTTCTGGTGGCAATAATGCGGTGCATATCCCGGTCGCAACCCTGCATACAATAAATGGGGTTTTTTATACCCCGGGATTTGAGTTCAGCGATCTGGCTTTTATTCGTAATAAATAAATAATCAACCAGTCGCCCATGGCGGATGAGTTTTTTGTCTCCGGCGCCATCATGGTCGGGGTAGAACATGGCCGTTTGATAATGAGTTCTTATTTCTTCCAACACTGAATAGGGAATGTCTTTGGAATAGATTAAAACCAAATCCGGATTTTGCTTGAAAATTTTTCGACCAATGGCCTTACGGTAATCCGTCCAGAAAAAATATTTTTTATAGCGCGGTAAATTAATAAAAATTACCTTCCCCACCCGTCGTTGAAGGGCCTTAAGCATAAACCTGGTATTGCCGGTTTTCTTTTTGCTTTTGCCGAGAAATATAACTTTGTTAATTGACATGGCTCCGTCTAATGCCGGGAGTTAGTATTTAATTTCAGCCAGGATTTCTTCCAATGGTTTTTTATTGGCATCCTTCATCCCAGGGCTTGATCTCAACTTGATAACCTCCTTAACCTTGAGCAGAGCACTGTACAAGGCTAATGCATACACAGCGTCGAATCGCAGCAAACGCGCGAGAAGCCGCACAAGGACCCAGGGTATATGGGAAAAAAAAAGCCTGGGCGTTGATAAATGCAGCCACAGATAAAACAGTCGATTCCGTCTTCTAATAATCTTAATTTTTTTATTCGGGAAAAACCGTTTGATGGTACTCGAATGATCATGCACAACCTTGCTCCCGGGTTCAAAATATGTTTTCCAGCCTAACTTCCAGGCCCGGGTGCCAAGGTCCCGGTCCTCATAGTAAAATGGACGGTAAATCGAAAGAAATCCGCCCAGTTGCAGAAACATATCCTTGCGGATGGCCGCCGATCCGCCGGCGGCAAAAAGACTTTTCATGGACTGCCTCTTCCGCATCAGCTCCAGCGCGTTCGTTAAATCCCAATTGCTGCTTCTGATTTCTCCTCTTATAAGTTTAACAAGATTCCATGAAACCCGGGACGGATTCCCGCCCTGATCAAGAATGAGAGGGGAGACTGAGAAGGTATCCTCACGGTCGAACCAGCGTATCAAAGGATCTATAAAATAGCGGTCAGGGTATACATCGGAGTTGAGCAAAATGACAATCGGATAAACAGCGGCCTTTACCCCACTGTGAATGGCCTCGGAAAACCCTTTGTTGACCTCATGCCGGACAAGTTTGATATCCGGAAAATTTTGCGAAATCAAGTCTATACTGTTATCCCGGGAAGCATCATCAACAACGATAATTTCGCTTTGTCCCGCATAAGCCCGGACCGCTTCGGTCGCACTGGTCAAGGCCCTCGGAAGTATTTGCCCGCCGTTGTAGTTAGGAATAATAATGCTTACGGCTAATGAATCCATAACTTTTCAATATCCAAATTGTATATGGAGGTGTTCTTGGTCCTGGTAATGGCCCACACTTTCCTGTAAACAGCCCGGCGTTGCTGCCGGGTGCTATGATGATCGGCTGAATAATAATAAAAAAAGCGCAGCCGGTCCTTGACGGTGACGGCGTTGCTCACGGATGCGTTGAGCTGGGCCAGGTTGGTGGTTTTCTTCTGCTCACTTATGCGCCGGATTTTGACGCTGTCAAGATCCAGCATGTAATATTCTCCGTCCCGGCACAAAATATTATCGGATTTGAAATCTCGTTGCCAGACACGGGTATCATAGAATTTCCGCAGCCACAGCGCAAGCTTCTTTAAGGCCCTGCGTTTTGTGCGCTCATCGGTTAATGAAGACAAATACGTGTTGAGATGGAGTCTGTCATCGATCAGTTCCGATACAAAACAGCTGACGTTATCGATTACAAAATAACCCAGCGCACGGGGCACTGTAATACCGCGCACATCAAGGGCTCGGGACATTTTCCAGCTGGTCAGGCAGCGGTTTTCATGAATAAGTCGGCGAAGATGGGTTTTGATGCACACTCCCTGAAAAGAAATCACGTGGGATTCCTTAAGCGATAGCCCTTCTTCCAGGGCCTGTTGTAATTCCGGTGCTCCCCAGTTAAAATCTCTGCGTTTATAACCGTGCAGATGCCGGTTCTTTATAATTTCGAACTGGGTGCTGTTTTTGCAACAACGTTTTGACCTCGAACGGTACTGACGATGTTGATGGCGCCGGGCCGCTGCGATCACTTCAGTAAGGTTCACTTTTTTTGAAACGCCCGGATGGTACCCCTCTAAAAATTTAGTCGCCCACGGTTCAGGATTATCCAGGGAGCAGAGATTAAATATCACCCGGCCGAGGTTGTTGATCCTCAACCGGCGCGGCATCCAGGGTAAAAAATAAACTTCCTGGGCATCGAGAAGGTGAAACTGACCGGCTGGGTTCAAAATGAAGTTTTTCCGATTTAAATCAGCGTGATAAACTCGGCGGCGATGCAAAAACGCCGCATATTGGCCCAGACTTCGAGCATCTGTGATGGAATTAAATGGTATATGCGTCCCCGGCACCTGTTCGGTCAATACAAAATAGGCTTGGGGATGATTGGTTTTTGATTGTCCTTTTGCCAGGGGCTTGGCTGCCGGTATTTGTGCAAGTCTTAAACGGTGGAGATTGCGCCATTCGGCCCATCGCCGGCGAGGCAGAAAAAAATGCCGTAAACGATCTTTGGTTCTGACCAGCAAACTGCGTTTGAGGAAATAGCCGCCGTCAGTGGTCTGAAGATGGTACACCTGGCGCCGGTTGTTTTCTTTAACAACTCGGCATTCGTTAACTTCGGACAGCATGTCCTCAAAATGAAACCCCGTATTCAAAGGACTATCAGTAA
>PVMK01181174.1_pt1 | contig 13497 bp, 20 predicted proteins | sample 1853481 | NCBI WGS metagenome assembly PVMK01 (sample SAMN08533507, study PRJNA380276) | Marine sediment metagenome, whole genome shotgun sequencing project.
TTAGACAACCCCCACCTTCAGAATCACCCTCTTGCTTTTCTTCAACTGGGGAGTTCATCTCAATGACATTTGTTTCTGATTCTATAGTATCTTGTTCTATAGTATCTTGTTCTAACTCTTTTTGTTGCTGAGTAATCTTTTGTGGAATTTCCTCAATGTTTACAGGTTTTGTATCTATAATTCCATCTCGGGCTTCTAAGGAACTTTCTTGAATTTCTAAACTATAGTAAATTCTACTTTGTTCAATTAGTTTTTTGTACCTGTCGGGTTCTGAATACAACCATAAATCATCATTATACAAATTCCCACACAGTCTTGATTCGATTGAATGTTGATGATGTTCAAAAAAATCGTTTTCCATAAAATTATACAACTGATAATTTTCTTCACACCACTCTATTCCATTTAATGTTAAACCTGCAGTATCACGAAATGGAGTTTGTGCATATGCAGAGCTAACTAAAAGTAATATTGAAAAAATAAATAAATATTTCAACTAGGAATTTTATTTTCTGCTACTTGATAAGTGATACTACTCTTCATTATCTTTTTCATGATGTAGAGAAATGGAATTAATACAATATCTCAAGTTTGTAGGCTTTGGTCCATCATCAAACACATGGCCTAAATGTGCACCACATTTGTTGCAATTTACCTCTGTTCTAACTGTTCCATATGCTGTATCTGAAACGTATTCTATTCTATCTTCAGAAATTGGTTTCCAAAAACTTGGCCAACCTGAACCTGAATCAAATTTTGTATCTGATAAAAAAAGATCTTCCCCACAGCACACACATTTGTATGCTCCCTCAAATTTACTATTATTGTATTTTCCAGAAAATGGTGGTTCTGTACCGTGATTAATGCAAATTTCATATTGTTCTGAATTTAGTTTCTCTTTCCACTCTTCAGATGTTTTACTTATTTTTTCTACCATGTTTTATCTTACTTCATTTAATATTAGAATGTGTTTTATTTTAATTTCTTTCTTTTCGCTTCTGTTCTTTTCTCTGACTCGAATCTTTCCAAATCATATTCTTTCATATCTACAAATTTCATAATTTGACTCAATATTGGATGTACTTTGGTAATTTGTTTGAACATTTCTTGTGCAACTCGTCTATAGTCTACATGTCCTTGTGGAACTGTTCTTAATTCAATTAGATGACAAGCCTCTCTTAGATTGAATTTCATAAAATATGGATAGTTAAATGCAAAGTTTACTACATACTGACCTTGTTCTGGATATTTTTTTCTAATTTTATCAAATGTTTCTTTTGTTTTGTTCATACAATCTTTAAAGTCTTTTTCAATTCCCAGAACTTTAATTTCATTTGGAATCATGTACCCGTGATCTGTTGTTAACAATTGTCTTTCAAGAGTTAAAGCTCTATGTCTATGAAAATCTCTAAACATTCCAAAATTATTACATAAATCAAATGTATAGTAAATATTTTCAAATGCTCTTGATGGTCTATGTCGTCTATTGGTTCTAAGTTTTGTAAATTCATTAATAATTTTAATTTTTTTCTCCTTTGAAAATTTCTTTACCTGTTGTAAAATATTTTGATATGATGTGCTAGGAGATTGTTCATAAATTATACTTGTAATTATTTTATCCATTGCAATTTTCTCTGATTCATAATCGACAAGTTTTGTAATTACCCCTGTAGTTGGTTTTGATTTGATTTCTTTTGTAGCAATTGATTTTGATTTATTTTTAACGTCCTTCAAATATTTTTGAAACGCTTTTCCATATTTGTCATCTGCTCTTCTAACAAATGACTTGATTGTTGTATCTAGTTCTTTTTTGATTTTTGAGGCTAAATCTTGCTCTTCTTTTAGTTCTGATGATGCTAAAATTGTTAGTAAATATTCAAAGGCACGACCATTACCTGTTATTCCAACATTTGTCAAAGTTGATGCTGGTAATAACCCTCGTAGAATATCTAACGCTTTAGCTTTTGTTGATCCTTTGTAAATCATATTAGCTGATTTAATGTCAGATTCATTTTTCAATTTGGAGAATGATTTTTCTTTTCCATCTTTAGAATCTTTAAAACTATATTTTTCAATTGGATATTTTTCCCTGATGTATGTTACCATTGGATCTATGTTTTTTGAATAAATATCAAATGAGAAATTACATGTTTCTTCATACATGTCAGCAAATTTTGATTTCATAATTTCATGGTCTCTGTAGAATCTATATTTTCCATTTTCTTTTTTATTCCATGCAACATATCTTGATGATTTTTCTAAATAAGATAATCCTATTCGTCTGTCTTCGATTTTTTTTACTGCAATGTTTGATAGTCCTTCAATCGCAATTTGTGCTTCACCTAATTCGGCAACTGAATCATCCCCAAATTCTAAGAGAACTCTATCATAGAATTCCTCTCCTCTGTTTTTATTTTTTAAAAATTCATCCAGAAAAATTCTTCTCATACTTTTGTTTGTTCGACTATATCTTGACATCAATGCACCTCGATCAACTTGTTTTGGAGTAATTATCGCAAAGACATCACTATCTGTATTTGAAAAATGATCTGATAGAATTTTTTTTTCTTTAATTGAAAATTCTGACAACATACGTGTAAAGTTTTTCAATTATTAATAGTCTATTTCTTTTTCCCAATTTGAATTAGATCGGGACCTTTGTCTCTATTTTTATCATTTCCTTTGGCTTGCCATCTTAATAGCACTTCTTTGAATGCTGCAGCATCTCCTTCGTTTTCAGTATACATCAATGCTGTAACCCAATATCCTTTTTTTGCAGTTTTACCACCGACAGAATTCATCCAAAAATCACTTGGTAAATTTTCTAATGTTTTGTTGTTTGGATCTTTTGTAGTCTCCATCCATCGGTTTGCAACAAAATTCAAAATTTGTTCTAATTCTTCTCTTTGAATCATGAGCCTGTTATTTTGTCTCCAAATTTTAAAATTGCTGAAACGAGAAGATTTGGAGTTTGTGAAAATAATCTCACTAAAACTAACAACATTACTTACTCTTTGTCGGTTATACAAATCATATAATTACCTCACATGACCAATGACGAAACCGAAATTATCGGAAAGAACGTCAAAGACATGTACGGAACATTCATGGGTAAAGTCGCAGGAACAATAACTGACATTGATGGAAGTATTCAATCCGTCGGCATTGATTGTGGTTCTCAAGGATTACAGCAAATCCAATTTGAGCAACTTGTAATTCAAGGCGATGTTGTTATTTTTATTCCAAAATGGAGACTTGACTCTCAAAGACTCATTCGTGAAAAACAACTAACTCTACGTCGTCTAAAGGCATTGATTGATATTGTTTCTGAAAACGATGACATGAAAGCTGATGCAGAAATCATTCATGAAAAATACAAATCTAAACTTGTATCATTAGATGAAACAGAAAGTGAAATCAAAGTCAAACTTGAGGAAAGATTGACAGAGTTAGATGAACAAATGAAGTCTGCAAAGATGTTATTATTTGATGCAAAAGTACAATGCAAGAGCAATGAAATCTCTGATGCAACATTTGATACTGTGAAATCATGCACAACTGAGGTAATTGAGCATGTTACACACGAAACAGCAGAAATCTCAAATGTAAAGAGTAGAATTGCAGATCTTGAATTGGAAGTGCAAGAAATAACAACTCCTCCACAACAAAATGTCCAAGACTCCGCCGTTACATATCTGGAGACTCCTGAACAACAAATTGTTCAGACAATACTTCCAGAAGCACCAATAGAAGCAATCGTTACATCTTCAGAACCAATTGAATCTGAGACTCTGCCAACACCGGAATCCCCAATTGAACCTGAAATCACATTTGCATTTCCAGAACCACCCCAACAGGTGACACAAGAGACTTCACATGAAGACAACGATGATGATTGGCTTGCTAGAATGGAAGCACAATAATTTTTTTAAATTATTTTTTTAACACTTAGAAAGATCTACGTTCATACACTTTTTGATGTCTGAGACCTATGATGTTGGGCTTGGAAACCATGACTCTGAAATAAGAAAAAAAGCAGATTCTGATTTTGTAAATTTTTGGGGTGAACAAGCAAAAAACCTCACTTGGTTTTCACCTTGGACCAAAACTTTGGATTGGACCCCTCCGTTTGCTAAATGGTTTGTGGGGGGCACGATTAATGCCTCGTATAATGCCCTTGATGTACATCAGAACTCAAAATCTGATAAACCTGCAATAATCTGGGAAGGTGAAAACGGCGATTCTAGAATTCTTACATATAATGACATGTTAATTCAGGTTCAAAAATTTGCTAATGTTCTAAAATCATTGAATGTGACAAAAGGGGACAGAGTGACCATATACCTTCCAATGGTTCCAGAATTACCAATTGCGATGTTGGCATGTGCAAGAATTGGTGCCATACACACTGTAATTTTTTCAGGTTTTAGTGCAATGTCTATCAAAGACAGAATTAATGATTCTAAATCTAAAATTGTTATTACTGCTGATGGCGGTTATAGACGAGGAAAAATTATCAAACTAAAAGAAATAATTGATGATGCAATTGAAGACATTAATTTTGTGGAACATGTGATAGTTCTTGAGAGAACTAAAAATAAAATTCCAATGTCCTCAAAAGATAAGCTTTGGAATAATTTAATGAATGATGCATCTGATTTGTGTGATGCAGAAAAATTAGATAGTTCTCACCCTCTTTACATTTTGTATACTTCAGGTACCACTGGAAAACCTAAAGGTGTTTTACATGGAACTGGGGGCTATCTCACACATTTACATTCCACTTTCAAATGGGCATTTGACATTAAAGACACTGATGTATTTTTTTGTACTGCGGATATTGGTTGGGTTACAGGACACAGCTATGTAGTTTATGCACCATTACTTCATGGTGCAACTGAAATAATGTATGAAGGTGCACCTGATTATCCTGATATGTCCAGGATGTGGGATATTTTACAAAAATACAAAGTTACAATTTTTTACACAACTCCCACATCTCTTAGAATGTTTATGAAATTTGGTGATGCCATTCCAAATTCTTTTGCTCTATCTTCATTACGACTACTTGGAACTGTGGGTGAGCCAATTAATCCTGAAGTTTGGAAATGGTATTTCAAAATCATTGGTAAAGGAAAATGCCCCATTATTGATACTTGGTGGCAAACTGAAACTGGAGGCATGTTAATTTCGTCTTTGCCTGGATTGGAAACCATTCCACTAAAACCTGGGTCTGGAACACTTCCAATTCCAGGCGTAAATATTGATGTGGTTGATGAAAATGGGATTAGTGTTCCTTCAAACACAAAGGGGTATCTTATAATTAAAAATCCATGGCCTGGAATGTTTTTGACATTATGGGGTGATGATGAAAAATACAAAAATGTGTATTGGTCAAAATATGCCAATTATTACTATTCTGGTGATTATGCATTAAAAGATGAAGATGGTTATTTTTGGTTACTCGGACGTGCTGATGATGTTTTAAAAGTCGCAGGACATAGAATTGGAACTGCAGAACTTGAGAGTTGTATTGTATCTCATAACCATGTTGCAGAGTCTGCCGTATGTGGAATTCCTGATGAAGTAAAAGGTGAAGTGATTGTTGCATTTGTTGTTTTAAATCACGAAGTTACTATTGAACCTGATATTTTAAAACATGAATTGTTAGACAAAATAAGAAAAGATATTGGTGCCATTGCAACTCCAAAACAAATCTACTTTGTTTCAAAACTTCCAAAGACACGAAGTGGAAAAATAATGAGGCGATTACTAAAATCAATTGCAAATAATGAAAAGATTGGAGACATTAGTACTTTGGAAGATGATTCTGTAGTAACTGATATTCAAAATTCATTTGATGCAATCCAAAAATCTATTGAAGATACATCTTGATGGTTTATTGTATGTTTTTTAATTCTTTTAAATTTATGTTAGATAACATATCAAACATTTTTTCTAATCCATCATATTCTGATTTTGAATTTTCATCTAGTTGACCATACTCATTTTCTTTGATAATATCTAATTTGTTTTTTGCATCTTTGAAAAATTCTTCATATTTTTTAATTTTTTCATCTGACATTTGTGTTAAATCAAAAATTACCGTATTACTTCCTAACAGGTTTTTATTTTCATCATACAGACTAGTTGCTTGCAATAGTCCTGGAAATGTGCTGTTATCTTGTTTTTTAAAAGTAATTTTTCTGTCCGTTACTTTTCCTGTTTCAAACCATGTTTTTAGGGAATTATTCATCTCTTTCCATGATTCTTTAGGCACGTGTTCAAATATTGGCTTGCCTAGTACCTCTGATTTGGCGTATCCAAAATTTGCAGCATATGTGGAATTGCAATCAAGAATTATGCCTATTGAATTTATTCTTCTCCACATAATTGGTGCGTCCTTGAGTGTTTTTCTTGCTTCTGTTTGACCCATTTTTTAAATTTAGATTGACTAGTTATTAAATTGAAATCTTTTCAAAACCATTGATCTAGATTTTGGCTCTTTTTTTCTAGTGCTTTTTTTAATCTATTTAGAGTTGAGTTTATCCTGTCTTCTGAAAAACTTCTCTCTTTTACCAAATAATTCAATACCCCTTCATAATCTACATCACCAAAAATAATTTCGTCAACATCAGCTACTTCTGGATTTAAAAATATTTTTCGAATTTGCTGAAAATCTATTTCTTCTAATTGTTCTTGAATTTGTGGAATATCTTCTAATCTTGAATGCTGCTTTATCATTTTTAATGCAGTTTTAGGACCAATACGTTCGAATCCCATTTGGATTAAAATCAGTTCCAATTAAAATTCCAACATCAACTAACTCTTCTTGTGTTAATCCTAATGCATCTAATGTCTTTTGTGTTTCAATCATTTCTGGAACTACATCGATGTATGTATTTCTATTTGGTATTTTCCTTCTTCCCACTATTTGTAAAATTCCTTACTAATCTTTTAGCTCCACATAAAACAGAATCAAAGTCTTGACTTGCCGAGGCATATGCTTGTCCTGTATTTGTTAAATGTGCAGCTGTTGCTTCACCTTCTGATGGTGCGTCAATAAATGGAATCCCAAAATATGTTAGAAATTGCTTTGATTCTTTTACCATTCCATCTTTCATGCTAGTTGTTTGTTGAGCATATTTTCTTGCATCTTCCATATTTCCTTCAGCAATTGCTTTTTCATATTTTACTGTGGCATCTTTTTTAATCTGTTTTCTACGCTCAATTTCAGCTGTTTTTAGTGATGGTGGCTTTCCATCAAAAACATAAACTGGTTTTATCCCTAGGGATAGAAAATTCACATTTCTGTAAAGCAGGCCGCTTAGATGACTTGTGATTCTACCTTCTGAATCTGATAACTGTAATCCATCCGCACCTCTGATACTTGCAAGGAATTGGTATATTGCATTGTATGCATCAATTGCAATAATCTTGGTTGAAAATGCCTCTAAAGTTGTTTTCTCTCTTACTACCAAATCTTTTAGATTTAACCCCATTAGATTTTGTTGTAGTTTTGTGCTATTTTGTGTTTGTCCTTCATTTTTGATCGATGATTTTTATCTGATCTAATCATTCTAGATTGGATATGTTCACTTCGATTCATACATCGTACTAAAATCGATTTTAATATGTGAAGAAACACCTCAAAATTATTGTGATTGAATTACTTTCTTCTGATTTAAAAGATAAAATTTTTGAAATCAAATTTGATTCAAATAATGTAGCATCTAAAATTATTTCATATTTTGTTTTATCTGAGCAAGAAAAACAAACAATTTCTTCACTTCTAAAAAATGAATTTTTTGATGAATTTTATTCTATTTTTTCAGATACTATTACTAATGAAGAATGGAACAAAACAAAAGATCAAATCAGGAAGAAATTTGATGATGAACTCTTAGATATTGATAAATTTACAAAATCCTGATTTCCAATTTGCTTTATTATGGAGACTGTTTGAAATTAGATGCCAGGTTAGCCAAGTGGTAAGGCGGCCGTCTCGAAAACGGCTACGTGAAAGCGTGCAGGGGCTCGAATCCCTTACCTGGCGTAACCTGAATAGTTAAACGCCCTTACCCGCATTATGATTTAACCAAATCAAAGAAATGACCATCAAAAAAGGACAAACTAAACAGATGATGTGTAATGTTTGTAAGAGAGTAAAAACTGCGACATTAATTCATGCAAAAATAGGTTTTACGAAAAGACGGCATGGTCTAAACATAACAAAAGTAGATACATTCACTTTAGAATACAGAATAGACACACATCAACGAGGAACTAAATCATGTTTGGGTTCTGATAAAATTCAATCAAAAACGCATGATGGTGTGATTGATTCTGCCTTTTGAGATTCTATATCTCGAAGAAATTATCTATCTAATTACTAACATTATACCTACAATGATTGCAATTATAGCAAGACCAAAATTAATCCATTTACGTTCAATAACCATATCATAGCATATTGGGATGGTCTAAAAGAAATTATCTAATCTGATCGTGTGCAATATGCCAAACACATTTTCTATGATACCAATTTTCATATCTAAATCATACTTCATTGAATTGCATTTGTTTATGACAACATGACAGAATACTATCAATGATTCTTAGATTGTTCTAATGATTAAAGACAATAGATTATTATGAAATTATTAAAGAAAATTAAGGAATTGTTCTGTACAATGGCCTGATGGTACATGCAATTTCTTATTTCATGCGTAATGGCGTTGAACAAATTGAGTGAGTTTCTTACCTGGAGTTTTTTGATATTTACAAAATTCTAAATAATTTTTTGATAATACAAAATGTTAAAAATTGCTTAATTTAGAAATTAATTATGACTGGTAACACTGAATCTAAAATTCAAGAATCTGGAATTACAACTGCTGAATTAATTTCTCATTTTAGAGAAAAATGCAAAATTTGTGGCCATCATCGAATAATGCATGATGAATTAGGAAAATGTGAGGGTGTAATGAACAAACCATGTAATTCTGGTTGTGATGGTTTTGAAGATGAATGATTTAGTTTACAATTCTTTAATATGATAAATTTAGTAATTGTTTGTGGATTCAAAAAAGATTGGAGATGAAATATATCCTGAAGGCTATAAACCACAAAAAACTCCCGAATCTACTGACAGTAATGTAAGAAATCAATTACTTGATTTTATCTTACATTCTGGACCCTCTGGACCCTCTAAACCTTTACTACCTTCTGAAGATATAGATACTGACTTGTTTGCTGTGATGGCAAAGAGACGTTCAACAAGAAAATTTTCAGACAAACCAGTTGAAACTACAAAGATAGATAAGATTATTGCCGCAGCTGATACTGCACCTACTGCTGGAAATTATCAAGGATTTGAAATTTTTTATGTTAAAAGTCCAGAAAAGAAAAAACTTCTAGTTGAAGCATGTAATAAACAACCATATGTTGATGCCCCTGTGGTGTTGGTTTTTTGTAAAAACCCCTCTAGAGTTAAATTTGATTTTCCTGACTATGTTCTCAAAAAATTTGCTATTCAGGATGCAACATTAGCTGCTGGATATTCCCAGCTTGCAGCTCAAGCATTGGGATTAAGCTCAATTTGGATTGGTATGTTTGATGAACAAATGGTCATGGATATTATTGAAACTGATTTAGTTCCATCATCTGTATTGTGTATTGGGTATCCTAAACAAACAAAATTCCCAAAACCTAGACGTAATCTAAAAGATTTGGTGCATGTTATTTGGTAGTCCATAATATGATTCTCCAGATTTAAATAATCATAGATATTTGTTAAATTCATGACTGATGCATATGTAATGTTAAATTGTGAATTAGGTGCTGAGGTTGGAATTATTGAAAAACTAAAGGAACTTGAACAAGTAGTAGATGTTTTTGAAACTATTGGAACTCATGATATGTTAGTTAAACTTCAAGCAGAGAATTTTGAAAAAATAAGAGAAATTGTTTCATGGAATATTCAGAAATTACCCAAAGTACGTTCTACTTCAACTCTGATAAAAAAAGATAATTAAGATAAACTACTAATTAATTTTAATGTCTGATGAGAAAAATGAGATTGAAAAACTCATTGATAATATGATTATTGGAGGTGATGAATTAGTGGATAATCTTAAAACCATTTTACCTGAATCATTAGCAGAATCAATGGTTTTGTTTCATGAATCAAATGTTGCCAATCTAAAAAAAATTAAAGAATTTCTTAATAAATAAAATTCCAGTACACCTTACTACCATACCCTTTTTAATCATCATCAGAAATTTCTATTGTGATTAGATCTAGAACAATTAGCATTACTGTAAATAAAAAAACAGGTGATGCATTTGATGCCATTTTACAAGTCCCTCCAAAGATGATGCCTGGTGCAAAATTAAATGATGATGGTTGGTGGTCATTTGATGGACCCCATGGGAAATCCAGACTTAAATTTGATGAAAATAAATCTCTTGGAATTTTAGATCATAAATATATCGATGAAGAATCGTCTTGGAATGTTCCTATGCGCGTAGTTGTCAGTGGTGATTTTTCTGAAATTATTATCACTCTTAACAAACCAAATGAATTAACTGATGATCAGTTTGATCAAAGGATGGCTGAAATGGAAGAAATGGTAGTTACAATGAAAAATATTATTGAATCTTAATAATTTGTAAATTTTATACATTAAAATTTTTCAAACAAGTACAAATCATTCTTTAGGCTTAAATGCAAATTTGGTAATATTAATTTGATAAAAAATGCCATATGAAGAAGTGTATTTTCAAAGATTGGAACAAGATGATCCTGAAGATTACAAGAAACTAAAATCTAAACTCTCTTCATGACCCTATTTCATTAATCCTTCTTAGAATCATCATTTTGTTTTCCACCTGGTCCTACCATGTCTTCAGGTTTCACTTTATTATCCCAATCCCCTTTAACTCCTTTAATTAAAGCAATCATCCCTGCACCAACAAATCCAATAACTAATGCAAAGAATAATGTCTGATCAAATATCTTAAAAGAACAACTAATTTCCACTGGTGGATTATTTTTAGAGTATTCATAACAAGTACCAAATTCATTTGATTCTATAGTGGCTGCTTGATAATTATGTCCAAATGTTCCAAGAATAACAAATCCTACAAACACTAACACGATGCCAATTATGATGAATCTCATATCACTCATATTCTTTTTTTAAATTTGTTGTATTTACACTTTCATTTTGACTTTAGAAATTTATTTTTCCAATATTGTTTTGAGATTTTCTAGTGATGAATCATAAAGTGCCCCCATAAACACCAAAAATTCTAAAAATTGTTTCTCAGTCATTTTTTTACTGTTTAGATATGATTGCCATGTTAGCTCTATACTCTTTTTTGATTTTGTTTTTATTGAAATTGTTGCAACATATGCTCTTAATGGTAAACCCTCAGTTGCAATATATGTAAAATATTCTTTATTTTTCCATGCAACAATATGTTCTTCTATTTTATTTCCATCTTCAAATGTTATTAATCTGACAGCACCTACATCTCTCCTTTTTTTAGATAGATACACTGTTTTTTTTACATCTACCACCCATGTTGGCAACCCTACAATATTGCTGATCTTTCTCCAAACTTTGTCTTTTGATGCTTTTATTGTAATTGTTTTTTTTACAGTACCTGTGTGAAATGATTTTTTTGGAGTTCTTTTCATGTGTTGATTTGTAATTTGGTTGATTTTAGTTTTTAGATTTACAACCATTTTTAATCCCCCTGTACTAATCCTATCAAATGGTGTTTGGTTGGGGAAAAAAGAAACAAGAAGAAGTTCACGTGAATAGAATTTCTCAAGAAAAAGAAATTAATCTTTTAGACATATCTAAAATTATCATTGATCTTGAAGAATTACGAAAATCTCAAACTCTTTCTGAAATAAAACAATTACGCGATGATACTGCACCTTTAATTGACGAACTCATCAAAATTGGGACTGTTCTTGATAATGATAATCTGAAAGTTGATGATATTGATAAACATCTTGCAATAATTGTGGTGAGGGGAAAAAAACAAGTAATTGATGTGATAAAAAAAGGTGTCATACAACTACCTAAAATTTCATCTATTAATGATGCCAAAAAATTAGATTTAACACTTAACCAACTTCTCAAAAAACTTGGTGATGTTTTGGGAAGACAAACAAGAGTTATTCACATCTTTGCAAAAAAATATGCCACTCAACTGAAGGGAAATCTTGAAGTAATGACTACAAATCATTCTGAAATTCATAAACTATTAAAAAACTATGATTCAACAAAATCTCTTTCTGATGAAATTACAGAATTATTAAACAAAATTAACAGTATGAAAAATGAACAATTAGTAAAAACTCAAAAAATTGATGTCACAAATAATGATATAGATTCATTTAATCAAAAAATTACTTTATTAGAAACTTCAATTGAAGAAAAGAAATCATCTGAGGATTATAAAAAATATCTTGATTTAAAAAATAAATTAGATTCTTTTAACACTTTGAAATTAAAAATTAAAAATGATATTGATACACAATTCACAAAAATTTCTAGACCCTTGAGTAGGTATGAATACGTCTCTTCTTTAGATAAAGACCAAAAAATCATTCTATCCATATTAGTTAAAAACCCAATTGATGTGCTTGTTTCTCAAAACAAAGATTCTATTATCGTGATATTGGAAAATGTTAAAAAAGGAATTTCCTCTGGTTCTATTTCTGTAAAAGATGTTGACAAGTCACTATCACAAATTACTGAAACTGAAGAAACACTTGATGGATTTGTAAAGCGTGTTTCTGAATATTCAGAAAAATATAAAAAAATGTCTGATGAACTAAATTCTCTCAAATCTGAAGAATTGGTATCTTTGGAAAGTGAACTGACCAAAAATCTTTCATCTAGAGATGATTCTAAAAAACGATCTGAAACTATTCAAGATGAGTTAGATGAACTAAAATCAAAAATTCCTCAACTTGTATCTGAAATTGAAGGAAAACTAAGACAATTTTCAAATACAAAATATACTGTTATTTCATCTTAAAATTAAATTACTCCAAAAACTGTGTATCTTTATGTTTTTTAAGACAAAAAAATTTGAACGGTCAGTTTTACTCCAAAAAGATGTTCTTGATAGCATTCTATCATATTGTCAAATGAAACATCCCAATGAAGGAATTTTGATATTAAAAGGAAAATCAAAAAACGGCCAAATCAAAATAGACGGTCTTGTAATTCCACCTTTTAATGAAACTGGACCAACATTTGCTGGATTTCCACATTCATTTTTACCTCTTGATATGAGCTATATTGGAATTGTTCATTCACATCCTAGTGGCTCAGCTGAACCATCTGTAACTGATCTTCATAATTTTTTTGGGTTAGTTTCATTGATTGTTAAATTCCCCTATTGTGACGATTCTATTTTTGCATGGGATAGTAATGGAAATTCAATTCCTCTTTCAGTTGAATGATG
>PVMK01123302.1_pt1 | contig 13495 bp, 8 predicted proteins | sample 1853481 | NCBI WGS metagenome assembly PVMK01 (sample SAMN08533507, study PRJNA380276) | Marine sediment metagenome, whole genome shotgun sequencing project.
CAGGAAAGTCTCCTGAAGAAAGATTAGAACAGAAGCAATGGCGAGCGCGGCGGCAATCCAGGCGACGCGAATTACATTGATGTCCGATTGGGAGGGAGCCGACATTTACAGACTGGTCAGCGCGTTTTCGGCGGCTTCGCGACTCGGGAAATTTTTGTCGGTTTGAATCAGGTCCGTCAGGATCCGTTTTGCGGTGTCGGGGTCGCCAGATTTCCGGTAGGCCATCGCGAGATGATATTGAATCTCGAGATTTTTTGGTTCGGCTTTACCTGCTTTCTCCAGCAATTCCAGCGCAGGTTCGATGTTTCCGGCCTCTAATTGAATCCAGCCCAGTGTGTCAGCGATTGCTGCATTATCGGGGAGCAGGTCATAGGCATGCTCGGCGGTCCGCAATGCCCGTTCATCATTGGTTTGCTGGTAAATCCATGCGAGGTCATTCAGCACTACGGGGTCTTTTTGACCCATTTCGACAATGCGTTCCAGATATTGCTGCGCGTTCCCGAGCTGACCGCGCCCGAGCTGCCAGGTCGCGAGTGCTTTCAGTACGACGGCATCATCTGGATTCAGGTCTATCCAATCCTTCGCCGGCTCGGGGGGCTCATTCAGGCCGGCCGCCGATCCGGCCCGTAAGATACGCATAACCAGACGGTGACTGGGTCGCTCAACGTAGGCGGCCGAATAGGCCTCTGTAGCTTCGACATAGCGCTGTTGTTCTTCCCTGAGTTCGGCGAGCAACATCAGGCGCAACGCGGGATCGAAATCGCTCCTCTCTAGTTTTTTCAGGAGTTGTTCCGCCCTGAGATAATCTCCATCACGCGTAAATAATGTGATTTCCATAACCGCCAATTGAGGCGCATTTGGATTCATGTTCCGCGCTTTGGTGATCGCAGTTCGAGCGGCCTCTTGATCGCCAATAGCCAGGTAACCTCGGATCAGATTCATCTGGAAAAAGTATGAACCGGGATCGATACGCGTCGCGGTCTCGAGGTTGTACACCGCACCCTGATATTTTCCTTCCTGGAGGTCGATCAGTCCGGTTAGTCCGTAACCGCCAGCTTTGGACGGTTCTGTCCGGATGACTGTCCTCGCGAGGATCCGCGCTTCGCCGCGGTTGCCGCGATCGAGTTCGATTGTAGCCATCAGCAAACAAGCGTCGGCGGAATCCTCCTCTACCGGTTGCAGCAGATTCATCGCGGCGTCAAGGCGACCTTGGCTAATTTCAAACCGAGCCAGGTTGATCCTGGCCCACGCATTGTCGCTATCTATCTGAACAATGTGCTCGAGCGTAGTTACCGCAGCTACCAGGCCACCTCGGCGCTGCTCGATTCGCGCCAGATTGGTTAGCGCATAGACATTTTCGGCGTCTAACTCGAGCGCCAGCGTGGCCTGTTCGAATGCTCGGTCCAACGAACCCGACGCCAGGTACACGGTCGCCAGCAAGTTGGCTGAGGCCGTTGAGTCCGGATTGTTGGAAGCCGTACTTTCGGCCAGAGGCAGCGCTTTTTCAATCTCGCCTTTTTGAAGATAAGCGAGCGCGAGAAGCGCTGATCGACGAAAAGGGTCCGAATCATTGTCGAAATCTTCGAGCAGCCGTATGGCCTTATCCAATTGTCCGTCGGCGAATAACGCCAGTGCCTGCCCAATCTCAAAGCGCTGATCGGATGGAAAATCTGCGGCCCCCTGACTAAAGTACTGCAACGCCAATTCCTGGTTTCCAGATTGCAGCGTCGCCCGGCCGGCAAGTGCGAGAAGATCTTGTCGGGCATCAGGGGTTATCTCGCCATCCGTGGCCTCCAGCAGTGCCAAAGCTTCTTCGGGCTGATTTTGTCCTGCCCATACCTGCGCCAGCATCTGGCGCGCAAACTGATCGTCCGGATGGCGATTGACGTAAGGCCCTAGGTACATCTCGGCCAGTGTATAGTTGCCTTCACGCCCATAAATAATGCCCAGCAGTCTCTGGGCTGGCTGGAAATTCCTGTGTGCCCTGAGTAAATCTTGCAGCATTTCTTTTGCGGTATCGGGGTCTTCTTTCAGTGCGGCGAGCCTCGCGCTCAAAAGTATCCGGAATGCATTGCCGGGCGAGATTCGGGCGAACTCTGCGACAGTTTCGGACGCCTCGTCTAGCCGATCCTGGTTAATTTGAAGGTCGGCGAGCCTATATAAGGCTGCCGTCCATATATTTATATAGTGCCGCTGCTGAAATAATCGATATTCGGCAAACCGTTGTCCGGCGATCTGTGCCGCTTCGCGAAATGCGGCCTCCGCAGTTGGCTCATTGCCCTCCGACAATTCTCGCTCGCCTTTCCATAGCACCGGCGCCGGGTGATCCGGATCGATTTCCAGCGCGCGCCCGATTTCCGATTCTGCCTCGGCGACTCGCCCCATCCGGACGAACATCTCTGCCATATGGAGATAGACATCCGGAATGTCGGGCTGCAGCGTGATGGCGTCTCGAAAATCGGATTCCGCATCCACATGGTTTCCGAGGCCCGCGTTGGCGCGACCGCGCACGCTCAGCAGCGTGGCTTTTTTGGCGATTGAGTCAACCAGCGCCGGATCTGCCTGATCCAGGGCTTCTTGATACCTGCCAAGTTCGAGCCAGGACTCGAGCAATCCAATGCGAACCTGGGCGTCGGTAGCGCCGTGTTTCACAGCACGCTGAAGACGCGAAACGGCGGTTTCGGGATCGCCCTGGGCCAGCGCAATGTTGCCCATAAGTAACAGCGCCTCGACGTTGTCGGGATCCTGTTGCAGGAGATTTTTCAGGTAAATTGTCGCGGTCCGGTAATCGCCATCGGTAACAGCCGCTTGTGCGTCCTGCCATGATTCTTGCGGGGATGGGCTACCGCAGGCGGTCAGTAACATCGTCACGATGAGTGGGAACCCGCGCGCCACCCGACGGGTCGTGATTTCGAATAGTGGTCTGTGCAAGGACACGTCTCCGGTCGGTCCGCGGAACCAGGCCTTTTCTTCGGCGGCCTCTACCCTAACTCATTGTGAACGCCGACATTTTGGGGCGCAAGCAACGGCTATATTTCTGTGACCGCGATCACTGACTGCTCAATGAATTACCCGGTGCTGGCTGAGCGCATCGGCGCGGGTCCAGGCGATTCGGGCGCATCTTTTTCTTATAGACGGGCCTGGATCACGGCTTACGGCATGAATTTCGAGAATTCTGAAAGTTCGCATTATCGTCGATTGTAGAAAAAAAGTGTATTAAAAATATATGCTTAGGGTCATTGCTTTAAGTTTAGACAATTTTTTCGCTGCGAAGCATCATATTATGTATAAACACGGTGATATTGCTCTTAAAGGGTGTTAATCTTCGGGTCAACGACTATAAGAAATGTAATCTGAAATAAGAGCTTAGGACAAAAAAAGAGCTTAGGAAAGATAAGAAAACGGGGATGGATAAAACTTTTTCGAAACTCGCGTTACTGCTCACGACGTTTTTGTGGGGCGCCACTGCGCATGCGATTTCCTCCCTGCAACTTGGTTCGGGCACTGGCGACGGTTGGGAATACACGTCAGAGACCTGGCTTTATTCTGGATCGGGGGACACGTTTGATATTTTGGCGACGGCCAACGCAACGGATGGAAATGGTGACTATGCATGGGACGCGCTTGGTGCCACCAGTCAATACGCTTACCTGATCGTCGCCGCTGTCCCCCAGTTGACGGTCGAGGGCGTAGATTACTTTGACGTTTCGGTAGAGCTGGATGGCGTTGCATTGACCTATGTCACTGACGGTATCGGCACCCCGCCCCTTGAAGACCCGAACAGCATCGCACCGCACGGCATCTTTGACACTTACTTCGAAATCTACGAGTTTCAGTTCGACGGCGATGCGACGACGATTTCGGATACGCAGCCCGGCGAGACGGGCACGGGTAACGGGTTCGAGGAGTTGCTCGACATCACGATTAATTCACTGGACCCCAATGCGCTCGGCATACACTTTGATCTGTTCACGACGACCGGCGGCCAATGGCTGCCGAATCTGACTGTGGATTCAGGTATTCGGATGCTACTAAGACAGGGCTCTACGCGACGGCAAACAAGTGGCTCGTCAATGCGTCGCGCCCTATTCCCATGACGCGGGAACTACCACTCTTTCGGAGCCAGGAACTCTTGGACTGATGCTGATGGGCTTAGTGGGAGTCGGCGCCTCACGTATCCGCAGGCGGCGCTCCAGGAAATAACAGCGGTTTATCTCGCATGATTTGAACAAAACCCCACAGATCGTGGGGTTTTTTTTGGCCTCAAAACCCCCGGCCGCCGTCGGGTTCTCTATAATATAGTGGTGCGCGATGTCTTTCGCTGTACACGCGAAAGTGGCGGAATTGGTAGACGCGCTGGCTTTAGGTGCCAGTGGGGCAACCCGTGAGAGTTCGAGTCTCTCCTTTCGCACCATGGTTTTTCGGTTCGAACGATGATGTTTGACCCGCCCGACGCTGGAATAGATGGAGTAATGACGGATTTACAGATAGCAATAGAGTCGAGAAAGGGCCTTCAGCGCCGGCTCAAGGTTCAGGTTCCGGCTGCCCGGATCGAGACTGAGGTCGAGTTGCGTCTGCGAAAAGTGCGCAAATCGGCAAAGCTGAAAGGTTTCCGTCCTGGCAAGGTGCCCCCGAAGGTCATTCAGCAGCGCTATGGCGGGCAGGTGCGGCAGGAAGTCCTGCAGGACATCATTCAGTCCAGTTATGGCCAGGCTATCGATGAGCAGAAACTGCGGCCGGCCGGTATGCCGCAAATTGAACCCGGGCAACTCGAATCCGGCAAGGATTTTTCCTATACGGCGACTTTTGAGATCTATCCGGACATTCAACTCGGTGGCCTGGATCGCTTGAAGATCGAGCAGATCGAGATAGAGATTGGCGAGGCGGATGTTGACGAAATGATCGAGACGCTTCGCAAGCAGCGATCGAATTGGCTGCCGGTGGAGCGCAAATCGGTGGAAGGCGACAGAGTTACCGTTGATTTTCAGGGCACTTTAAATGGCGAGCCGATCGACAACGGACGCGGCGAACAGGTTCCGATTGTGCTGGGCCGGGGCCAGATGCTCGAGGATTTTGAAAAAAATCTCATCGGATTAACGGCGGGCAGCGAAAAGACGTTTCAGGTCAAGTTTCCGAAGGATTATCAGGCGACCGAGCTGGCGGGCAAGAAAGTGAGTTTCGATGCAACGGTCACGGAGGTGGCTGAGTCGCAATTGCCCGATCTGGATCAGAACTTCATCAAGGAGTTCGGTATTGACAGCGGCGATATCGACGAATTTCGGGCGGACGTCCGTGGCAATATGGATCGTGAGGCGGCTGCAAAGATTAAAGCGGAAGTCAAACGACAGGTGATGGATCAATTATTGGACGCCAACTCGATCGATGTTCCGGCCGTGCTGGTCGAGAAAGAAGCGGCAGCCCTGCAATCTGAGACGATGCGCAATATGGGCGTAACAGATCCGAAGCAGGCGCCGCCGGTCGAGACGTTTAGCGAGGCTGCCCGAAGGCGGGTGCGGCTTGGGCTGCTGGTCAGCGCAGTGATCGAGGAAAATAATCTGGTGGTTGATCGCGAACAGGTAAAAGTCAAAGTCGATGAAATATGCGCGCCGTACGAGCGACCGGAGGAAATTCGCAAGCTCTATTTTCAGAATCCGCAACTGATCAGTCAGGTCGAAAATGCAGTTATGGAAGGGCAGGTCGTCGATTGGCTGGTCTCTCAGGCGAAACTGGGAAAGAAGGTCACGAATTTTGCTGAATTGATGAATAACCCTTGACCGGTCCTTGTTCAGGCCTGCGCATTTGCGCAGCAACACTATTTTGAAAACCGAGTAATTTAAGATGGAAACAAAAGCTCTGAATCTTATCCCTATGGTCGTCGAGCAAACTGCCCGAGGTGAGCGCTCATACGATATCTATTCCCGGTTATTGAAAGAGAGGGTCGTTTTCATTGTCGGCCCTGTCGAGGACCTCATGGCTAACGTCGTGGTGGCTCAGTTCCTGTACCTCGAGTCGGAAAATCCGGATAAAGATATCCACCTTTACATCAATTCTCCGGGAGGCTCGGTCAGTGCCGGCTTGTCAATCTACGACACGATGCAGTTTGTGAAACCGGAGATCAGCACGATTTGCACGGGTCAGGCTGCGAGTATGGGCGCTGTTTTGTTGGCCGGCGGCAAGGAGGGGAAGCGATTTTGCCTGCCGCATTCGCGAATCATGATCCATCAGCCGATTGCCGGGTTCCAGGGTCAGGCATCGGATATCGATATTCATGCCAGAGAGGTCTTACAAACGCGTGATCGCTTGAACGCGATTCTGGCCAAACATACCGGGCAACCGCTCGAGCGAATCCAGAAGGATACGGATAGGGACTATTTCATGAGTGGCGATGATTCGGTCAAGTATGGCCTGATCGACTCGGTGCTCACGCAGCGAGGAGAAGCTGAAGCCAGTGAGGAAAGCGTGTCTTAACACACTAATTCGACAAAATATTGTCACATTGGCCGGGAATTTTCGCTGTGGCGGGTGTCAAATACCCATAAATGAATCGACTTGGCAAAATCGGAAAATTCGCTTTGCACGTGCGGCTAAATGCGTGATATATACGAGACAACTCTCTCTGGCTGTTGATTGTTGAGGACCCGAATGTCGGACGATACACGAGGCAAAAACGAAGACGGTAAGCTGCTCTATTGCTCATTCTGTGGCAAAAGTCAGCATGAAGTTCGCAAACTGATTGCGGGCCCGTCTGTGTTCGTATGCGACGAGTGTGTCGAGCTATGTAATGACATTATTCGGGAGGAATTGGAAGACAGTGGAGATCAGGACGGCGTCAAACTTCCGACTCCACATGAGATTAAGGCGATTCTTGATGATTACGTCATTGGTCAGCAGCAGGCCAAGAAGGTGCTTGCGGTTGCGGTTTACAATCATTACAAGCGATTGGAGAGCCGTGGTGACGAGGCCGGTAAGCCCGATGTCGAACTCTCGAAAAGCAATATTCTGCTGATCGGCCCGACGGGCTGCGGCAAGACTTTATTGGCCGAGACATTGGCGCGGCTTCTGAACGTCCCATTTACGATTGCGGATGCCACGACGCTGACGGAGGCGGGCTATGTCGGTGAAGATGTCGAAAACATTATTCAGAAACTTCTGCAGAAATGTGACTACGATGTAGAGAAAGCGCAGACGGGTATCGTCTATATCGATGAAATCGATAAGATTTCTCGTAAATCCGACAATCCGTCGATTACGCGGGATGTTTCGGGTGAGGGTGTTCAGCAGGCGCTGTTGAAATTGATCGAGGGCACGATCGCCTCGGTGCCCCCTCAGGGCGGGCGCAAGCATCCTCAACAGGAATTTTTGCAGGTTGATACGGCAAATATTCTTTTTATCTGCGGCGGGGCATTCGGCGGTTTGGAGAAGATCATTCGTGATCGTTCCGAGCATGGCGGAATAGGATTTGTCGCCGAGGTCAAAACGACCGAGGAGCTGCCGAATATCGGTGAATTGCTGAACGATGTTGAGCCTGAGGACCTGATCAAGTATGGACTCATTCCGGAGTTCGTCGGCCGGCTGCCGGTGGTGGCAACGCTTGATGAGCTCGATGAAGATGCGCTGGTGACCATCCTGGTGGAACCGCGCAATGCTTTGACCAAGCAGTACGGCAAACTGTTCGAGATGGAAGGGTCCGAGCTGGAATTTCGCGAGGACGCGTTGCGTGCGATTGCCGGCAGGGCCATGAAGCGCAAAACCGGCGCACGGGGTTTGCGTACAATTCTCGAATCTATTTTGCTGGACACGATGTATGAGCTGCCGTCCATGACGAATGCTAAAAAAGTTGTCGTGGATGAGGCGGTCGTTACGGGTGAAACGGCACCCTATGTCATTTATGAAAGTGAGGACACCGCGCCGTTGACTGCCTTGGTTGATGAGCAGTTGCCGACGGGGTCCGACAGTCCGTGAGAGCGTAGCCTGCGGAATTAGCGGCCCTGACCCAGGGGGGCCTTGAGTAATCGATCGGAGGCCCCCATATGTGGGAGATGGAGGTCACCGAGCGGGGACTTTAGACGCGCAGTGCCGAGATCGATCCCGGTTAGACCTCCCTATACATTTGCCCAGGTTCTAGACAGTGCTGGATGATGGAGAATAGTATGTCCGACCAGAAATCAAAACTGCGTAACGGTGTGCCGGTCTTGCCGCTGCGTGACGTCGTCGTCTATCCACACATGGTCATTCCTCTGTTCGTGGGCCGCGAGAAATCGATAGTCGCGCTGGATGAGGCGATGAACGCGGATAAGCAGATTCTTTTAGTGGCTCAGAGACAAGCCGATATTGATGAGCCCACTCTCGATGATATCTATGAAGTCGGAACGCTGGCGACGATTCTGCAACTCCTGAAACTGCCGGACGGCACCGTGAAGGTGCTGGTCGAAGGCGGAACCCGTGCAAGTCTGGTCAATTCCCATGCCGACCGGTTTTTTTCGGCTGACATCGAATTGACTGAGGAGGAGCCAAGTCCGGAATCGCGCGAATCGATGTCATGAAGCGCTCGGTTATTTCCCAGTTTGAAAACTATGTGAAATTGAACAAGAAGGTTCCGCCGGAAATTCTGACTTCGTTATCCGGCATCGATCAGCCGGGTCGACTGGCGGATACGATCGCGGCACATATGTCATTAAAACTCGATGAAAAACAGAAAGTTCTTGAGGTCGAGGACGTGCGCCAGCGGCTTGAGCACGTGATGGGGCTGATCGATGCGGAAATCGACATGCTGGAGATCGAGAAACGAATCCGCGGCCGCGTGAAGCAACAAATGGAAAAAAGCCAGCGCGAGTACTATCTCAATGAGCAGATGAAGGCGATTCAAAATGAGCTTGGCGAGATGGAAGATGTGCCGAACGAGATCGCCGACCTGGAACAGAAGATTAACGATGCCGGTATGTCCGAGGAGGCTTTAGATAAGGCGACTTCTGAAGTAAATAAATTAAAGCTGATGTCGCCCATGTCGGCGGAGGCGGCGGTTGTCAGGAATTATATCGACTGGTTGGTCAAAGTACCGTGGAAAAAACGCACGAAGATTAATCGAAACCTCGAAAAGGCCGAGGAGACGCTCGAGGCGGATCACTATGGCCTGGAGAAGGTGAAAGAACGAATTCTTGAATATCTTGCGGTCCAGCAGCGTGTTAAGAAGCTTAAGGGTCCGATACTGTGCCTGGTTGGCCCTCCGGGCGTGGGCAAGACCTCGCTCGGGCAGAGTATTGCGCGCGCCACAAATCGCAAGTTCGTCAGAATGTCACTGGGCGGCGTCCGCGACGAGGCTGAAATCCGCGGGCATCGCCGGACGTATATTGGCTCGATGCCCGGTAAGGTCGTGCAAAATCTCGCTAAGGTCGGCGTTCGCAATCCGCTGTATTTGTTCGATGAGGTGGACAAAATGTCTACCGACTTCCGAGGCGACCCGTCGTCGGCTTTGCTTGAGGTCCTCGATCCGGAGCAAAATATCACGTTCGCCGATCACTATCTCGAGGTCGATTTCGATCTTTCGGATGTCATGTTTGTATGTACAGCAAACACGTTGAATATTCCGCCGCCTCTGTTGGATCGCATGGAGGTCATCAGAATTCCGGGTTACACCGAAGACGAGAAATTGAACATCGCGCGCAACTATTTGATGAAAAAGCAAATGGAAGCCAATGGTCTTAAAAAACACGAGTTTGGGATTGCTGACTCGGCGATTCGCGACATTATTCGTTACTACACTCGTGAGTCCGGAGTAAGAAACCTGGAGCGGGAAATCGCGAAGGTTTGTCGCAAAGTGGTCAAGAGCTTGTTGTTGAAACCGCGGGATAAAAAAACTCATGTTGTGCCGAGGGGACTCGAAAAATATCTCGGTGTGCGCAAATATCGTTATGGCCGGGCCGAAGAGGTTGATCAGGTCGGTCAGGTGACCGGTCTTGCGTGGACGGAGGTGGGTGGCGAACGCCTGACGATCGAAGCGACAGTCGTACCTGGTAAGGGCAAGCATATTTATACCGGACATCTCGGCGATGTGATGCAGGAATCGATTCAGGCTGCTACAACTGTCATTCGAAGTCGATCGCAAGTACTTGGTATTCAAGAAGATTTTTATCAATGCTTCGATCTTCATTTTCATCTTCCGGAGGGTGCGACCCCGAAAGACGGTCCGAGCGCGGGTGTCGGCATGTGCACCGCACTGGTTTCCGCGCTGACAAATATTCCGGTCCGCTCGGATGTTTGTATGACGGGTGAAATTACACTTCGCGGAGAAGTTTTGCCGATCGGCGGGCTCAAGGAAAAACTTCTTGCGGCTCATCGGGGTGGGATGGGTACAGTGATAATTCCACAGGAAAACGAGAAGGACTTAGTGGAAATTCCGAAAAATATCAAAGATAAGCTGAACATTATTCCGGTAAAATGGATAGACCAGGTTTTAGAGCTTGCTTTGCAACATATGCCCGCACCCAAGGATGATGAGCCGGAAATTGGTAAAGACGATGATCAGAAAAAACCGACGCGTTCGACGAAAAACCTTCGGGCTCACTGATCTTTCAATGGCAAGCAGCCAAGATAGTTGTTGACAGCGGTTTTTCATGCTTGGTATAAGTCTTGCGTGTTCCAGTGATTGAGTACTCGGACGGGGGCGTCGTCGTTAATATGACGACGAAATATCCACTTAATTTTTTGCATTAAAAAGGGTGATTAATGAACAAGGGTGATTTGATTGATAATGTCGCGAACGAGGCAGGCCTGTCGAAAGCAGATGCGGGTCGAGCTGTCGATGCATTTATTGGGGCTGTAACGGGCGCGCTGAGATCGGGAGGTCAGGTTTCGCTCGTTGGTTTTGGAACCTTCACGGTAAAATCTCGCGCTGCCCGAATCGGCCGCAATCCGCGCACGGGTGAGGCCATTCAGATCAAGGCGAGCAAAGTACCGGGTTTCAAGGCTGGCAAAGCCCTTAAGGAAGCCGTAAACTAACGCGCCTTTTCGGGTCGGGCGCGTCGAGTTTATCTCTGCGCGCCCGGCGCGGAACAGGTGCTTTAGAATCGCCGATATCCGGACTCCGGGTAATTTCCAGCGATTTAAAGTGCCACGCCGGTGGAGAGGTTGTTCTCCGCGGGGTGCTTAGCTCAGCTGGGAGAGCGACGCCCTTACAAGGCGTAGGTCGGGGGTTCGATCCCCTCAGCACCCACCATTACCTTAGGAGTGGTAGTTCAGCTGGTTAGAATACCGGCCTGTCACGCCGGGGGTCGCGGGTTCGAGTCCCGTCCACTCCGCCATTAGGTATCCGTTAGAAAAGGCGTCGCATCGGTGGCGCCTTTTCTATTTTCTCCCCGTACAATGGCTTCCTGAAATTCCAATATCCAACGGAGCAAAAATGCTGCAAACCATTCGTGAGCGATTTACCGGTCCAATCGCTTTTGCCGTGATTGGTGCGATCGCCGTAACTTTAGTCATTTCTTTCGGAAATATGGATACCAGCGGCGCTGTTGGCGATTTTGCTGCGGAGGTTAACGGCGAAGAAATCCCGACAATCAATTATCGAAGAATTCTTCAAAATCAGCTTGTCCGGCAGCAGGAGATTTTTCGGGGTGAGTTGCCGGCTGCAATGCAATCGCAGTTGGAACGCAACGTATTAGAGAGCATGGTCCGCAATCAGGTGGTCACTCAATTTACGCGCGTCAGTGGTTACGGGATTAGCGAGCAGCGACTCAAAGGCTATATCCAGAGTTTACCGGTGTTTCAGGTGGGTGGGGAATACTCGTATGACAGCTATGTCGCGGTTCTTTCCAGTCAGGGCCTGTCGCCCACAGAATTTGAAAGGGATCAGCGAAACGCGCTAGAGGTGGGACAACTCGAAGGCGGTATTCTAGCCAGCGCGTTTTACACCCCGGCTGAGTATCGGCGTTATATCGAACTGCTGGCGGAGCAACGGAAATCGGTTTATGTAAGTTTCGACCCGGTCTCTCTCGCAGACGAAGTCGAGGCGACTACTGAGGCAATGCAAGCGTACTACGATGCGAATCCTGCGCAATTTGAAACCGAAGAAAGTGTCGATCTGGAATATATCGAGATTCGGCTCGACGATATTATGCAGTCAATCGGCATTGATGAGGCGGCAATCCGAGACTTTTATGATGCCAATCCGGATCGTTATCAAAGCCAGGAGCAACGCCATGGTAAACACATTTTGATTGCGGTGAGCGGCAACCGCAATCAGGCGGATGCCGAGCAGCTCATCGCCGATCTGGCCGTGCGGCTGGCCGATGGTGAAGATTTCGGCGTGCTGGCAGCCGAATTTTCCGATGACCCGGTTTCGGGGAATGAAGGGGGTGACCTGGGCTGGGCTGGGCCGGGCGATTTTGTGCCGGCTTTCGAGGAGGCGCTCTTTTCGTTGGAAGAAGGGCAAACGTCTGACCCGGTCAGAACGGAATTTGGCTATCACCTGATCCGACTGGAAGAAATCCGTTCCGGTGAACTGCAGACCTTCGCTGAAGTTCGTGACCAGTTGTTCGATGAACTACGGGAGCGTGAGGCCTCGGATCAGTTTTATGCCCTGGCCGAGCAAGTCGACGACCTGGCGTTGGAGAATTCGACCAGTCTCGCGCCGGTGGCCAACGATTCCGGCCTGGAGCTTAAGCGTGTGGACAATTTCACCCGGGCCGGTGGCGGTTCTTTCGGATACAACCAGCCGTTGGTTGATGCCGCGTTCAGTGTCGCCGTTCTTGAAGACGGCGAAAATAGTCCGCTCATAGAGATTTCAGATCGAGAAGCGGTGGTGATTCGTGTCGTCGAGCATCGTCCTGTCCGAATGAAAGCGTTTGAGCAGGCGACAGAGACGCTTGAAGAAATCGTACGGTTGGAACTGGCGGCTGAGAAAGCGCGCACTCGCGGTGAAGAAGTGCTCGAGCGCCTTCAGGCGGGTGAGTCGATCGACGATTTGGCCGTGGACTATGGTTTTGAACTTATTCGTCCGGAGCCGCTGAATCGAGGTTCTGATGCTGTCGATCCTGAAATATTGGCCGCGATTTTCCGGGCCCCGAAACCGGTCGGAGATCAGCCGGTGTTCCAGGGCGTTCCGCTGGGTAATGGGGGCTATGCGGTGTTCAGGCTCGAGTCAGTTCGCGTCGGGTTACCTGAGGCGATTCCCCAGGATCAACGCGATGCGCGAAAACAAAACCTGGCTGAGCAGCTAGGACGTTCGGCCGTAGCCGCTCTCGTGACAGACCTGCGGGCGAGTGCCGATGTCTATATCGCACCGGGACTTTTTACTTCGCCTGATTCTTTTTAGTTCGTTGTGAATTAATTAATTCCTGGAACCAATGAAACTACCAAAACTTCATTGGCAGATTCTTATTGCGATCACGCTGGCTGGAATAGCGGGCTGGCTCACTGGTGAGACCGCGACGATCGGTACCATCACGTGGTATTCGATTTTTGATTTTTTTGGCACGTTGTTCATTAACGCGCTCAAGAT
>PVMK01163362.1_pt1 | contig 13495 bp, 12 predicted proteins | sample 1853481 | NCBI WGS metagenome assembly PVMK01 (sample SAMN08533507, study PRJNA380276) | Marine sediment metagenome, whole genome shotgun sequencing project.
ACCAACGGGCGCTTGGGTCTTAGCCCTTCCAATGAAGCTCGCGGGCGGGTCTGGCGCACCCGTACGTGTGGTTGCGCTTGTGCGATAGCCGAACCCAGAAGATTCAGCCAGGTCGGCAGGCCGACACGCCGGTCGTATCGCTTGGAGCCTGATCGTTTCACTTGAACGCACTTGAGCCGTTCCAAGTGAAACGTGAATCACATCTCTACACTTTTGATTGAGAGTAAGATTCACTTATCTGCCGGACATCTCCCTGGCTTTGCGAGCGGTTCCATCAAGAACGATCAGGCTCTAGTGTAGCATCGCATCAGGCACACTTTCCCCCGGACATCCCCCATCTTGAAAACCAGTCTCGATCATCTTCCCCGGCGCAAGCAGACCGAGTTGAAGCGCGTTGTCGATGTTCTGTTCGCGGAATTTGACGACATGCTCAAACTCGCCACCTCACAGCAGAAAAAGCGCGGGCGGATATTGAAAATCATCCTGTACGGCTCCTATGCGCGCGGCGACTGGGTGGAGGATCGCGCCAGCGGCTACATGTCCGATTATGATGTGCTGGTCATCGTCAATCAGCGGCAATTGGTGGACAAGGCCGAGTGCTGGGAAAAGGCCGACGACTGGTTCGCCAGCCGCAGAAGCCCCGAAACCCAGGTTCATTTCTTCGTCGAGACACTGCATGAGGTGAACGACAAGCTGGCGCAGGGCTATTATTTTTTCACCGACATCAAGAAGGAGGGCATCGCGCTCTATGAGCTGAAAGGCCACCCGCTGGCCGAGCCGAAAAATCTGAGCGAGAAGAACGCGAAAAAACTATCGGAAAAATTTCTGGCACGTGCTTTGGAAAATGGAGAGCGTGCGCTTGTTACTGCGAATGAGCAAATTGAAAAAGGTTGGAACAATCAATCCGCGTTCAATCTACATCAAGCAACAGAAGCTTTTTATACTGGCTTCCTTTTAAGCCGCACCCTGTACGTGCCCAATACGCATAACATCAAGTTCCTGCGCTCGCTTGCTGAGGACATCGATCCCGCGCTCAGAACCGTTTGGCCCCGAGACACCCGGCGCGAGCGCGCTTTGTTCGAACTGCTGAAACGATCCTATGTGGAGGCGCGCTATTCGGAACATTTCAAAGTCACCGAAGACGAACTTGTGTGGCTAGGGGAGCGCGCGGAGAAGCTGCAAAAGCTTGTCACCGCCCACGCGCCGCGCACAGGCAGCGAAGCGTCATGACGAAGTCATGCATCACAGAGTGAGGCGGAGCCCACGCCCGCGCGCCTCCCCACAACGTCATCCCGGCGGCGTCATGACGAAGTCATGCGAAGAATAGAGGGGCGGAGCCATGCATCACATAGTGGGGCGGAGCCATGCTGCGTATGGAGGGGCGGGCTCCACGCAAGTGTCCGCTTTACCCCCGAAAGCGGACATTCTCGGAGGCGACGTCGATGTCCGCTAAGTGCCATAAGCGGACATTCAGACCATCCGCGCACGCTATGGTGGGTGACGGGGGACCCGAACGTGACGATCAACGGCGGCGATGCGCCGACCAATTCAAAAGCAAACAACGGCCCGCGCTCACCGCGTCTCTCGTCGACCTGAGCACCGACGGTCGGCGTTAGATAAATGGCACGCGGTTTGCAAAGCACTAGCACCCTTCTGCCGATTATGCGGTCACGTGGGGCAAGATGAAAGATTAACCGTGACGCTGTGCTGCTGGAAAGCGGCGGTTCCCCCTCCGCTGGCAGATCAACAGTTCTAAACGTCAGAAAGGCTGAGGAATGGACTGGTTGTTTCTGGCCGTGCTTTATCTACCGCTGGTCACGATCATTTATGTGGTTGGCAACTTGGAGCGGGGGCACCAGGTTTTTTTACCCGTCCCGTTCATCTTCGCTATTTTTCCATTGTTGATTGAGATGGCGGTCTCAGCCAAGCTCGACATTGGCCTCTGGCCTGCTGCGGTACTCAACTACGCTGTCGCTTGCAGCGTTTTCTACCTACGAACCGAGATTGACTTATCCGTTTAGGTTATGCGCGTGCGCGCGGGATCTTATAGGCCGCGAACCATTTCGTGCCGCGCAGAAACCTGGAATAAGCCCCTGCGACGACAGGATGATCTGCTCGCGCACGCCGTGCCGCGCGCTTAGCCATTCGCCAGTGACAATCTCGGAGGACCCGTGCTCTTCGGTTACGCCGTAAACCTCTGCGGTATCTACATAAGTGCCACCGCACTCAACGAATGCGTCCAGCAGGTCGAAGTCGCGTTGTTGGCTGTTGAGATGAAAAATCATGGCGCCGAGGCCGATGACCGAGACGGGCTTGTTTAGCCCTGCAACCGAAATGGTTCTCAACTGGGTTCTCCATGCTATCGAGTTGTAAGAATTCGCGGCGCGACAATGCCTTGACTGAGACTGCGAGAACAAGACGGAGCCGGAGCTATAAATATGTCATCCGCACTGGTGACGCGGGGTCAGCAACCGACGCACTTCACAACAGTGTCTTCGCTGCGCAAGTGGTCGTTGAAATCTGTTTTGTTACGTTGCGGATGTCCGCTTTACCCCCGAAAGCGGAAATGGCGCCTACTGCACGGGTTGACCACCAAGTCAAAGCAACCTCCCGCCACCATAACGAACTAATCCCCGCCCCTCCTCAACGCCCTTAAACTCGCGCCGCCCATTCCAAACGCCGGGGGTGCAGACGTGCGCTGGCGGACTGTACGGGATGGGACGGCGCAATCACGTCAGGGGCCGTAAGCTCTCCCCTGTGTCAGTGCTGCCGTCCATGCGAAGCATGGCTCCACCATGACGCGAAAATGTTGGTGACGCCCCGGGCAGGGATGCAATCTGGGGAATGGCGGCGGACAAACCCTTGCGCTTGCGTGGGGCGGCGAAGGCTGCATCCATATCGAACAAAGAAAAGGGCCCGACCCGCCCCGCTCCCCGTTTTCATCTCTTCGGGCCGAAACGCCGCGAGGTAAAAAGCGTATGCGCTAACCATCGACTTGCATCCTCACCCCTGCCTCCGGGTGCAAGTGCTGCGCGCCTCACGTATTCTCCCCCGCCATTTCTCCCCCGTCATGGCCGATATCCTCGAGAAGATCCCGCGTTGACTCGCGTTGCGCGTTGCGTCCAAGGTTTGGCTCAAGTTGCGGCAGGGGGGGTAAAGGCATGGCGTCATACCATTGGTCAATCTCACATGCGATTGGCGACAAAGGACGCGTCTCGGGCGACTCGGAGGCGGTCGGGTACGGAGTCGGCCTTCTAACGTGGGCGCTGGCGGGAGGCGTGTTCGTCGCTGTGAAATTGGGTGTCGGTGAGATGCCCCCTTGGACGTTCTGCTGCTGGCGTGTTTTGTTATCGGCACTTGTCTTGCTGCCGTTTGTCATGAGTCACCATCACGAGATTGTCGAATTTCTTCATAAGCGGTGGCTGGAGGCCTTCATTATCGGGGCGATTGGGCTTGGTCTCACCCAAGGGACGATTTTCACAGCGCTGACCTACACGAGCGCCGTCAACACCGGGATCATTTTTGCCACGACACCGATCATCACGATGGTTCTTGCGCACTTTGTCATCCGCGAGCGAATGAATGGCTGGCAAGTTTTCGGATCGCTCATCGCCTTCTTGGGAATAGTCGTGGTCGCCGTGCATGGAAGCCTTGCTCAACTGCTTGGCTTGAAGCTGGAATTCGGCGACTTACTTGTGATAGCTGGCGGTGTGATGTTCGCCTGCTATACAGTCCTCCTCAAGCGGGCCAAATTCGAGCTGGATCGGTTGCCGCTGCTTTTGGTTCTACTCTGTGCAGGCGCCATCGCCACCGTGCCGTTCTTTCTTTGGGAGGTGTGGAACGGGGAGCATGGGAACCTGGCATTCAAGGGTTATATGGCGCTGCTCTACGCTGCTATTCCCGGCGGCGCATTGATGTACCTGTGCTATAATTGGAGTATCGACATCCTCGGTCCCTCACGCGCCGGGACGCTGCTCTATACGCAGATGATCTTCACGGCAATCTTTGCCTGGTTGATCCTGGGCGAGGCGATTGAGTGGTATCACTATGTCGGCGCCGGCCTGATCATAGTTGGTGTCGTGTTGGTGACGTGGCTAGGGCCCAAGCAGGTCGCTGCCGCAGCGAAGTGATGCAAGCGGGGTCTGGTCAAGTGGGAGGAAGCCCATGAGCGTGTTGCAGGCTGAAGTTCAACCTCAAACACGAATGAGTGGCGGCCGAAAGACGGCTATTCTTGGACTTTGGATGTTCCCTTACCTGTTGGCGGCTGGCGCCTACTTCGGGGGGCATCTCTATGAACCTGCCAAGGTCTTGCGCGAGCAAGTTCTCGTGTGGCCCGTCCCGCAAGCCGTTTATGGCTGGCTGCTGCTCTTGGTGCTGCTGTCGGCGGTTTGGCTTGTCGGCGAGTTCTTCTCCGTGACGAGCCGTGAGACAATCGTTGCGGCTCTGCAATGGGATGCAGTGATCAGCTCTCTAACCGCAATTATTTTCACCGGCTGGGGGGGATGGTTTATTGGGACCGAAACGTTGGAATGGTGGTTCATTGTGCCTTGGGGCGCAGCGATCATAGATGCGCTCACGGCAGCGTGGCTCACCATTAATAATGCGGCCCAGAAGCCGTTCATGAGCAGTAAGGGAACGAACTAAAGATCCCCATGCAGGCTTTCCGCCACGTGCGCGATTAGGCGATTGCTGGGACACGTCCGTTCAGGTGCGGTAATCAGCATTGATGTCGATGTAACCGTGCGTCAGGTCGCAGGTCCAAACGGTCGCGCGACCGTTACCGACACCGACATTGACGCGTACGGTAATCTCCGCACCTTTCATGTACTGGGCGACCGCGTCTTCCACGTAGCCGGGCGCGCGCTCACCGTCCTTAGCGACAAGCGTATCGCCGAACCAGATGGCAAGCCTGTCGCGGTCAGCCGCCTCTCCCGCCTTGCCGACGGCCATGACAATGCGTCCCCAGTTTGGGTCCTCGCCAGCCATTGCGGTCTTGACCAATGGCGAGTTTGCGATCGCCAGCGCGATTTTGTGCGCGGCGCGATCGTTCTCCGCGCCTTCCACGTCAACGGTGACAAACTTGGTGAGCCCCTCGCCATCCTTGGCGACGAGAATGGCCAGATCTCCCAAGAGATCGTGCAACGCCGTGGCGAAGCCTTGCAGCCGCTCATCTTCCGCGTCAGCGATATGCGGACAACCGTGCGCTGCGGCGGCACCCGTAGCAAACGCGAGTAGCGTGTCGCTCGTCGAGGTATCGCCGTCGACGGTCACGCAGTTGAACGTCCGATCTGCTGCCTGTGCCACGAGCTTCTGTAGTGCGGGCTGTCCGATTGAGGCGTCCGTGAAGACGAAGCACAGCATGGTTGCCATGTCAGGCTGGATCATGCCGGAACCTTTACAGATGCCGTTGAGTGTCACTTGCGTGTCGCCGATTTTAGCTGTGCGAGTGGCGAGCTTGGGGTACGTGTCCGTCGTCATGATCGCCTGCGCCGCCGCGTGCCACGCGTCAGGGGCGGCGTCTTGCGCGAGCTGGTCGAGGAGATGAGCGAAGCGGCTGGCGTCCATGGGTTCGCCTATGATCCCCGTCGAGGCTAGGAATACCTCGACTACCGGACAGCCTACGGCTTCCGCCGCCGCCTTGGCCGTGATCTCGACCGCCTTGTGGCCCTTCATTCCCGTAAAGGCATTGGCGTTGCCCGCGTTTACAACGAGCGCGCGGGCGCATCCGTTCTTCAATTGCTTGGCGCACCATTCGACGGGGGCAGAGCGCGTCTTGGATTGTGTCAAGACACCAGCCACCACCGTGCCGTGGTCGAGGACCGCCAGCAGCAGATCGGTGCGCCCCCTATAGCGAATACCGGCTTCAGCGGTTGCAAGGCGGACGCCTGGAATCGGTGGCATGTCAGGAAGCTTTTCGGGAGCGAACGGCGAGACAAAGGTCTTCTTGCCCATGGCAGGCCTCCGCAGAGTGGGCGACACACTCCGCCACACGAAACAGATCGGGCCGCTTAGATCAAGCGGCCCGATGCAAAAGCTGAGAGTGGCAGGTAACGCTACTGCTTGGGTGCTGCCCCTGATTCGGTAGGTTTCGTCTTGGCTTCTGCTGCCTTCTTCTTTTCTTGCTCTTCGACCTGCTTCTTGATGTCGTCATCGAGGTATTCGACGTCTGCCTTCTTGCGCAGCGCGCCCACTACCTCTTGAGCCTTGAGCACGGCCAGCGAGTTCAAGATAGTCTCCTTGACCTCATCGAATGATGGCGGCGGTTTGCGACGGCGGTCCTCCAGTTTGATGATGTGCCAGCCGAAGTTTGTCTTCACCGGCTCGGAGACCTGGCCCTTAATCATCGTGAAGGCAGCTTTCTCAAACTCGGGTACCATTTGTCCGCGTCCAAAGTAGCCGAGCAAGCCACCTTGTTCCTTGGAACCCGTATCGGTCGAGTTCTCTTTGGCGAGCGCTGCGAAGTCGCCGCCGGCCTTGATCTTCGCGAGTATTTCTTTCGCCTTCTCTTCGTTGTCGACTAGGATGTGGCGCGCCGCCACCTCGTTCTCAGATTTGAGCTGGGCCACACGCTGATCGTAGATCTTCTTGGCATCGGCTTCGCTGATTGCGCCCTTCAGTTGTTTTTCGAAGTACTGCTCTCTCAACAACCGCCGGCGCACGTATTGCATCTGTTCTTCGAACGCGGGATCGGCTGCAATCTTGGCGGCGATAGCGGCTTCCGCGAAGAGCGCGTTATCGATGAGGTATTCGGCTAGCGCCCGGCGTTTGATGTTTTCAGGGATGTCGCCGGGCTGGGCTCCAATCTCCGCGTTAGCGAAGCGCATGTCTGCCTCGGTGATCGTAGTGCCGTTGACCTTGGCAACGACCTTGTCATCTTGGGCAAAGCTCGGATTGGAGTTCGTGCCAAAGGCGGCAAGGGCAAGGATGGCAAGAGCCACGAACGAGCGCTTTTTCGGGAACACGGGATACGTCCTTTATGTTCGAGGGTTGGGCGGATGCTGATGTGGGAGCATCACAATCCGCGCTTCCAGTAAATCGTGCGTGGAGGAAAAGGCGCGGCCAGCGGTTGTTTGGGGGCTATGGATAGTGCTCCTGCCAACCTCTGCCAAGTTAAGAATTCGACATTTGGTCAACGTTTCCGGGCCGAAGGCCTCGCATGGCGGGTCTCCAGTGCGTTGACAACCCTATGGTGCGGTCCTTATCTCTCGCCCGCCGGCAGGAATCAGGCTGCCAGCGGCGCTTCCACGCAGGACCGCATTGCCCTTGGGCCCGGGGGCCGGGTCCATCTCCGGCGTGTGCTAAGGCTTTCTAAAGTAGGCACGGTTTTGCCGCACAGGGCGCTCACTGTGTGCCCGCCGCGTTAATAGGAACTATTTGCATGCATTCCATTTCCACCATTGGTTCCACGATCGGTTCCACGATCGGTTCCAAGATCGGTTCCAAGATTGGCGGGTTCGCGTCAAGACTCTTCGGCTCCTCGAACGAGCGCCGGATTAAAGGCTATCAGCCCCGAGTCGAGGCCATCAACGCGCTTGAGCCTGAGGTCGCTGCATTGAGCGACGCTGAGCTAAAGGCGCGCACCGAAACCTTCCGCAGGCAGCTTCGTGAAGGGACAGATCTGGAGGATCTCCTCATCCCGGCCTTCGCCACCGTGCGTGAGGCCGCCAAGCGTACGCTGGGCCAACGCCACTTTGACGTACAGCTCATTGGCGGCATGGTCCTGCACGAGGGCAACATTGCCGAGATGAAGACAGGCGAGGGCAAGACGCTCGTCGCCACGTTGGCGGTCTACCTAAATGCGCTAACCGGAAACGGTGTGCATGTCGTCACCGTCAATGACTATCTCGCTACCCGCGATGCGGAGTGGATGGGTGAGGTCTATAAGTTCTTAGGTCTCACCGTCGGCTGTATCTTGCACGATCTCGACGACGAAGAGCGCAAAGCGCATTACGCCCGCGACGTTACCTACGGGACCAACAACGAGCTGGGCTTCGACTACCTGCGCGATAACATGAAGATGCATAAGGACGAGATGGCCCAGCGCGGGCATAGCTTTGCGATTGTCGACGAGGTCGATTCCATCCTTATCGACGAGGCGCGCACGCCTCTCATCATTTCGGGACCATTGGAGGATCGCTCCGATCTCTATACCGCACTCGACAAGTTTATCCCCTTACTGACGGCAGAGGACTTCGAGCTCGACGAGAAGCAACGCCAAGTTTCGCTCACCGATCCCGGAAACGAGCGAATCGAGAAGATGCTACAAGAAGCCGGCCATATGAAAGGTTCGCTTTACGACATCGAGAACGTCGCGCTTGTCCACCACGTCAATTCGGCGCTTAAGGCACACAAGCTCTTCCTGCGTGACCGCGACTACATCGTTAAGTCGGGCCAGGTCATGATTATCGACGAGTTTACCGGTCGCATGATGCCGGGCCGGCGCTACTCAGAAGGTTTGCACCAGGCCTCGAGGCCAAGGAGCAGGTCGAGATCCAGCCGGAGAAACCAGACGCTCGCCTCGATCACGTTCCAGAACTACTTCCGGCTCTACGATAAGCTTGCTGGCATGACCGGCACCGCCGCGACGGAAGCAAACGAATTCTTGGATATCTACGGGCTGGATGTCGTCGAGGTTCCACCAACGTGACGTGTGCCGTCGACGACGACGACGACGAGATTACCGCACAGCGCAAGAAAAGTTTGCGGCTGTCGTGCAGTCGATCGCCGACTGCCGGCGGCGCGGGCAGCCGATCCTCGTGGGTACAGCGTCAATCGGAAGTCGGAACAACTTTCCGAGCTCCTGAAGGACAAGAAATATATTCAAGATCTGGGCCGCAAGACGCTGGCGCAGGCCGAAAAGCTCGATGGAAAGGAGCCAGAGCTTCACACGCACCTTTCCGACATTGGCAGCTATCTCGTTGAGATTGGTTCGAGATCGAAGGCCAACATCGATCCCATACCCCACCGGGTGCTTAACGCGCGTTACCACGAGCATGAAGCAAACATCGTCGCACAGGCAGGTGTGCCTGGCACGGTCACGATTGCGACCAATATGGCCGGTCGTGGCACCGACATTCAGCTCGGCGGCAACGTGGATTACCAAGTCAAGGACTGGATTGCCCAGGAGACGCAAGCAGGACGGGAGCCCGACGAAGCGAAGATCGGAAAGACACGTGAACGGTTGCAAGCCGCCGTTTCTGAGAAGAAGCGTGAAGCGATCGAGGCTGGAGGGCTCTACGTACTGGCGTCCGAGCGTCATGAAAGCCGGCGTATCGACAACCAGCTGCGTGGCCGCTCTGGTCGCCAGGGCGACCCAGGGCGCTCCAAGTTCTATCTGTCGCTTGAAGACGACTTGATGCGCATTTTCGGCTCCGACCGCATGGACAGCGTCCTCAAGACGCTGGGTTTGCAGGAGGGCGAGGCGATCACCCATCCTTGGATGAATAAGTCATTGGAGATGGCGCAGAAAAAGGTTGAGGCGCGCAACTTCGACATGCGCAAGCAGATCCTCAAGTACGACGACGTGATGAATGACCAGCGTAAGGTCATCTTTGACCAGCGCCTCGACATCATGGGCGAAGAGGATGTGTCGGAGACCGTCGAGGATCTGCGCCATCAGCTCGTACACGATCTTGTCCGCGTGCACATCCCTGAGAAGGCCTATGCCGAGCAATGGGACACCAAAGGGCTTAAGGAGGCCGTCGCAGGAATCTTTGACCTCGATCTCCCCGGAGATGAGTGGGCTGAGGAGGAGGGGATCGCCGACCAGGAGATTGAGGAACGTCGCCTCAAGGAAGTCGACGAAAAGGCGCAAGAAAAAGCGCGTGAGCTGGGTGCTGAAAACATCCTGCAAATAGAGAAAATGGTGCTCCTGCAGACTCTCGATCATCTATGGCGCGAGCATATCATTACGCTTGAGCATCTGCGCCAAGTCATTGGCTTTCGCGCCTACGGACAGCGTGACCCGTTGAACGAGTATAAGACCGAGGCTTTCGTTCTGTTCGAGAGCATGCTTACGCGCTTGCGCGAAGCGGTGACGGGTCAGTTGATGCACGTCGAACTCGCTCCGCCCGACGAGCAGCCCGAGCTGCAGCCGACCGAGTTGCCTCCCATGGAGGCCCACCACGTAGACCCATTCTCGGGCATGGATGAGCTGGAGCTTGCCGATGCCGCCATCGAGGCGGGCGGCCGTGGCGAATTCCCGCCGGAGAAACGTGCGCCCCTGCAAACAAGAAAAAAGAGCGGGGCGGTCAATCCCGACGATCCGGCGACGTGGGGTAAGGTATCGCGCAATGCTTCGTGCCCTTGCGGCTCAGGCAAGAAGTATAAGCACTGCCACGGTGCAAGCGCGATTGAGCAGGGCCTCACACGAAAACGGGGCTGTGACTAGAGCAAGATCGTTCTTGATGGAATCACTCGCCAAGTCTGGGAGGTCTCCATCAAGAACGTGAATCTTACTCTAGGGTCTAGACCCTAGGGTCATAGACCCTAAATCAAAAGTGTAGAGACTGATTCACGTTTCACTTGGAACCACTTGAGCCGTTCCAAGTGAAACGATCAGGCTCTATGTTAACTTGTAGGCCGAGCCGCCGCGAGGCCCGACCCATTGGATAGTGACCCTTGCCGTCCGACCAGCTGACCCCGATTTTTGAACGCAGTCTGATTGTGCGTCGACGCAATCGCATCGCGTCAACAGCGCCAGAGCACGACTTTCTTCTTAGCCGTGTCGCCGACGATATTGCCGAGAGGCTTGCGTTCATCCAGCGCACGTTCCCGCTTGCCGCCAATCTTGGCGCTTATCACGGTCTCCTCGCACGGCGCATTCGCGGCATCGCCGGCATCGAGTGCATCATCAACGTCGAACGATCAGAATCGCTGCTTGCGCGCTGCGAAGGCCCGCGCGTCGTTGCGGATGAGGAGGCGCTGCCGTTTGCTTCCGGCGCCCTTGACCTCGTGGTGTCGGGCCTTGCGCTGCATCTGGTCAATGATCTGCCAGGCGCCCTTGTGCAGATCCGCCGCGCCTTGAAGCCGGACGGACTGCTGCTTGCGGCCTTGCTCGGCGGGGAGACGTTAAAAGAGCTACGCGTAGCTTGGCTCGCCGCCGAGGCGGAGATCACAGGCGGTGTTTCTCCGCGCGTGGCCCCGTTCGCAGACGTGCGCGATATGGGCGCTCTCTTGCAGCGCGCCGGCTTTGCGCTACCCGTCGTTGATTCTGAAACGGTCACGGTGAGCTACGCTTCGCCACTGTCACTCATGCAGGAGCTCAAGGCCATGGGTGCAAGCAACGTACTCAGCCAGCGCCGGCGCACGCCTGTGACGCGGGGACTGCTCATGCGCGCTGCCGAAATTTATGCGGAGCGCTTCGCGCAATCAGATGGACGCGTGGCCGCGACCTTCGAGATCCTCACGCTGACCGCCTGGGCGCCTGACGAAAGCCAGCCCAAGCCGTTGCGGCCAGGCTCGGCCAAGACGCGCCTTGCTGATGCGCTGGGCGTTTCAGAGCGCAAGATTCCTGAGTAGCGTCGACTAGAGCAAGATCGTTCTTGGCGAAATCACTTGGCCTCGCCCAAAAGGTTCTCGGCAACAACGATCAGGCTCTAGCCCAACAAATCGCGTAGCGGGGCGATCAGCGGCTCATCTGCCGGCGGCATGGGATAGCGCGTTAGCCGCGCCGCCCGAACCCACGCGATCTCCTGGTCCTCGCGCGCGGTAACTGTGCCGTCCCACTGCCGGCAGAGATAGAGTGGCATCAGAAGGTGAAACGCGTCGTAGGCGTGGCTTGCGAATGTGAACGGCGAAAGACACGTCTCGCAGACGTCGATCCCAAGCTCCTCAAATAGTTCGCGGCGGAGTGCGGCCTCGGGCGTCTCGGTAGGCTCCACCTTGCCGCCGGGAAACTCCCACAGCCCCGACATCGATTTGCCGTCCGGGCGGCGGGTGATCAGCACGCGGTTATCACGATCAACAAGGGCAGCGGCTGCGACAAGCAGGATCTTTGGGCTCATGTGCGGGGCATAGCTGGAGTTTCGCTGCGTGGGTAGAGAAAAACGCGCACGTTTGCCCACGAATCCAATCGAGGGGGCGCTTGCCACACGGGCCGCGCTCGGCAAGCATGGATGCGCGCAAATCTCATTTCTCCGGGGACTCCGCCATGCATTCCATTCGCCGCTTATCCCTTGCGTTCGCACTCTTAGGGGCATTTTGTGCGACGCTTGTTACATCGCTACAGGCACAAGGCCTCGACATCGCCAAAGCAAACGTGATCGACCTCACGCATGCTCTGGGCGCCGATACCATCTTCTGGCCGACCGAGACCGATAGCTTCAAACTGACCAAGCTGTTCAAGGGGATGACCGAGGAAGGTTTTTTCTATGCAGCCTACAAGTTCTGCTTGCCCGAGCACGGCGGCACGCACCTGGACGCGCCCTTTCATTTCGCTGAGCGCGGCTGGACGGTAGCCAAGATCCCGCTGAAGCGGCTCATTGGGCCGGCGGTCGTGATCGACATTTCCGCCAAGGCGGCAAAGGATCCAGACTACACGCTCAAAGTGGAGGACGTGACCGCGTGGGAGGCGGTACACGGTAAGGTTCGCGCCGGCGCCATTGTGCTGTTGCGCACGGGCTGGAGCAGCCGTTGGCCCGACAAGCTTGCCTATCTAGGTGACGACACGCCGGGCGATGCCAGCAACCTTCACTTTCCATCCTACGGGGCGGAAGCCGCGCAGATGCTTGTCGAACGCGGCGCCGCAGTGCTCGGCGTCGATACGGCGAGCATCGACAATGGCCCCTCGCGCAAATTTCTTGTGCACCAAATCACAGGGGCAGCCAACGTGGTGGGACTGGAAAACCTGACAAACCTCGACAAGCTGCCACCAACGGGCGCTTGGGTCTTAGCCCTTCCAATGAAGCTCGCGGGCGGGTCTGGCGCACCCGTACGTGTGGTTGCGCTTGTGCGATAGCCGAACCCAGAAGATTCAGCCAGGTCGGCAGGCCGACACGCCGGTCGTATCGCTTGGAGCCTGATCGTTTCACTTGAACGCACTTGAGCCGTTCCAAGTGAAACGTGAATCACATCTCTACACTTTTGATTGAGAGTAAGATTCACTTATCTGCCGGACATCTCCCTGGCTTTGCGAGCGGTTCCATCAAGAACGATCAGGCTCTAGTGTAGCATCGCATCAGGCACACTTTCCCCCGGACATCCCCCATCTTGAAAACCAGTCTCGATCATCTTCCCCGGCGCAAGCAGACCGAGTTGAAGCGCGTTGTCGATGTTCTGTTCGCGGAATTTGACGACATGCTCAAACTCGCCACCTCACAGCAGAAAAAGCGCGGGCGGATATTGAAAATCATCCTGTACGGCTCCTATGCGCGCGGCGACTGGGTGGAGGATCGCGCCAGCGGCTACATGTCCGATTATGATGTGCTGGTCATCGTCAATCAGCGGCAATTGGTGGACAAGGCCGAGTGCTGGGAAAAGGCCGACGACTGGTTCG
>PVMK01169206.1_pt1 | contig 13495 bp, 10 predicted proteins | sample 1853481 | NCBI WGS metagenome assembly PVMK01 (sample SAMN08533507, study PRJNA380276) | Marine sediment metagenome, whole genome shotgun sequencing project.
GTGATATGGGCGGAGAATATGGGTGGAGAATATGGGTGGAGAATATGGGTGGCGAATATGGGTGAATTTCCGTAAAAATGAGTCAACTCAGGCAACTCCAGCAACTTGAGTCAACTCAAACAACTTGAATTAACAAGAATCTAGCAAAAACGGCCGTCCCCAAAGGGACTTAAAATCCCTTTGGGCTTGTCCCAGTGAGGGTTCGATCCCCTCTCCCGGCACCAATATTTTCAATGCGTTACGATGAGTGCTCGCTCTGCCGGGTGAGCACGAACACCTACTTTGTGCCCGTAATTGTGCCCGTGAATTCATTTCGAATTCTCTCCCTCGCGTCTTCGTGGAGTCTGCTGACCTTCTCTGTGGCCTGACGCAGATCGTCTTCGCTGACGGGGAACATCATGTATGAAATAAATCAGGGTAGAGCTTATGAGTACATTCTTCACAGCAACCATGGCTGAATTCCACTTCAGAATGATCCCCTATATAGCTTTCGATCTGCTCCCAATATCCATCATCATTGCGAATCTTTTTGCATGAAGCGCAAATGGGGAGAATTCCTCGCAGGATCTTTATCTCATCAAGCGCTTTCTGTAACTCAGAATTCTTCTTCTCCATCTGCTGCTGCAAAGAGCGCAATGACAGATGAGTATTGAGGCGGGCCAGAACCTCTTCTGTCTTAAACGGCTTGGTTATATAGTCGACCCCACCCAGAGAGAAAGCCTTGACCTTGTCGATCGTTACATGGATGGCGCTGACAAAAATAACAGGGATACCGGCGGTCTGTTCATCCTCTTTCAACTGTCTACAGACCTCGAATCCATCCATTCCCGGCATCATGATATCGAGCATCACCAGGTCAGGGGGCTCTTTTCGAATTGTTGCCAGAGCACGCTTGCCGTTGGGCGCAACTCTCACCTTATAGTTGTGTTCACTCAAAAGCCTTGTAAGGAGCCGTAGATTGTCGGGATTGTCATCTACAATAAGGATGCTGCTGTCGCTTTCATGTCCAGACACAGACAAATCCTCCTTGTTGGTACTGTTTCCCTTTAATCATTTCCTTGGCCTTATGGATAATGGCAACATCGCTGTTATTGGTAAACGTCTTCATAATCTCATACATAATTAACACCAAGATGTGCTCTTGTCCAAGACAGCTTTCAGGCAGGAGGCTTTTCGGGGCCGGAACGATCACCGGCCGATTTGCGAGGATCTGTTCCGGGCGGAGCCAAGGTGCACGTTCTGCTCGATTGCTGCATACATTCCAGGGGCAAAAGTGATATCCTTTTATCCGGCGAACAATAACGCGGATGATCATTCCCGTTGGCTTATGAGGAGGTATCCAATGTGGAAGCCTGAGTCTCCTGGTCTCGGTTGGGCATTCAACGGCTGGATGATTTGCCCTGCAAAAAATGCACGTCTTCAGGAGGACAATAAATGAGGAAGATATGCTTTGTTATTGCATTGATAATATTCTGTTCCGAAGTTGTTACTTTTGGAGCGGAGCTGGTAGTGAAACACGTTCGTCCTGAGAGCACTGACGATAAGCGCCATAAGTATTACATCGACATGTTGCGTTTGGCCCTTGAGAAGACAAAGAGCACTGATGGACTCTTCAGGTTGGAAATGTCTGGATCTCGGATGTATCAAGATCGTGCTCTTGAACAGTTGAAGCGGAAACGGGGCATTGATGTCGTATGGACGATGACTTCTAAGGAACGGGAAATCGGGCTGATGCCGGTTCGAATTCCTCTGCTTAAGGGCCTCTTGGGAAACCGCATATTTATAATTCGCGAAGGCGAGGAAGCCAGATTCGCCGCGATCCAAACCTTTGAAGAACTAGCGCAGCTGGAAGCGGGTCAAGGGAGTGACTGGCCGGATACGCGAATTCTCGAAGCCAATGGGATCAAGGTGATTGGGGGCATAAATTATCAAGGGCTTTTCCGCATGCTTCAAAGGAAACGATTTGACTATTTCCCTCGTGGTGTCAACGAACCTTGGGCAGAGGTCAAGGCGCACAAAGACAAGCATCTTGTGGTGGAGAAAACTTTGCTTATCCAATATCCCGCCCCAATCTATTTCTTTGTGCATAGCAGGAATACTTCACTTGCAAACCGGTTGGAGCGAGGACTTCGTCTGGCTATTAAGGACGGCTCATTTGACAACCTGTTTCGCCATCATCCGGCCAACAAGGAAGTGTTTGACTTGGCGAATATGGAACATCGGAAAATCTTCAGACTCCGGAATCCGTTTCTTTCTCCAGAGACACCTTTTGAAGATAAGGAACTGTGGTACGTTTCTTCTGACATGAAGGAGCCAACGGAAGACTAGTGATTGACGATTCGGCCCCGTGGTGCGGAGCGGGCAGGCCGCAGCCCGGTTGTGATCCCTGACTAAGAAGCATCGCCCCGCTTTTCGGCTTCCTCGATCACTTCCAGAAGCACATCGTAAAGGAAGTCGTTGATCCACAAAGATAATTCATGAGCCAGCGGGTGATTCAGCTCCTCGATTCTGCTAATCGCCTGGTCGATCGTGGATGAATTGCCCAATTCGACGGATGCTTTTAATTCACTCCCTAATGCCTCCGGCAGAGCAGCAAGCCATGACACGATCTGCTCCTTTGGGGCATACGGCTTACCCTTCCAGTGATGATCTTCCTTGTCGCTGATATCTGAATAAACCAGGCGTATTCCAAGGTGCTTCGAAAGCATCCTCAGTATATCGGATTCATTGAACGGTTTTCGCACACAATCAACAAACTCCTTGAGGACTCTGCGCTGTTCGTTGTCAAGCACACAGGCTGTTACAGCGATAACGACGGGTCTGGCAATGGACTCTTTTTCTGAAGCGGACATGATTCGCCTTCTGGCTTCATAGCCGTCCATACCGGGCATGCGCAGATCCATCAGAACCAGATGCGGCTTCTGTTTTTTGAATAACTCAAGCCCGTCTTCACCGCTCTCGGCACTATCAACCTCGAGCCCCAGGTCTTCCAGGAAAGAGCTGAGGACATTCCTGTTGTCCGTATTGTCATCTATCACGAGAATACGATACGGCCGGCCGTCGGGAGCCTTCTGGTCCGGTTCGATCGTCGCGACACCGCCTTCAGCATACGTATGCTCCCCGACCAATTCTGACGAGGCCCTGGTTGCCCTGATCTCAAATGATAATGTCGTACCTTGGCCAATTTCGCTTTCTATCGAAATATCACCTCCCATCAGCTTGACGTATTCCCGGCAAATGGCCAGCCCCAAGCCTGTTCCTTCAGTGGGGTGCTTTGTTGTTCCTGACTGTGAAAACAGCTCAAACACATGTTCGATTTCATCCCGGGCTATCCCCAGTCCGGTATCTGAAACCTCGAACCGCAGTCTGATGCCCTCCGATCCGTAGTCCGGATCATCCTTTGCACTTATACTCAACGTAATCACACCCTTTTCTGTAAACTTAATGGCATTCCCAATGAGGTTGATAAGGACCTGCCGAAGTTTTCCCTCATCACTGGTGATATGGAGCGGCACTTTCGGATCACAATGAAAATGCAGTCTGAGTTGTTTCGGCCTGGCAGTAATGGCCAGCATCTCTTTTAGGATATCAAGGGTGCGATGAAGATTGAACGTCTCGACTCTCAAATTCATCCGACCCGCTTCGATCGCGGCCATATCCAGCACGCTGTTGATAAGGCCCAGAAGATGCTCCGCGCTTCTCTTGATGGTCGCCAGGTTTTCCTTCTCTTTTCCTTTGATGCATGTACTGCGTCCCATTATCTGCGAGAATCCGAGTATCGCGTTAAGAGGTGTCCTGAGTTCATGGGACATGTTGGAAAGGAAAGTACTTTTGGCCCGGTTGGCCGCTTCCGCGGCGTCCTTTGCCATTTTGAGTTCCAGAGTCCGTTTGTTGACATCTTCCTCCAGCGTCTTGCTGTAATCCCGCAGGAGTTTCTCGGTCCGCTTGCGGTCGGTGATATCGGTCGCGATCCCGCAGACTGCGGTGACGTTGCCGGCTGCATCGAAGAGAGGAAACTTCACTGATATATACGTGTGGATACCGTCATCATGTGGCGCGCGTTCTTCAACCTCCAGAGCTCTTTTCGTTCTGATAACCTTGAGGTCGTTTTCTTTGAACGCAGTCGCCAGCTCTTCGGGGAAAATTTCGTGGTCCGTCTTGCCGATTATCTCGGACCTCTTCATATGAAAAAGCGACTCGTATCGCGGGTTGACAAGCAGGTAGCGCCCGGCAACATCCTTAACAAAAATCACTGCAGGGGTCACGGTAACGACCGCCTCGAACTGCTGCCGTTTCTCAGCGAGCTCGTTCCGCGAATCCCGCAATGTACGGATCATGGAATTGAATGATTCCTCGAGTATTTTCAGCTCATTCCGGCCCCGGATATTCAGATCGATATGAGTATCGTCGAGCCGATCAAGGGATATTTCACGGGCAGCATCCGCCAGGGCCGCCAGAGGCCGGCTGAGCAGCGACCGGGATATCCATAAAACCAGGAACCAGAGCACAAGGGTCTTGATGATTGCATTAACGATAATGAACATGAAACCAAGCTTGACATCATCGAATACGACCCGTGTGCTGGAATATATGACAGCATTTCCTACCGTGATATTCTCATTATCGCGATCATAGACGATCGGAAAAGCATGCGAAAAGAGACCGGTATAGCCGCTTACCAGGCTCTGGCCGCCGTCGTCCCCGATATGCACCGCGCTCCCCTTATCCAGGATGATTCCTGAAGAGCCCACGACATGTCCATGTTCATCCTTAAGCAGCATGCCGACCACGGCAGGGGATTCCACCATACCAAAAAATGTAGGCTGGATCTGCTCCAGGTTCATGTCCCACAGTGCCCGGGCCAGTCCGGGCGCAAATGTATTTCCGATAACCCTCAATTCATGCTCGACCGCTTTCTTTGACTCGACAAACTCGGCATACATATGCACGATGGTTACCGTCGCTGTTACCATTATATAAAAGAAGAAAACCACCTTCAGAAGCTGTGCGGTGATGGAATCTTTTACGGGAATGAGATTGTATTGAGGCATGGATTTCCGTCGAGAGGACACATTTTCTCCTTATATTTCTATTATAATCGATCATAGTCGGTTGCCAACCGTTCGGCAAGGAATCCCTTGGGGCTTGTCCCAGTGAGGGTTCGATTCCCACTCCCGGCACCAACAAATCAATGACTTAGATGATTAGACCTAATGGGAAAAAAAGTCCCTTGTGCTATGACGCCGGACAAATTTCCCCTTTGAAAATATACGGATTGACGATTATGCCCAAAGAGCAAATAAGTCCCAGAGGTCTGAGTTAATTGGCCTTGTTAGGTTTTGTTATTATGTTCCAAAGTTATCACTACAGCTTTCATTTGGGTCTCCTCCCTTATCTGATGTATCCGTGTACCACAAACATGACCAGATCGTCGAGGCCATGGAGGAGGACGAGATGTTGCTATATGGAGTGGGACGCGAAGACCGGACGCCACCGGAATCATCGGGTGAGGAAGGGGCCCTCGCTGTTTATACCGTAGATGTGCTTGCCGATGCGCCGGACGCGGGCCATCTCCTCCTCGTCGAGGGGCCCGGCGTCCAGGGCCTTGAGATTGTCCTCCATCTGCGCTGCGGTGGAGGGGCCCGTGACACAGACGTTGACGTCGGGATGGGAGAGAACGAAGCGGTAGCAGTCGGCTGGGGCCAGCGGGCGCTCGCCTGCCGGCATGAGTTTGGGCTTGAGGAGCCTGCCCCAGCAGGTGGCGGTGAAGATCACGATACCCGGTCGGTTCTCCTGCGGCAGGTGCGGGAAGATGTCCTGTTCGGCTCCCGAGTGCACGGCGTTGTAGCGGACCTGAAAGAAGTCCACCGGCGCCTTCACCTCTCCGCGGGCGATCCTGCCGAAGAGGGGCCGCTCGTGGCTGGACATGCCCACGAAGCGCACCTTGCCGCTGTCCCTGAGCCGATGCACGCGGTCGACGAGCTTCTGACTTAGAGGTTTGCGCTGATCTTGCAGGACTACGAGATCGGCCTGCTCGATCTTGAGCTTCTTGAGCCAGCGCTCCACAAAGCTCTGGAGGAAGAATCCGCCGAAGGTCGGCTTGGCCAGCACGATGCGCAGCTCGTCGCGGTGCCTGGGAGCAAGGTTGCGGATGGCCCGCACCATGTGGCCCCGCTTGAGCAAGGACAAGTAGAAGTAGTTGACGCCGTACTCATGAAACGCCTTCTCGATGGCGGCAGTGGGTACGCCGTAGCCCGACGCCAACCCGATCCGGCTCACCATCAGTCCTGTCCTGCCGAAGGGAACTCGCTCCTTGAAGTCCATTCGCGTCCTCCCGTTTGTGCGTGCAGGACGAATCAACCCCCGCTTCGCCCCGACTGGCGCTGTCCACGGCAATTTCCTTTTCCTCTCCAGAGTATTTCACTCTCCGCTCGCGGGTGCAACAAGGTTTCCCTGCCTCCCTGTTCTCAGAGGTGGTCCCCGAAATTCGGACAGTGGTGTAAAATGGAAGCCACGACGAATGGCGGTCGGGTCGGGCCTGGCGGTCCCCGGAAACACCCTTGACAGAGGACGATACTCCCAAAGGAACCCTGAGGATGAGCGATAATGTTCCCCATCAATTCTATGATAAAGAAGGCTCAAGGGTCAGCTACAGGGATGTGGTGGATCAAGTGTCCGGAAATGATATGGTGCTGTTCGGCGAGCTTCACAACAACGCCACAGCACATCGTATGGAATACGAACTGACCCGGGATGTATATGAAGTCCGAAAAGGGAAGCTGATTCTCGGCGGGGAGATGTTCGAAGCGGATAGCCAGTTAATCCTGGATGAGTATGTAGCAGGGCTCATCAAGCACGAGCACCTGGTGCATGAAGCCAAGGTTTGGGGCAATTACGAAACGGATTACCGGTCGCTGGTGGAATTCGCGAAAAAACATGATCTACCGTTTATTGCATCAAACATCCCCAGGCGATACGCCAGCCTTGTGGCACGCGAAGGTGTCCAATCCCTGGAAAGCCTTTCTGAAGCGGCAAAACGATTTATCGCACCCTTGCCGATCGAGGTTGATATGGCAACACCCGGATACCGGGAATTGATAAACATCAGCATGTCGCACAGTATGAGCCAAAAGCCTGAGAACTTTGTCGCGGCACAAGCGATCAAAGACGCAACCATGGCCTATTTTATTCTGAAGCATTTCAAGGCGGGAAATTTGTTTCTTCATTTCAATGGTGATTATCATTCCAGGGCATATGGCGGTATTTATTGGTACATAAAAAAGTCCCGACCGGAACTGCGGGTGGTTGTTGTGTCATCGGTGGAATCAGAAAGTCTCACGTTTCAGGAAGAATATGAAGGACTGGGTGATTACGTCCTAGTGATCCCGCAATCCCATCATGGAGGGGCAGGCCTGGTAACGTGAATCCGGGGAGTATCCAGCCCGCACGGTGTTGAAAGTGCTACCCCTGGCGCCACTTCAGAAACTGGATCGGCCTTGTGGGTTGACTCATTCTGGCACTGCGGAACCGCCGCCGGGACCTATGGCCGGCATGTTTCACTTCTCCTGAACAGACCGTTCTTCTCCTCCCACGGTTCGAAGAAAGTGCGATCCTCGGGAGTGAGCCCCTCCTTACGGCCGATCATGAGAAGGCCTCCGGGGCGGGTCGATTCCCACAGCCTTTTGACGGCAGCCAGCCGTCTTGCTCCCCGATAGTAGGTGAAGACGAAATAACGGCAGAGAACCAGATCCATCCCGCCAACCGGCTCTCCGTCGAGGAGGTTCCTTCTTTCGAAGTTCACCAGCTCCTTGACTCTCATGTCCAGCCGGAAGAGGCTTCCATCGCGATGGAACCACCTTTGGCGTATCCCTTCGGGGATCTCCCGGAGGGAAGGGGTCTCGTAACGCCCTTCCGAGGCGCGCTGCAGGCTCGGCTCGTCGATGTCGGTGGCGGTGATAACGATGGGTTGCCCGGGGTATTGCCCCTCGAGCTGGTCCCGCCAGAGAAGGGCAAGAGAATAGGGTTCCTCCCCACCGCAGCATCCGGCACTCCAGACCTTGAAAAGGGGTGAAGGGGATTCCTCCAGGAGGGAGGGGATCCCGCTGCTGGCCAGTGCCTCCCAGCGCTCCTTTTCCCGGAAAAAACGTGAGAGAGTGAGACGGATTCGATCGGGGAACCGGGCGGCCTCCTCCCCATTCTCTCGCAGGATATTCAGATAGCTTTGATAGTCGGCCAGGCCGAGCTCATTTATCCGGTCACGGACCCGGCGTCGGGGCCGCCCGGCGCCGGTACTTTCTCCACGCCAGATCGAGGGGGGGGACAAGCCTCTTTGAGGAAGGCGTCGTAGTCCAGATCATTGACCATAAGGAGATTCCATGAATATTCATTCCCCATCCCATTGTACGACAGAAAATCAGTGCGAGGAAATGGGGTTCAGCTGATAATTTTGACCGATCCGTGTGTCTACGAAACCGGGGGAAGACCACTTTTTTGGACTGATTATACCCAAGGGACAAACAAATCCCTTGGGTGTGCTGCCAAACAGATTGGCTGAAGCTATTCTTTCAACGAGTTGAATTTTTCAGTGTATTGCAGGACTGCCCACACAAAAGCGGAATGGCTCCATGTGAGGGGTGAAACAGAGAGGGGAGCGCTGCTCAGCGGATGTACCTGTTCGGCAAGGACTCCGGAAGGGAGCGCATTGTTTCCACACCACTCAAGATAAGGGATGGCTTCGTGAAGTTCCTGAATATTTTCGGCACGGAGGATGAAATACTCCCCTAACCAGAGCGTCGCGATAAACCAGGGGTTTCCGGGGACATTGTCGGGGGTGTCGTCCTCCCGTTGATAGACATCGTTCTGGTAGCGGGCACAGCCTTCAACAGGGGTGTTGAGCCATAACTGCCTGCGTATCGCTTCTGCCGTCTTAACCATCCGCGGATCCTTGGGCGGCAATACTCCCAGGGTCGCAAGGCCCAGCAGACTGACATCGATCACCTCGTCGAGTTCATAGCCGTTATCTTTGCGATACCCCGAGCGGGCATACCTCTCAAGACTGGGGGAGTACAAGTGTTGAACAATTCCCGTCTTCATTTGAGCAGCCACTTTGTCATAGGTTTCGGCCAAGGACAGATCCCGAAAAAGTCTCGCAAAATTCGCCGCCGCTTTGAGACCGGCTATCACCGCTGCCACCGTGTAGGCATGTGTGCCGTATCGCTCTTCCCAGAGATCGTAGGAGGCGATGGGCAACAGCGTTTCGGGGTCGCTATGCTTTACCAGGAAGTCAGCGGACTTTATTACCAGTTCTTTGTAGAGAGGCCTGATGAATTCTATGTCTTTGGTGGACTGATAGTGAATCCAGAGAGCCCAGAGGACCAGAGCCGTCGAGTCTTCCTGTATGGGAAGGACCTCTTCTCCATCCGAAAACCAGGAGTGCCAATTGCTGGCCAATGATCCGTCAGGATTGTAGTGCTGGAAAAGATACCCCTCCTCCGAAAGTGCTCGAGAGCAGAACTCGAAAAATCTCTGGCACACGTGCCAATAGCCGGCTTTTGCCAGGGCGGCGCTGACGAAGGCCCCGTCGCGACCCCACATGTAAGAATAGGTATCCCTGCCGAAGCGAATGATATCAGAGTCGTTGGCGGCGGTTATTGCACCCCGGTTGTCGATCTGTGTTCTCAAAACGAGAAGGCTCCGGTTGAAAATGTCGGCGACCGATTTGGGCAGGTCCCCGTAAGATCTGCGTTCTTTCTGGACCCACGCCGTCCAGTAATTCGATGTCCGTCTGATCATTTCAGCCGGGGTTGTCTCCAAAACGGTCTGATTGAGTTGGGCCACCTCATGGTAGTCAGTACCCGCGGCCACCCAGTAAAAAGCCGTCGCCTGCCCGCCTGAAGCCAGGTCAAGCCATATTCCGACCGCGGAATCGGCAGACCCCCAGGCGACCGGACTTCCGCTCAGTTCACCGTCTTCGGCGTCTTTCCAGGTTCCCAGCCTCCCCGGGCCTTCCTTGTCACCGCAGGCGAAGTGTTGCACCCCTTCCTTTCCCGCATCGAGACAATTTACGAGGAAGTAGCGATTGGCTTTGTAGTGGATGAGACAGCGGGTTCGTGGGTCATAATAAGCCGTGTCTCCGATGTCGTTGCCATAGAGGTGAAAGTCGTGGCTGAAAAAGAGCCTCACCTGCCGCTCCTTCATCTCCGTGTTAATAACATCTATCTTTCGAATAAACACATTCAAGTCCGAATCCACCATGTCAGAGCATCGGAGCTCCAGGCCCAAAGCGGCATTTTTCAGGAGGACGTTAGTCACGAGGCTGTTATCCCGGTATCTGAGATCTTTCTCCCATTCCTGGCCAATCCACGAGAAACGCCCATCTGCCCACACTCCGAACCGGAAGGGGTGTTCCTTCGTGTGGTTTTCCTGGCCTATCAGGGGGAAATATATGTCCCGAATGCGGTATTCCGAGTCAAAATTGAAAAGGAGATTACCGTTGCTGACTGGAATGTCTTTTGGCATCCGTTTTTATGATGCCGTGCCGCCGGCAAGGACGGGTTGAAGCGCTTCCGGGAATTCTGTTCCGGTGCGAACCTCTGTGTACCGGTGTCTGCGCTTGTTGATTGTCCGCTGGTACAGTTCCAAATACTTTCCGGCCATACTGGAAGTGGAAAAATGATTCTGCACGTGACGCCGGCATGCGGCAGGATCAAGGAGGGAGATGTGGCCGACGGCAGCAATCATTTCATCCAGAGAATCCACTGTGAAGCCGGTTTCCCCGTTCACCACGATTTCCGGGACAGCTCCTTTTCTGAAGGCCAGGACAGGCGTGCCGCACGCCATGGATTCGAGGAGGACCAGCCCGAACGGCTCCCCCCATTGTATGGGAAACAGTGTGGCCCGTGCATGCCGGTACCACTGCTTCTTTTGCGCACTGCTGCTTTCTCCGATGTAGATGATCTGCTTGCCGCAGTCCAGCAATGGCTTCATGATTTTGTCGTAATAGGCTTCATCAACGGGATCCTTCCCGATATCGACGAACAGGTCAATGGAATTCCCTAGTATTTCGAAAAAGTCACGGTCCGCATGTTTATCTTGAATACAACCGGCAATGATGAGCTTGGAACCTGTCTTTTTCGCAAGTTCTATAGCCTTGTCCTGCCCCTTGTCCCGGGTTATCCTACCGATCATAAATAAGTAGTTCTGCTTGTCCTGTTTGTTATCGAAAGGATAATCGTTCACATTGATCCCATGGTGGATGGTCTCCAGGTTCTCCAAGCCATAATATTGCCGCTTTTGGTATTCACTTATCGACACGAAATGCATGGATGGATTCAGCATGGTGTTAAAACGACGCTTCTGAGCTTCATCCATCCCACTGTTTTCAGCAGGCACGTGAAGGGTCATCACGATCGGCAGGTCAGGGTTGAACATGCCTCCATAAATGTACTCCAACCATCCATGCATGTGGATGATGTCGATATCACCCATCCTGGCCCTCTCCAATGCATTCAAAAGGTGTCTTTTGATGGTTTTTCGCTGTTCCGATGTCTTCTCTCGACCGTAGTCGCCAAGACTTCGCTCGACGGTTATATATTGTTCTCCGGCGACACGGGAATCTGCGGAGCAGGCAACGATGGAACGGTGGCCGGATAATTGAAGCCATTTGTCGATACTGCAAATAATCGTTTCTATGGGTCCGTAACCAAGGTCCGGCCTGATCGGTTTGTTGATCGTTGCCACGTGCAGAACAGTCAGTGTCGAGGGTTTCGCTTTTGTTGCCGTTAGGGAGTTCAACAGATGTGCATTCGAGTTCATGAAAGGCCTTTCGTGTAAGTACGTTCCCTATGTTCTCTCGATAAACGCGTTCTTGCCGGGAAAGACCCCATTGTATCCTTGACACTGTAGGGTACAGTGTAGTATTCCCATGTCCGCCTTCCAGTTCGGTTTACCGTGCTCTTACGAGAGGGGGACAGCGGATTGAGCTGTCCTCGATACTGGTGTTATCCGATACAGAAAGGGCTTCAGCCGCTCAGGCGACCCGATGTCGGTCCACCCGCATGCCGGCACCGGCAGCACGGAAAGGTAGCCGTAGGAGCGTTCGAGCACTCCCCTGCTGAAATCGTATGTCTCGAGCGATCGATAGAGCCTCGAGAGGTCGGGACATTTTCCCGAAATCTCTTCCCGGCTGCCGATGAAATCCCCCAGGAGCTGAGGTACGGCAAGGGCATACATTTCCAACAGCGCGGTGCCGGTTGTCACAAATATCAGGCTGTTTACAAGCGCTCCCCTGCTCATCAACATCTGGGCTGTTATCCAATCGGGCTTCTCGATGAAGGCCTCTACCCGGACAGGCGATGATCTGTCTGAAGAGTCGCTAGAGACTATCCAGCCAAAGTCGGTTTCGCATGTTTCCGGGGTGATTCCAAGAAGCAAGACTCCGCCTTCATCGAAATGGACGGCCTCGACCGCCTCAAGGATGGCCTCCTGAAGAACATCTTCGCTCTCGACATAGTGGTCCGAGGGCATGACTATGAGTTTCGCCATACGGTCACGCCGGAGAATCTCCAGCAGAGGCAGGAGGATACCGGGTGCCGTTCCCTTGTTCTCGGGCTGAACGATTACGTTCTCACTCCGGAAATCAGGAAGGTCTTTCTCCCACCACCGACGGTGTTGGTCTGCCACAACCGTTACGATACGCTCCATGGGCACAATACAGGCAGCCCGATTGACCGTCCGGCGCAGAAGAGACTCTGTTCCGTCGAGAGAGAAAAACTGTTTCGGCACTGGGTTGCCTTGTGCACATTTTGTCAGGTCGCGCACTCTCCTGCCTTCTCCCCCAGCGAGTATCAAGGCCCACAGGTTACCGGAACTCTTCATGGAATTCTCCTTTGTTGTGAAAGAACACTTCCATGTCGAAAACCTCACGCCCCCAGAGGCACGTTGCCAAAATCAGCCCAATAACATACATATAGAGAGATGCCATCCCCACTCATCAGGAAAAACGTTGATAGCCACCTCCTTTGCCGAAGGGTGCTCCCCGGCAACGGGATCCAGAAGGACAGTTCGAGACACTTTAACCCGGCCCAAGTGCTAAGGAATAACGCTCAGTAGAAGACCGGTATACCGAAAATATAGTGCGCGGAACCGGATTTTTCAAGCCCATAGGCCCATATTAATACGAATCATCCCGCACTCGGGAGACAGTCCCCTCCTCACCCCGCAGTCAGGCTCTTCGAAGTGGAGGCAGTCATCAAACCTGCACTTGCCCGAGGGGGAAGCAAATTCGGGAAAGTGCCTCCGGATCTCTTGCGGCTTGACCTTATCCCCGTAATCTGTGCCATTTGACTCCTCGTTTTTCCGGGTTTAGAGTCCTTGGAGAGGACAAGGAGACCCTTGGGCGATGACGCGTCGGACTTCCGCCGCGATCCTCTCCGGCAGGGAGTCGCGGTTCCGGCGGGTGACCTCGAAGAGCATGACCCCCGGACGACCCTTGACT
>PVMK01120320.1_pt1 | contig 13494 bp, 10 predicted proteins | sample 1853481 | NCBI WGS metagenome assembly PVMK01 (sample SAMN08533507, study PRJNA380276) | Marine sediment metagenome, whole genome shotgun sequencing project.
CAAGGCCCCAAGGGATAGAACCAAGCAGGTATGCAAAAAAAGGAAGTACTATAAATTTCAACATGTTAAACATTTAATTGATTTTTAGCTCAATTAAGGGTAATAGTTCAGCCACCAAGACACCAAGCCTCTAAGATTATAGTACTAATTTAAATTGTCCGATTGGTTTTATTGGTTTAATTAGTTTTATTTGTTAACCAACCAAACCAATGGAACCAATTTAACCAATAAAACTGAATCATTAAGGTTTATAATCCATACTCTTTCTTTGTGCCTTTGTGCCTTAGTGGCTGAGCTGTTACAATTAGGGATCATATCATGAAACCGATAAAAATGCCCATAGAAGACATCCTGGATCTGCACACCTTTCAACCCAAAGAAATTCCGAATCTTTTTGATGATTACTTTGCCGCCTGTATTGAAAAACAAATCTACTCTGTAAGAGTCATTCACGGCAAGGGAAAAGGCATACTTAAAAAAAGAGTTCAGGAACTTTTAAAAAAAAATCCCATGGTATTATCTTTCAAAGACGCACCGTCCGAAGCCGGCGGGTGGGGGGCTACTCTGGTAGAGCTTAGAGGCCTTTGAAAATTGAATAAGAATTTCCGTTTTTAATCTGTCTTATCTGGTGAAGCATCCTTAATGTTCCGGATCAAATTCAAATCTTTCCGGCTTCTCTCGGCCATTCGATTTTCAACTTCGTCTTTATCCAGACCCATTAAGATCTTATAAGCATTATATTTTGTCTTACAAAAGTATATGTCAAAAGGGTCTTCTTGGTCTTTGCTTCTGTAAATTCTGATTCCGGGGACTTCATCTTTTTGTATATATTCATATTCTGCGTTTATCAGCAAAGGTTCAATGTCATGCTTGTTCTGCCAGGGAACGCAGGCACCCTCCATGCCGACAGCAGGATCCATGATGGATCTGAGTTTTTCGGTAACCCCGCCGACTGCAAGGATAATATTACCCGTTAAGGATCCGGTAACTCCGTATTTCTGATTGACCGGCTGCTTAACATAATCAGAAATCAGGGCAATATCCATTGCAATGGAAGCGCTATCACCTTCTACGCCGTCATACGCCTGAATATATTCAACATGCATCTCATAACCCACATAAGGTGCCCCGATCTTCTTTAATACATGTTTGATTGATGCTCTTACATTTTGAGCGGCAGCTCTGGCAATATCACCGATCTTGCCGGGCGCAATAACTGCATCCGCCCCTCCGGCAGTAATTTGACAATGAATCGGCAGGGGTAAGCCGAACATCTGGCCGCTCGATTGTGAATGAAATACCGCCAGACCGACGACGTAGCCGATGGAGTCGGTCAAGGCGCCGATATATTTCTTTAGATCTTTCTTATGTTTGACAATCTCTTTGGAAAGAGTTCCTTCAAGACTTATATGCTTGCCCAGAGCGCGTCTGACATGTTCTGATCGGACGAGTTGTGCATTGTCGATAATGGCCTCAAACTCAGCCGTCTTGATGATACCGTTTATCGGTCTTAACATACTGCTCAATTTTTTATCTGAGCTGCGGCATCGAAGTTCTTTAATGATTTCCAAAACAGCGCCTCTGGAAAAATCTCGTTCCTTCAGCTTATAACCGTCAGGGAGAGGTTTGCCGAATATGTGCTCACTTCTTTTCCTAACACCCTCATAGCCTTCCTTTTCTATAACCTCTTGCCAGACGTCCTGGAATTCTCTTCCAAGATTAAGTATCTCCTGCTTAACATACTGAGCAACCTGTATGATATTCTCAGGTGATTCCGGGACCGCACTTTCCAGTTGGATAATTTCTCCTTTATCCTCTATTCTGCTAAGAAAAGCGCCGTCTCCTTCCTGCTGGAGAAATCCCAAAGTATCGTGGTTGCAACATGCCACGATAATATTATCTGCCTTTAAATGATTTTCTGATCGGTCTGCCGCACCGCTCCCTGAGTTCCTGCCACCTTCAAGAATAAACTTCTTATTCTGCATTATCTCTAAAAGGTCCGACATGTAGCCCACCTTGACCAGCGTTTTTAGCTCATCAATGTAAATAATCGGAGCTTTGGCATGGGCGCCTAAATACGCCCGCTTATGGGGAGGCGTATGAAGGTTGCCGGACTGATACGGGTCATGCCTGAATCCCCCCTTCATATTCCTGGAATCAGGTTCAGATACCCTGGCCATCAATTCCTTATCCTTGCCGGGGTCATAAAGAACTTCCGGAACCATATCAAATAGATGTTTGACGGCGTTCTTTTTAACGGCAAGGGACTCTCTTTGTATTTTCTCCTGTACCTTGTGATTATTCTCCTGCATGTACATGAAGATTGAACCGATACCGGTAAGTCCCGTGGCAATAAATGCTACAGGGAAGAAAAAGCCAGCAATCACACTGACACCTGTTGCCAGGAGCAAACCATTTTTTACTTTCCTTACTGAATTTATCTGATCTGCAAGACTGAATTTGTCGACACTATTTTCAGCAGATTCTATCGCGCTATTGAGTTCCTGGATGCAGTCCTCGATCTTTGCAGGATCTTCATATGCAATTCGTATGTTGTTTTTATCCTTCCCCGGATAGGCTACAATTGCTTCTTTCGACCTCAAATAATCCCCTAAGGACTTATCAAGAACCTCATTAAACATATTAGCAAGCATTGACTTGCCGGTCCCCGGCCGGCCCACCATGAGGATGTGCCCCTTGTTCTGCGCGATCTTCCTGATGGCAGCTTTGGCTTTATCCTGGAAAACAACTTTTTCTATCGGATCTTTGGGAACTTGGATCTGGGACGTATCTTCAAAAAATTCCAGTTGATTATCTAAAGTGTGAGGATACTGCATCAGTTCCTTTATCCAGGCATAGTCATTCTCTTGATAATCATGAATCATCTTTGTATCCTCTGAAAGAATCAAGCAAATAGAATTTGCCTACTTCAGTTAGTAAAGCACTCTTGTTAATTTCCGAATATACCTGAGGCAAAGCATCCTTGATAGGCTCAAGAGCTTTAAAATTATGCATCACAGAAAAGTTGACAAATAATCTATCTGCACTGGTCCTGGATTGAGGAACATAGTTGAATGTAACCCCTAATTGAGAATGATTCAATACACGTTTGATGACACTTTTGTTACTTGGCGCTATATCATGCATCTCAAAGACTCTTCTGTATATATCGGGAAGGTTAGCTTCAGAATAATCGATCCCAAGCTGTCGATTAAAAAACAATTTCATGGGCTCGGCTTTTCCTGCCATGCATAGCTTAAGCGACTTATTTAATTTTGGATTCATTTTAATTAATTGAGCAAACAACTGCAGATAATGTAAAAGTTTAACATCCTCAACACGGTATTCAACTTTATCATCAACACCTAAAACACAGGCTTGAGCCTTTCCATTTATGAAAAACTTAATCAATCTGTATGATTTTTCTGGTTCATAAGATTTAAAATCAAACCCCTTCATTTCAAACAACCCATCTGAAATATAGGCCTTTTCAAGAATTACGCCAACATTTTTATAAATAAATTCAGCTATATAACCAATTTTTTCATCTATACTGCCTTGAATGTTTAAATATGAAAGATTGCCGCCAACATCCTGGCATGTCCCCACAATATCTGCTACCTTGCTCTGGTCTAAATCTAAAAGTTTTTTAATTACAGGGTCATAAGGCCTTAATAATTCCATGACTCGGTTTAAATGCAGTTCAAGATCCTTGTCATGCATGGGAGCTTTATTTGTCACGTAATCTGACAGGAGGGCATCAGGAGGAATGTGCTCATCTTTAAGCAGCCCATGCAACTTTTTTGGCAATATCTTTCTTTTAATTTTATAAAATGGCGGGTAGTAATGGACCTCGCATCCAATCAGCTTTTTTTCTACCTTGATGGGATTAGGATCCAACAAATACCGGCCTAATTCAGATAAGCTATATGCGGTTACAGTCTCTGTTTTACACCCCTCACAAATGCCGCTTAAATCCATATCCGTGAGTTTGCCTTTAGAAATTACCCATATATCGTCTGGTCGTAATTTTGCTTTATCATCAGTCATTCGCACTCGGTTTCCAGCACTGTTGGTCATGGCAATAGATTCCTTCTTAAGGTGAAAGTTCGGTGCCGCAGCCCAAAGAGTTGAGGTTTACCCGCCTGGGCGGCATAGCTGCGTTTCCCTTTCGCCATCTGATCCCGTCCCGCTTTCAGCGGGGCGGGAGTTTCATAAAATCGTAACACGATTTTATTGAATATGAAAAGGAATTGCAAGATGTTCAGCTGATTTAAAGCATGAAACCACGCAACCTAATACCGTATAATCTTTTTCGGCAATATTATACTTTTTCTTAAGTCGATATTAAATCTAAAACGTGATGAATTCGACTTTTCACGAATTTATCAATGAAGATATCAAATAAAAAATTGCTATTTATTACAAATTTGTTGTATTGTTTCACCGCCCGCTTCAGGCTTCGCTCTGCGAGCTACGACCCGACAAGTCGCTCGAGACGCAAAGGCCGCAGAGTTAAATATTATTCCTTTTGCCGTTGAGGGGACGGCAAAAGGAAATAGCTCAAGCTTTATAACAATAATATTATATTGAAATACAAGTGGTTATTTCTTTATCCCACAGGGTGCATGTTTTTGCTTTCCGCCCTCTCAGCGGAAAGCAAAAAAGAAACAAATTCTCTGCGACCTCTGCGTCTCAGCGGTGATTATAAATTATCCAATTTTAATACGATACCGTATTTAAGAATACGGGTACTACGCCACGCTCAACGAACCGAGCAGGAACACCCTGGAGAAGTTTACAGCATGAAAAAAATCGAAGATATTACCCTGCTTTATGAAATCAGCAAGGCGCTAAATGAGCATTTGGACCTTAAAAAATCTTTATACAGGGTTCTGGAGATTCTCTCCAGCTCAATGAACATGGTTCGAGGTACCGTAACCATTCTGCACCCTTTGCGCGATGAAATTAGTATAGAAGTGGCTCACGGACTTTCCCGGACCGCCATGGAAAGGGGAAAATACAAATTGGGTGAAGGCATTACCGGGCGGGTCATCCAGACCGGCAAGGCTGTCGCCATACCAAAAATTAGCGCGGAGCCGCTGTTTCTTGATCGCACGGCCTCCAGAAAGTCCAGGCTGGAACAGGAACTATCTTTTATATGTGTGCCTGTAAAAAGGGGCAACCAGGTTATCGGAGCATTTAGTGTCGACAAGCCTTTTGATGAATCCTATTCCCTGAAAGAAGGTAAAAAGCTTATGTCTGTGATTGCTACCATGGTTGCACGGCATGTTATCAACCTGGAAACAATCCGCCTGGAAAAGGAGCATCTAAGAAAAGAGAATAAAAGACTAAGAAGCGAATTGGAAAATCGCTACCGTATTACAGATATTATCGGCAACAGTAACAAAATGAGAGAAGTCTACCAGATGATTTCTCAGGTTTCCAAAAGTAATGCTACGGTGCTTGTCCGCGGAGAAAGTGGTACCGGCAAAGAACTTGTTGCCAACTCGATACATTACAATAGCTCCAGATCAAAAGGTCCTTTTGTCAAAGTTAATTGTGCGGCACTCCCGGCCACTCTCATTGAAAGTGAGCTGTTCGGTCATGAAAAAGGTGCCTTTACCGGAGCCATCAAACAGAAGCTGGGAAAATTTGAGCTTGCCAACAAGGGAACCATATTCTTAGACGAAATCGGATCCATCGGCCTTGATCTCCAGGCAAACCTGCTCCGGGTATTACAGGAGAAAGAATTTGAACGTGTCGGGGGGCACCAGACCATAAAAACGGATGTTCGTATCATTACCGCCACCAATAAAAATCTGGAAGAAGCTGTGGATCAGGAATCTTTCAGGGAGGACCTCTATTACCGTCTGAATGTTTTTCCCATTTACATGCCGCCGTTAAGAGAACGCAAAACAGATATTCTACTGCTGGCCGACTTTTTTCTTGAAAAATATGCCAAAGAAAATCATAAAGACATCCGGCGGTTTTCTACGCCTGCTATCGATATGCTCATGGAATACCACTGGCCCGGTAATGTGAGAGAACTTGAGAACTGTATCGAAAGGGCGGTCCTGTTGTGCGAAGATCGTGTCATCCACAGTCATCACCTCCCGCCTACGCTGCAGACAGGCACAGAAACAAACTCATTGCCTGCGTTCTCCCTGGATGACGCTGTGGCAAATCTTGAAAGGGAAATGATCATCGACGCCCTTAAAAACACGCGGGGAAATATCAGCTTAGCATCGGAATTGCTCAAAACAACCGTACGCAAATTCTCGTATAAGGCCAAAAGATATGGCGTTGATCACCGCCATTATCGTTGACTAGTGTCCACCCACTGCCAAACAATGACAATCAATAATCGCTTGATACATTTCATTAAAGAACATGGACCCGATATATTCGATCTCCTTGAAAAGATGGTGCTGATTCAGAGTGGTAGCCATAACAAGGAAGGTGTTGACCGGGTTTCCGGTTTGATCGAATCCTCTTTTCAATCCAACAGCGTCTCGTGCCGGTTGATCGAGCAGACTAAATTCGGAAATCACCTTATTGTTAAATCCCTTTGCGAGGATCGATTCGACAAGCAGATACTCTTGGTGGGGCATATGGATACGGTTTTCCCCAAAGATACAGACTTTAACTCGTTCAGAGAAGATTCTACCAAATGTTACGGCCCCGGTGTCATCGATATGAAAGGCGGCCTGGTTGCCGGTATATTTGCGCTCAAGGCCCTTGACTCCCTGGGACTTTTGAAAAAGATTCCCATAACATTTATCTTCAATTCGGATGAAGAGATCGGTTCCCCCAGCTCCAGGGAACTCATCAAAGCTGAGGCCCAAAAGAGTTCCTGTGCCTTTGTTTTGGAATGCGGCGGTCTAAAAGGAGAAGTTGTTACCGGGCGTAAAGGGAATCTTTCTTTAAAGCTAAATGTTATCGGCAAAGCCGGACATGCGGCCTTTGCAGGTCAAGACAAAGCAAGCGCCATTTTGGAGCTTGCATATAAAACTATCGATTTTGAATCTTTAAATGACTTTGAAAAAGGGGTCACGGTAAATGTAGGCAAGGTTAAGGGCGGCATCGGCCCCAACACGGTTTCCGGGCATGCAACCGCACACATCGATTTTAGGTTTGTTGAACAAAAAGACCACAGTTTTCTAAAAGAAAAGATTTCAGAAATAGCCGCCAGACCAAAAACACCTCAAACCAGCGCTAACTTTGAAATCGTCAGCAAAAGACCCCCCATGGAGCAAAATGAGGCCAATCGAATATTGTTTCAAACTGTTAAGAGTGTGGCTGACAAGCTCGATTTTCCGATACAGGAAGAATTTAGAAACGGGGTGTCAGACGCCAATATCATTGCCGAGCACGGCATTCCGGTTCTCGACGGATTGGGGCCTGCGGGCGCAAACGACCACAGCAAAGATGAATACATGATCAAAGAGAGTCTTTTGCAGAGAGCGATCTTGCTGGCCTGTTCAATCTTTGAATGCCGGCAAAAGTATCAATAAATAAACCGCCGTCATACTGATTAAGAGTTTTTCGGAAAACCTTGGCAGCTTTCTAAAAACGTTTCAAGATATGTTTTAGTGAACTTGTTCACATCCCATCCTTTTGAAGAGAGATAATCCCGATATTCCGGCTTGATAACATACGTTTCGGCATTCAGTATTTTTCCCCCTTGCGTTTCTACCCGTACCATAGTTCGCTGATACAGTTCGCCTTCGAATATATCCAGCCGCGCCAACGACGGGTCATCCACATTAAAGTAGATGATCCCTGCAGTGATCGCATCTGTTACCGGGATAATTCCCGGATAAGATTCTCCTTTGACCGTAAAACGGGCATAGCCTCTTAGATTCGCCTCTACAAAACGAAACTTGCGGGTTGTAACGGCATACATTACATCAGCTATCATTAAGGTTCCGTAGGTAAATATGTTCATGTCCGATCATTGTATCAAAATGTATTTTTAAGATTTACTATAACACATATATTGCGTTTTGGATTTGGCAAAATCAGCCTTTAAAAAATATTATTCGCAATGCAAGCTTTGCCCCCTTTCCCTACACGCACCATAAGTACAAGACGCTACATTGTTGCAAATTGTAAGTTGCAGTTCCAATCTGCAAAGTTATGTTCCACGTGCAATCACCGAAAAAAATGCAATTCAAGCTCCGGACCGTGCCAGCTTGGGCGTCATTGCAGTGATCTGAACAATCACTTCGGTTGAGATCAGGAAATGGTTATCACATTATCGCCTGCCCAACTAAAGTTGAATATATCACAACAATCTGGTATGAAAAAAAATGGTTTGCTAGTACATTATGGCCGGAGTCAAATTAAAAGACAGCGGTCATGATGTTGGTCCCCAATCCTCACTTTGGAGCAATTCACGATGTAAGCAATCTGCACTTTTGATACTCTCAATATATCAAAAGTTTAAAGGCTGAGAGGCGAAAATGGGTAGAATAACTATTACAGATTTGTGCATTTTTGTGGAAGAGTATGTATTAGATGAAACATCTCGTCTGGGCTTTGCAGGCTGGTGGCAAACTCCGCTTTTAGCAAGTGCCCCGATTGATCAACGATTTTATATTTTGCCCCAAATTGCAAGCGATGACCACATGCATCCGCATGATTTACTACAAACAGCAAAGTCAGTGGTTGTATTCTTTATTCCGTTTAAACGAGAGCTGGTGAAAGAGAACAAAGCAGGGGGCCGACCCTGTCGAAACTGGGGTGTAGCATACGTTCACACCAATGATCTTATTTCTCGATTAAGCATAGCTATAGAGAGTTTTTTATCTGAGGCAGGCTTTAAATCAGAGCTTACTCCAGCCACCCACAATTTTGACGAAGACAAATTGATGGCGCGCTGGTCTCATAAACATTTAGCTTATCTATCGAATTTAGGTCGCTTTGGCACCCATCATATGCTCATTACACCTGCTGGCTGTGCGGGTCGCCTTGGAAGTTTGGTAACGGAGGCCGATTTAGGAAATAATCCTGTCATTGATACTGATGAAGCCTGCCTATTAAAAGCTGAACAGAAGTGTGGAAAATGTATTACGGCGTGTCCTGTAGACGCATTAAATGAGAGTAGTTTTGAGCGACACTGGTGCTGGAACCGCCTTAACGAAAACCGTGATGTTTTGGATTCCTTCAATGATTTGCCAAAAACCACCCATGTTTGTGGCAAGTGTGCAGCACTGATGCCATGCAGTTTTATGAATCCAGTAGCTAAGCTTTAGCCTGAAAACCTTAGTATAATCTCAATAGAAACAAAGTATCAATGGCCCGAATTTTTTGAGATACTCCAACGTATCACGGCTCACAGGGATAAAAGCCAATTCTTCAATTTAGGCAGATTGAAGGTTCCTGCCTTGACCTGTGAAAATTTCTAGTCCCAAAAGCTGCATGATTCGGTTTCCGTATCTTCTGTTGACTCGGATAAGTCCCAAGTGTACCTTCAGGCCCTATCATTTTACCCCTTCGCTCAAAATACTTATTTCTATTGTCAACGACATTTGATTTGATAACAATTCCCTTTTTAAGGGCGGAATAAAATCTGTTCTCTCATATAAAGTTGATGTTTTGACCTTAGATTGATGTTGGCCTCTTGAGTATCTATCTGGGATGATTATCTTAATGAGGTGTTCAATCGATTACATCAAATTGTTATTGCTCACCCTGATATTAGCGCGAATGAAAACTTTATTTCAACATTCATGTAATATCAGCGTATGAGAGTAGGAGGAGTTATGAAAGTATTAATCTTTGAAAGATTTTATAGATTAAATTTGCTGAATATACTGATATTATCATTTGTAATCACCTTTATTGCTGACAACCAACATGCCTATGGCGCAGGAGCACCAAGAAAGTCTTCTTACAAATCAAAGGCTAAATATGATGTCCGAGAAAAAGCAAATGTATATTTCAACTTAGGGAAAAAGTTCCAAAAAGAGGGCAATTTCCAGGAAGCCTCGAAAAAATATTGGAAAGCAGTTCAAATCGATCCCAGCTATGCAGAAGCCCATAGTAATTTGGGATTTACCTACAGGAAAATAGGAGAATTCCATAAAGCGGTTGGTTCATATAAGACGGCGATCAGGCTTAAGCCAAAATTAGCTGAAGCGCACGAATACCTGGGAGAAGCGTATGCAGAGCTTGGAAAATTTGATTTGGCGGAAAGAGAGCTGAAAATATTGCACGATCTCGGATCAGCTGAAGCTGACGAGCTTGAAAGGTTTATTGCTCAGATGAAGGCGAAATAGAATCCTGGGGGTGAAACTGACGAAATATCTTGTAGTAATAAGCCGCTACATAATCACACCCCTGGAATATATCCCATAGATAAAAACAACCATACTGGTATGCACTGCAATGGCCCGCTGATTCTTCAGCGGGCCATTGCAGTATTAAGAGAGAAAGTTATATGTCGAAATAAAGGAAAAATTCATGCGGATGGGGACGCAGTTTTACGGCATTGACTTCATTTTCGATCTTGTATTCAATCCAGGTATCGATGACATCTTTGGTGAAGACATCGCCTTTGAGCAGGAATTCATGGTCTGCTTGCAAGGCTTCGAGTGCTTCTTCCAGTGAGCCCGGTGCAGAGGGTATTTCTGCCAGTTCTTCGGGCGGCAGCCCGTAAATGTCTTTGTCAAGAGGATCGCCGGGATCGATCTTGTTTTCGATACCATCAATAACAGCCATGAGCATGGCTGAAAATGCTATATAGCCGTTGCAGGACGGATCAGGAGTTCTGAACTCTATCCGTTTGGCCTTGGGTGACGGTGAGTACATGGGAATTCGGATGGCCGCGCTGCGGTTGCGGCTGGAGTAAGCCAGATTAACCGGGGCTTCAAAGCCGGGTACCAGTCGCTTGTAAGAGTTAGTCGTCGGGTTGGTAATGGCACACAACGCCTTGGTATGTTTTAGAATTCCGCCAATGGCATACAAGGCATCCTGTGATACGCCGGCATACTGGTCACCGGCAAAAAGCGGCTTTCCTTCTTTCCAGATACTGATATGGGTGTGCATACCGGTGCCGTTGTCATCAAAAAGAGGTTTGGGCATGAACGTTACGGTATGGTTGTATTTATTAGCCACGTTTTTAAGCACATACTTGAACCATATGAGTTGGTCGCCCATTTCAAGCAACGGCTTAAAGCGCATATCGATTTCAGCCTGGCCGGCGGTGGCAACCTCATGGTGCTGGCATTCAACCTCTATTCCCAGATCCTCCAGTGTTAGCAGCATTTCGGTGCGCATATCCTGAAATTTGTCCATGGGCGGCACCGGAAAATAGCCTTCCTTGTGCCTTGGTTTATAACCGAGGTTGGGGCACTCTTCCCGGCCGCTGTTCCAGACGCCTTCAATGGAATCGATGGCATAAAATGCGTGGTTATTTTCGGATGCAAACCGGATGTCATCAAAGATGAAAAATTCAGCTTCCGGGCCAAAATAAGCTACATCGCCGATCCCGCTGCGCTTTAGGTATGCTTCGGCCTTTTGGGCGATATGCCGGGGATCGCGGGTATACGACTCCCGGGTAATCGGATCGACAATGTTGCCGATAAGCACCAGGGTCGGCACCTCAAAGAAAGGATCCATTTTAGCTGTTGTGGCGTCGGGCACCACCAGCATATCGCTGGCGTGGATCGGCTGCCAACCTCGAATGCTGGAGCCGTCAAAACCGTATCCGTCTTCAAAGCTCGATTCGTCCAGCTCACTTAAAGGCACCGTAAAATGCTGCCATACACCCGGAAAATCCATAAAGCGTAAATCTACAACTCTGGCGCCCTTTTCTTTTGCCATTTCCAATACTTCTTTTGGTGTCATTATGATTCCTCCTTGGTAATAATTAATGATTTCGTGAAAACTAAAACTTTTTACTAGCGGTTAAGTGTTATATTACAATTGACCGAAAACGCTCAATTGGGTGTCCGTTGCCCTTTGTCCGGCGTCCGTTGCTAAACAATAAGAAGCGAGGTTATATTTCAATTATAAAGGCAATACAAAAAGAGGCCCTAAGAACCTTTAAAACAACTGACTACGGACCACTGGCTACAGACGCCTAATCGAGTTTTGACTCGATTAGGATTATATTGCATCCTTGCCTCTCTCTCCTGTCCGAACTCTAAGAGCTGTCTCAATCGAGAAAACAAAAATTTTTCCATCACCGATTTTTCCGGTATTGGCAGCGTCCTGGATTTTTTCGACGACTTCTTCGGCTCGTTCTGATTCCACAACAATCTCAATCTTGATTTTAGGGATAAAGTCCACCACGTATTCAGCTCCACGGTAAATTTCTTTATGCCCTTTCTGCCGGCCATACCCTTTTACTTCTGAAATAGTCATCCCCTGGATGCCGATTTCATTGAGTGCTTCTTTAACATCATCGAGCTTAAAGGGCTTAATGATGGCTTCGACTTTTTTCATGGTGTTTCCTCCTTCAATAAAATCGTTGCACGATTTTATATGACGCGGCTTGGCCGCTTTTGCCTCCAGTTAATTTTTATAATATAATTTGGACTAATAAAAAGATTAAGCGATCTCGAAGGCTCTTTCCCCATGTAAGGCATTGTCAAGCCCTTCAATTTCATCTTCCTCATCCACCCTGAGCCCGCCGGTGATAAATTTGGTGATATAAACCACAATGAGGGTTCCGACCGCCGTATAAGCGGCAGTGGCAACAATGGATATGGCCTGTATCCCAAGCTGTTTTGGATTTCCGAAAAACAACCCCTTAGCACCTTCGGTGATGGCCGGATTGGCGAAAAGACCGGTTGCCAAGGCACCCCAGATGCCGCACATGCCATGCACTCCAAAAGCATCCAGAGAATCATCATACCCTATTTTTTTCTTAAGCACGGCAACACTGTAAAAACCCAGCAGGCCGGCCCCTAATCCAATCACCAGTGAAGCGGAAAGCCCTACAAATCCGGCCGCCGGCGTGATGGCCACCAGCCCGGCAACAACCCCCGAAGCGATTCCCAATACCGTCGGTTTTTTATTCACCAGCCATTCGGCAAACATCCACGCCAGGGCTCCCATGGCAGCGGAAGTGTTGGTGACCAAAAAAGCCGAAGCGGCAACGCCGTCTGCGGCCAGTTGGCTGCCGGCATTGAAGCCGAACCACCCGAACCACAACAAGGCGGCTCCCAGGGCCGTCAGGGTAATGCTGGAGGGAAACATGGCCTCCTTGCCGTATCCGATGCGTTTGCCGACCACCAGGGCAAGCACCAGTCCGGCAACACCGGCATTGATATGCACAACGGTTCCGCCGGCAAAGTCCAATGTTCCCATGTTTGACATCCAGCCGCCGCCCCAGACCCAGTGACAAATGGGTGAATAGATAAACGTCAGCCACAATACCGTAAATACGATCCAGGCAGAAAATTTCATGCGGTCGACAATGGAGCCCAGAACCAGGGCTACGGTGATCCCGGCAAAGGTCATTTGAAAAACGACAAACAC
>PVMK01127257.1_pt1 | contig 13494 bp, 14 predicted proteins | sample 1853481 | NCBI WGS metagenome assembly PVMK01 (sample SAMN08533507, study PRJNA380276) | Marine sediment metagenome, whole genome shotgun sequencing project.
GAATGTCGGCGGGTCGTCTTCGCGCTCGTTCGGAACGTACCAATCGATGATCTCAAAGCTCTCGTGGTCGTACTTGGCAATCGCCGCGTCGACGCCTGTGACGGTGGACCAAAGCGCGCGACCGCCATCGACATAGGGAGCGCTGAACGAAACGACGACTGGAACGCCGGGGCTCGGAAGGACCAGGTGCTCACTCGTCGTTGCTTCGCTGTCGCTCGGCCCGGGGAACGCCGAGGAGCCCTGCGCGTAGCTGGCTCTGTGAGAACCCGACCAAACTGTGTCGCCAAATGCCGTGCTGCACAGCGGCTCGTTTGGGGCGAGCGGCGTGGTGCAGAGATCGGACGTGTCGGTCGTCGGGGTGTAGCCAGGGCCGCTCGGGCTCGCAGAGTCGCAACCCGCGGCGGCGATGAGAACCAAGAGTGGAAGAGCGCGTCGGTTAAGCATGATCGCGGCTCTTTAGCAGGAGATGCGCGCGAGCCAAAGCGCACTATGATTGGGCCATGTCTGCCATCGATGCTCTTGGGAAAGCCCGATACGTGAATCTCGAAACATTCCGCAAGAATGGAACTGGCGTCCAGACGCCTGTTTGGGTTGCTCGCGACGAGGACCGGCTCGTCATCTTTACGAACAGCGGCTCCTACAAGGTCAAGCGTCTGCGCCGCAACTCGAAGATCCGCCTCGCAGAGTGCAACGTCCGTGGTGCGCTCAAGGGCCCCTGGCATGAAGGGAGCGGGCGGATCGTGGAGGATGAAGCCGAGAAACAGTCGGTGCTCCGGGCCCTGCACAAGAAGTACGGCTGGCAGATGACTCTGTCTGACTGGGGTGCGCGGCTCCGTGGTTCGAAAAAGAACTGGGCCTTCGTCTCGATGCAGGTCGATGAATAACATGGGAGCGGGCAAGGTCGGAGAGACCATGCGACTGCTTTTGATGCTTGCACTGGCCTTGTGTATTCCTGTTGCGAGCTTGGCGCAGGAATCCGCGGAGGGAGACGATGTTCGCTCCGCAGACGAGATCCCCGAGGACATGCCGCCTCCCCCCGAGGACGCGCCGCCTGCCGAAGCGCCTCCCGTAGGGGGGACCGATGAAAGGCCCCCTCATCCCGAGACGCCCGAGGATCTCGAAGAGCTGCAACCGACGGCGGAGCTACTCGCGAAGACATCCTATCATTGGCTTCCCGGCCATTGGACGTGGACGGGCGAGCAGTTCGAATGGAAGAGCGGCGAGTGGGTCTACAAGGTCAAAGACATGATCCTCGTGCCGCCGCGCTGGGAGTGGGACGGTAAGCAGTGGGTGTTTCACGACGCGGGTTGGGCGAAGTCGGGGACCAAGAAGGTCGCCTATCGAGCGACGGCCGCACCTGGCGGGCCCGACGTCGCTGCCAATGCTGAGCAGGCTCCTGCAGCGTCCACCACGGCCGCCGAACCGCAGGCGTCAACGACGACCGTCTATGTATATACGGGTGTGTATGTCGCGCCGCTGATCGTCTATCCGATGTGGCACCCGCACTATCACTACCACTGGTATCACCGGCACGCGCACTACCGTCGAGCGCCGGCGTATCGCCACCACCGCTACCACCACGCGCAGACGCACCGTAAGGCGCACTATACGCATCACAACAACCCACCGAGCCATGGGAACAACCCGGGGCACGGCGGCAACACCAAGCCTGGCAACAAGCCCTCGCAGCAGCCCAGCACCAAGCCTGGCAACAAGCCCTCGCAGCAGCCCAGCACCAAGCCGTCGACCAAGCCCTCGCAACAACCGAGCAGCAAGCCCTCGACCAAGCCGTCTCAGCAACCAAGTAGCAAGCCCTCGACCCAGCCCTCGCAGCAGCCCAGCAGCAAACCGTCCACGCAGCCGTCCAATCGGGGTGGCTCGAGCGCAAGCAGCAATCGAAGTGGTAGTAGCAGTGGTAACCGCAGCGGTTCGAGCAGTCGTAGCCGGAGCGGCGGTGGGCGTCGCGGTGGCGGCGGGCGGCGCTGACTAAGCGACGCTACCTTCGACGAACGAGGACGCCGACGTAGGGCGCCAGCCACCAGCCGCTTTGGTCGAAGAAGTTACCCTTGCCGGTGAACGAGTACTGGAAGCCCATGTCGATGTGGACACCACTCTCGTTGATGTTGAAGCCGAGCCCGGCTTTGCCGGTGAACCCAGGCGTGAAACGGTACACGGAGACTTGGCTGCAGTACCAGTAGCCACAACCCACTGTAGTCTCGGCGAAATTCCAGAAGTTCATGTCGAATGCGCCCGTGATGTACGGAAGGACGACCTTTAGACCGGGGACCTGGAAGCGGACCTCGGGAATGGAGAGATAGATGCGCGTCAACGGGTGTCGCCCGGACAACGGGACCCCGCCGGCGTTGATCCCGTCCAAATCAATCGGATTCCATTGAAGACCGAGGTCCCCGCCAATGACGAAGAAACCGAAGTCGGCACCGCCGAAGAAATTGATGTTTGCGCCGGGGCGAACATTGTCACGATTGACGTTCAAGACGATCGGTACACCAATGCTGAGCCCCCAGGTGAAGCCGACGTCGAGACCAGGCTCCTCCTGCGGCTGCTGCACCACGGGCTGCGAGACCATCTGGTCCGGGGGAGCGGGTGGCGGTGTGGGAGCCGTCGTTGCGGTAGTGGATGTGCCTTCCTGCGTCGATGCATCCCATTGAGCGGATGCCCATGTCGCGGGCAAAAAAAGCACGACCAACAGTGCTGAGAATCTCAAGTCAACCTTCATCATCCTGGACCTCCCCGGTCCGGGCGACTCTATCGCGCAAAACGCCTCCGTTCAACAGGACGGCCACCTTGAGGTGCGACGGGACTTCGAGTAGCACTGGCCGTCTCCCACACGCCGATCGCTCGGCCGGGCTACCACTTGCACGGGAATTGAACATGCACTGCACCACGCAAAGCGGGCGGCTTCCGCCCACCGCGACCTTCGCCTTGATTCTGACACTGACTTCACTGTTTTCGCTGGCAGCATTCGGACAGCAAGGTGGCGACGCGGAGGAAGCGACCACCGAACAGAAAGTCCAGGCGCTGAGTGCAGACCTCCGCACACGCGGCGCCGATCTCGAAGAGCTGAAAAAAAGAATCGCTAAGCATGACGACAGCGCCACCGCCGCGATGATGGACAAAGAGCTCTCGGACCGCCGTGCTCGCTATCGAAGAGACGTGTCGAAGCTCGTGACTCTCGTGCTGAAAGGTGAGGACGCCGGTGCCACGGTCGCAGACGGGCGTGCCCTTGCAGCGGACCTCTTGGAGAAAGATGCGCGATCGATGCGCGAGAAGTTGCAGGCGCTCGCCGCGGAGACCCTTCAGCTGATCGACGTCACCGCAAGCGGAAGTGACGAAGAAGTCGCGGAAGCTCGAAAGGCGCTCGCGAGCGCGATTCCCCGATCGAGCCGCTTGATCGAGTATCTCGGTGTCAATATCGACGAGCGCAAGCAACTCGGTCTCGACGTCGAAGCCGACACGGCGTTCATCATCAAGCGACTCGGCATCCGCGCGGACTTCGTTGCGGGCTTGCTGCAGCACAGCAAGGAGGAGATCGACGAGATCGTGGCTCGCCCCGGGTTCGGAGCAAGATGTCGAAGCCCAAAAAGAGTTAGCCTCCGTCAAGGGGAAGCGAGACGCGCTCGCCGAGAGCCAGCGGTCGAACGTGCGTCTGATGGATGAGTATGGCCTCGAGACGGCCGAGCTGAAACAAGGCATCATCACCGCCACAGGCAAGATCTCGCAGGATATCCTCAACAAGGACGTGGCTGCGGGCCTGCTGGAGCAATGGGTCGCCGACGCGACCGATTGGCTTCGAAGCAACGGTGCGGCGCTGTTCTTCCAAGTTATCACCTTCCTTCTAATCTTGGTCGCGTTCTGGTTTATTGCTGGGCTTGGGCGCGCAGCGGTGCGCAGGGGTCTCGCTCGATCGAAGCTGTCCATCTCCAGTCTCGCGCAGGACTTTCTCGTCAAGACGACGGGCCGGCTCATCATGCTGTTTGGCTTGATCATCGCGATTGCTCAGCTCGGGATCGAGGTGGCCCCACTGCTTGCCGGCCTAGGTATCGCAGGCTTGGTGATTGGATTTGCGTTGCAGGACACGTTGTCGAACTTCGCGTCAGGAATGATGATCCTGATTTATCGACCGTTCGACGTCGGTGATGTCGTCGAAGCAGGCGGTGTCATGGGCAAGGTCGACCAGATGAACTTGGTGTCGACCATGGTGCTCACCTTCGATAACCAGATGCTGGTCGTGCCGAACAAGCAAATCTGGGGTGGCGTCATTCGCAACGTCACGCACCAAGACACGCGGCGCGTCGACATGACGTTTGGGATCGGATACTCGGACGACATCCCGAAAGCCGAAAAGGTTCTCGCCGAAATCGTGAACAGCCACGAGAAGGTATTGAAAGATCCGGAGCCCGTCATCCGCTTGCACGAGCTCGGGGACTCGTCGGTGAACTTCATCGTGCGCCCGTGGAGCAAGACGGCTGAATACTGGGACGTCTACTGGGACATCACGCGTGAAGTGAAGTGCCGCTTCGATGAAGAGGGCATTTCGATCCCGTTCCCGCAGCGGGACGTGCACATCTATCGCGAGGAGGCGGGGGACACGGGTGACGCGGGCGCCTCAGGGAGTGAAATGCAGCGCTCGAAGACGGACCCGAGCGCGCAGACGGTGACGCCGGGCAAAGACGACGACGCCTAGCGGTTCCCGTTGGAGCGATGGGGTCAGGGCAGGCCGATCGGGGAGCGGTGGACACGTGCGGCCGCCCCGGGTAGCGTCGGCGGATGAAAATCTTCGCTTATTGGCTTGTTGTATCTTCCCTCGTTCTCCTCTGTGGCGGCTGCGATAGCGACAGCAGCGGCACGGGTGGTGCTGGCGGGGTGATTCCCGCGCCACCTCTCGATTGCGATCCGCTGACGCCGACCTATTGCGGCTTCCCCTACCCCAACGACTATTGGACTGTCGCGGATTCGAGCACGGTCACGGGGCTTCGGCTCGCGTTGCCGGCGGTCACGATGCCGGCGAACCAAAGCGGGGTTCGTTCAAACCCAGATGCCTTCAACGAGATGGACGGCTTCTCGCCAGGCGTCGCAGCGATGACGCACCTCCCTCGGGCAACGGTCACGGGACTCGCGACGCCGGATACGATCGAGGATTCATTGGACGCGGCGTCACCGACGGTCATCATCAATGCCGACACCGGTGAGCGATTGGCGCACTGGGTCGACCTCGATGAGTACCTGGTGCAGGCGAAGCTTCGTATCGAGGCAGGTGAAGACAAGCCGCAGTTCACAATCGATCGCCCCATCGAGGATATCAGGCAAGAGCAAACGCTGATGCTACGGCCCGCCATCCGCCCCGAAGACGCGACCCGGTACATCGTCGCGATCCGGAACGTCGTCGATGGAGAGGGCGTTCCCGTGGAGCCATCACCCGGATTTCAAGCCTTACGGGACGATTTCCCATCGAGCGACGATATCATCGAGTCGCGTCGCGCCCACTTCGAAGAGATCTTCGCGACCCTCGAGGATGCTGGCATTTCGCGCGATGACCTGCAGATCGCGTGGGACTTCACGACAACGAGCCGGGAAAACAACACGAGCGCAATGGTGCACATCCGAGACGATGCGCTTGCGAACTCACCCGATGGTGTGCCGTACACGATCGAGCTCAAGAATGAAGACCTCATCGAAGGCATTGCGTGCCGGCTCGAGATCACGTTCGAGATGCCCCTGTACATGACAAAGGGGGAGTCGGGCGGCTTGCTCAATCTCGGCGCGGATGGCCTGCCAGAGCAAAACGGCACGTTCGAGTATGAGGCGGCGCTGATTGTACCGGTGCGCGCACGGACCGAGGCGGCGTGGCTCGTGGAGTTCGGCCACGGCCAGCTCGGAGAGAAAGAACAGGTGTTGGGCTTCCAAGAGATTGCGGCGGAGCAGAACTTCGCGACGTTTGGGCTCGACTGGAAAGGGTTCTCTCACGATGACGTCCTGACCGTGGTCAGCGCCCTCGTCGGCGGTGACATTTCGGAGTTTCGCGCGATCCCCGAACGCATGCATCAGGGCTTCCTGAACTTCTTGATGGCGATGCGGACCTTGTCAGTCGAAGCGGCCGACGGGTCGTCGCTCTTGAATCAAGCCCTCACCGATGATTGCGGTGGAGCCACGATCGACGGTTCGAAGCGCTACTACTTCGGCGGCAGTCAGGGCGGGATCCTGGGCGCGAGTCTGATGGCGCTCACCACCGACATCGAAAGGGGCCTGATCGCGGTGCCGGGGCAATCGTACAATCTGCTCCTCAGCCGGAGCGTGAACTTCGATGAGTTCGCGGTGCAGTTCTATCCGCTCTACGGCTGGAATGGGCTCCACAACCAGATGAACCTCGCCCTGATGCAGGGGCTATGGGACCGGGCTGAGCCGACTGGATACTCGAAGTACATTCGCACCAATCGCCTGCCGGGTACGCCGGCGCACGAGGTTCTCATCCAGGTGTCGAAAGCCGACCATCAGGTGACCAATCTCGGCGCGCACATCATGGCTCGTACCATCGGCGGCATCGTGAACCTCGCGCCACTGATTCGTCCCGTGTGGGGTATCGACGTCAGCGGCGACCACGAGGCACACACCGGCTCCGCGATGCTCGAAGTCGATTTCGGCAATCCGGACGCACCGATCACCAACATTCCGCATTGGGGCGACACCGAGCGAGACCCGCACGGCCGAGCCACGGAGCTTCGCGGCATCGGCGATACGCTGCACGACTTCTACAGAACCGGCGTCTCCAAGAATCCCTGCATCGGCCCATGCAACGAAGACGACCTGGTACCCTAACGGGGACATGCTCCCGCTCCTAAAACGCCCTTCTTTCGGGCACTTGCGACCCACGGCGTGTCCCCTAGAAGTCGTTGCGGTATGACGGGTAGCATGCGGCGCATGATCGCGAGTCGGACGGTTCTCGTCGCCACGATGGTTGGCGTGCTTTGCGCGGGGTGCGCACACGACAAGCGCGCGATGAAGACGGTCACCTCGCGCGCGTCATTCGATCTGTCGTGCCCGCAAGACGAGCTCGAGCTCACGATCCTGGCAACCTCAGGCGCCCGCAGGCTGGCGAGCCAAATCGGCGTGACGGGTTGCGGAAACAAGGTCGTCTACGTGTACTTCGCCTCCACCGATAGCTGGATCGCGGACTCCGCCATCACCCCGGCGATGACGCAGCGGGAAAGGGCCTACAAGGCGCAACAAGCCCGCGAGGACCAAGCGGCCGAAGTGGAGCGGCGCTTCGAGCAACAGCAGAGCTACCAGCGCGGCGTCAGTCAATAGCTCCCCGCACTATCGCCTATATCCAACCAAGCACGCCGCCGAAGACGACCAAGCAGATCGCGTCGAACGTGAGGATCGCGCCAACTACGGCGGCCTGCCGCTTGATGCACTTCATGTCGTGCACCCAGTAGGCGACGACCAAGAAGGGAAAGTAGCCGACCAAGAAAATCAACCAGGGTGCGGAGCGGTTCCACCAGGAGTAATCCCAGGTCAGAGCATCGACGGCGTTGAGGACGTACTCGATGAAGACCGCGAGGGCGCTGAAGAAGACCGCGAAGACCCAACGGTTGGGTACGCCCAATATCTTCGTGTCCTTACTCGGGAGCATGACGGTCGTCACGATGCCGAGGATCGCGAACATGAAACAGATCTCGATGTTCAGACCGATCAGGATCAAATACGCAGTCTCGCCGGGCGCGGACCATACAGGCGCGTAGCCGTTGAAGTGGAAGACCAGCGAGTTCCAAATCTCGTTGAACCAATCCATGCCCCATAGCGCGAGGCCTGCGAAGACGACGCTGTAGTTCTTTCGTCCGATCTGGTCGTGATAGATGTAGAGGACGATCACGAACAGCGGGATCACGTACCACTGAAAGTCGGCGGCATCGCGAAGATGGGACATTGCCTGTTGCGCGTGTTCAGAAGGCATGATCGAGGTCTAGCACCTGCAATCGGCGACCTCCTAGTGCAGAAAATGCGCAAGGAAAACCAATGAGCGGCCGATCTTTTGAATCCCGCGGAAGTGGCGCTATCCTCGGGCGGCGGTGTGCGGTGGGTCGGGCACCAACCTCAAAGCGAGTCATATGTTGCGGCTTCTCTTGAATCGATGGTCCTTGTTGTGCCTGGCGGTCCTGATCGCCGGCGTCAGTGGTGGGGCGGTTGCCCTTGGCGAGCACGGCGTCACCGAACGGCACCAACGCGCGGAGATGATCCGCGGGCAAAGAATCTTGTCTGCTCCCGGTCTCGACGATTGGAATGAGCGGCAGCAAAGCCCAAAGGACAATCCGGGTACGTCGGGGCACTTCGGGTCTGCGTTTCACTATGATTCCTTCATCTACGACAAGGCCGCGAGTAGCCCGAAGGTCGCCGGGGTCGTGCGGCGGGGCAGCGTGGTCGAGGTCGGGGACAAGGTAAGCGGCTCTGGCTGCAACGACGGTAGTTGGTACAAGGCCTCGCCGTTTGGGTACGTCTGCACGGCGCTTGGCTTTCATGTGAGCGACACGCCGAGCACGAATCGGTATGGCGTGCCGCCCGCCAAGGTCAGCAACCACCTTCCCGTATCAATACTCTCGCGTCATCACCAAGCGAGCGCCGCGGTACTACCGCATGCCAACCGTGCAGGAGGAAAAGCAAGCGCGTCGCGCGATGCAAAAGAAGGGCGCGACCCCCGAGGCGGTGTCCTCTCTCATGGAAGGGGACTACTTCCTCGCACTTGCCGAGAAAGAGACGCGCAAGGCCGACGGCGCTGTCTTCTACCGGACCGTGCGCGGGCGCTTCGTTCGAGAAAGCGACGTCGAGCTTCGCAATCCTGAGGTCGTCCGTGGCGAAGAGCTCCGTGCGGACGGCTGGCGCCTTCCGCTCGCCATCGTGTACGGCGAGGACCGGGAGCTGCTGAGCATCGAGGACAACGAGGTTCGGGTGACAGGCACGGCAAAGAAGCATTCACGCTTCGTGGTTGAAGAGGAGCTCGCCAAAGACGGCATCGAGTATGTCTCGGGCACCCCCGGTGCCGTTCGCCGCGACGAGGTGCGCATAGTACGCCAGACCAAGCGGCCAAGCGGGGTTCCGGCAAACGGGAAATGGATCCATGTCGACCTCTCGGAGCAATCGCTCGTCGCCTACGAAGGCGACAAGCCGGTCTACGCGACGCTCATCTCGAGCGGCAAGGAAGGCTATGCGCCGCCAACGGGGCTCTTCGAGATTCAGCAAAAGTACATCTCGACCACGATGAACGCGACCGACCCGATTGACGGTTTCTACGAGGTCGAAGAAGTACCGTGGACGCTCTACTACCATGGTGGATTCGCGCTCCATGGTGCGTACTGGCACACCGATTTTGGCAAAGTACGAAGTCACGGTTGCACGAATATCGCACCCGCCGATGCGCGCTGGCTCTACTACTGGACCGAACCGGTGGTCCCAGCCGACTGGCATGCCGTGCGCTTCCAGAGTGAAACGACCTGGATTCAGTTCACCAGCTGAACGCGCCCCGCAGCAAGAGCAGCAGCGCGGCGGCGATCGCGACCACGACAATGATGTTGCGAAGTCGCGAACCGTCGACGCGCGGAATCAAACTGTGACTCGCGCGTAGCCCGAGCCATACCGCCGGCCACAGGGCGGCCCCAATGAGGACCTCTTCCCAGCTGACTTCTCCGGCCGCGGCGCGCACACCGATGGTGATGCAGACGCCGACCGCGAACACCAAGCCGAGGTTGGCGCGTACAGTCGGGCCGGCGTCGTTGCGATAGAGGAGCGCAATGGGAGGCCCGCCGATAGCGGACACCATCGCCATGGTTCCCGAGGCAACACCGGCGCCAAACTCTCGAGTCGGGGTTCGACGAAACGTTCCCCGGCTGACGACGATCCCGACACCGAGTATCACCATCAGCGACATCAGAACATCGAGTGCGGAGCTCGAAAGCAGCTTGAGGAGCGCAACACCGATGAGCGCGCCCGGTACTCGACCGGCGAAGATCCACAGCGTGCTCCGGACTTCGATGGCATGGCGCTCACGCCAAACGATGGCCAGCGTCAGTGGGAACACGACTAGGAGCTGGGGCACCGGCGCGAACAACGGGTTGAGAAGCGACAGGAGCGGAACGCTGAGCAATGCAAAGCCGAACCCCACGGTGCTATGGAGCGCCGCTGCGAAGAAGCTCACGATGAGCGCCACGCCGAACTCAGGCGTCGTGATATGTGCTAGTGCTTCCATCGGCGGTGCTAGGGTAGTCAGCGTCTGATCATGCGGCCAACCAAGACGAGCACGACACGAGATCCACTGCAGAAGACGGCCAGCCGCGTTCTGGGCGTGGCGACGAGCGCACTCGACATCGCTGTTCGCAATCTGGACAACGCTCGTCGAGTCGCCAACTTCCTGCGAGGCCGGATGGAGCTCGAAGTACGGCCAACCGACGTCTTCATCTCGAGCTATCCGCGCTCGGGGACCACGCTCACCCAGTGGGTTCTGTATCTACTCGCGCACGAGGACCAGCCCGATCCGGCCCATCTCACGAAGGTGTCACCGTGGTTCGAGCGCTCACTCGCGATCGGCGAGCTCACCGCGTCAGATTTGGAACGCTTCCCCTCACCACGGGTGTTCAAGAGCCATCTTCCGAGGGAGTGGCTGCCCGACGGAGCCCGTTACATCTACGTCGAGCGAGACGGCGTGGACGTGCTGGTGTCGTACTTCCACTTTCTACTGCGCCTACCTCGGCTTCGACGGGACCCTCGACGACTTTCACCGGCGCTTCATGGATGGGCGGGTGCAGTATGGATCGTGGTTCGACCATGTCGCTGGGTGGCGTGAGCACGCAGCCGATCCGGACGTCTTGGTGGTCCGCTATGAAGATCTGTTGACCGACCGCAAGGCGTCGATCCAGCGCATCGTCGCGTTCCTGGGCTGGGAGCGCGACGAACGCTGGGTGGACAGGGCGGTCATCGAGAGCAGTTTCGATGCGATGAAGCAGCGGGAGTCGGTCTTCGACCACGCGACCGCACTACTGCTCGAACGCGGGGTGAGCCCGCAGTCGTTTCTACGCTCGGGTCAAAGCGGCCAAGGCGCGGATGCCCTGAGCGCCGCCCAGACGAGCGAGATCAGGGACCGAAGCTCGACGGGGCGCCGGCTCGCGATTCGCGGGCTGTCCGCTTTCCTACAGTAGCCGGGCCTACCGACGCGTCGACGACAAACTGAAGGAAGCTCTCGGGCGTGCCCGGGTCATCCCCAGTGAGATGGTGATACGCGCGGGCAAGCTTACCGACCAATCGGCGATACCCGCGGGCCGCAGGCGAAGCAGCGTCATTGTAGAGCTTTCGAACCGCGTTCTCCTTGGTGCCAAGGAGGAGGCGGTCCCGCGGCTCGCGGCAAAGGTACGGGCACGCGCGCGGACGCTGCGGGTTGAGCGTCCGGCCACCGATCGTGTAGGCGAACGTGACATGGTTGCCAAAGCGATTGCGGTACAGGCGGTCGAAGTAGGTCTCGTCGTACGTGGCGGCCGACAGGGCCCAACCAACTTTGACCGCAGCCCCACGCGTACGCATGATCTCCGTTTGAACGAGCTGCTGGGCGACGTAACCGTTGTCGATTTCGAGCGCGTTTTGTTTGCGCTCCACTTCGGAGGCTGGCGCCAAAGAAGATGAACGGCGGATGTCGACGGGAAACCCAAAGAGGTCGACCAGTGCCTCCAACGGCGCTTGCGCAAGCGACGCGGCGCGATGCACATCGAGCCGTGGCACACCGGCGTTGCACGCGTTGCTGTCGGCGATGAGAATGGAACTCTTCGCGAGTCCAAGCTCGCGACGTACCATCTCTTGCGCGAAAACCAAGACCAGAACGTCGACCGGAAGACCGCAACTCGCGTCGGCCGCAGCAACGCCAACGCCAAACCAAACCGACGTGGTCGACGCGAGTGACTCTTGCGCGATCACTGGTTCGTACTGCCGTCGAGCAAAAAGCTCCTGACGGTTTGCAAGCGTCGCGAGGCGTTCCCCCAAAATTTCCATCCCTACTTGGTTACTCATCGCGCGTGTCGCCGCAAGACCTGACGGGCACCCTAGCGGACATGGCTCGAGGTCGCAAAAGCTTTGAAGACGCCAAACAGTCCGCGCACTTACGCCGTTAAGTTGGAGGCTTGGTTCAGGGACGGCATCCTGAAAGCCTGGGAGAGCCGCTTGAGATTCGTTGCCAGTTTTTTAACCCTCGCCTTCCTCGCCGTCTTCGCAGCCACCTTGGAACCGAGTCACGCGCAGGACACGCCCTGGAAGCGGCGGATGCGCAGGGGCGTTGTACTGAACGACTCTCCAGAGGTTCAGGTGCCGGGGCCGAGGGGACCGCTGACGGCGGAGGAGATGCGTCGCTTGGGCCTGCGTCCTCGCGGACGGGGGCTAGTCGATCTGTCGTACTGGCCCGAGGAGCCCGCCTCGCCCGCAAGAGTCGCACCCACGGACCTGGCGCAGGCCATGGCTCAATTGTGTCCCACATCGACCCGAGCCGACCAACTCCAGCGCTACGCCCGGGCCATCGTCCGCTACAGTTCTGAGTTCGCAGTCGATCCGTGGTTACTCGCTGCACTGGTCTACGCGCAGAGCGACTGCACCTCCGACATCGACAACAGCTACGGCACGGGCCTCACGCTGATCAACCAAGGCATGCACGGCGGGAATATCCACGACGCCAGCTATCGGTTCGGCGTGTGGACCCAACAAGGCTGGACACGCAAAGAGCTGGACCTGAGCGCGTTCGACTTTCGCCGCGGGGTGTTGGCGAACCCCGAGGCAAATCTCTATTTCGCAGCGGCCATGTTGAGCGTGTTCGGGCAACAGTGCCCTCAAATCGATAGAGCGTTCGATTCCGCGCCTCATCGTCATGCGGTGTCTCACTTCGTGTGGGGGGACCGTGTCGGAGACACTGGGCCTGAGGACAGAATCCTCACGGCCAGGCGGCGCCTGCTCAGTAGCTACGCCCTGCTTGGTCGCGGTGGCCGAGGCCTCGGGGGGATCTCATTCGTCAGCCCTCTCGATGGCTACCCTCGAATCGCCATCAGCGGCCTGGGCGAGCGACGCGACCATGGGCGGCGGCCGCATCGCGGCATCGACTTCGCATCGGAGCAAGGTGAGCCTGTGCGCTCGGTCGCGGCAGGCACGGTGACGTTCGCGGGCGTGGACTGGGAGCGACGCGCGCACATTCCGCTCGAACCCTGGGGGGCCTTGATCGTCCACAAGAGGCACATGGGCCCGCGCGGCCTATTCATCGAAGTCGACCACGGCAACGGCGTCGTTTCGCTGTACGCCCACCTCGCAAGCTACGACGTACAGGTGGGAGACGAAGTCAAAGCGGGCCAGCGACTCGGCGAGGTGGGGCGCACCGGAATCAGAGACTCCGGCGCCCACCTGCACTTCGGCCTATTTCAGAACGGCGAGGTGCTGGATCCGTTGGATCACCTGGCCGCGTACGTG
>PVMK01114065.1_pt1 | contig 13489 bp, 17 predicted proteins | sample 1853481 | NCBI WGS metagenome assembly PVMK01 (sample SAMN08533507, study PRJNA380276) | Marine sediment metagenome, whole genome shotgun sequencing project.
GGGCGACCGCTTCATCGAGAACTGGGTCTTCGTGGATATGCTGCACCTGTTCCGGCAGTTTGGCGTCGACCTCCTGAAACGCATTTCACCGTATGGTGGCTTCTCAGCCACCCTTTGAGTTGAACACTTGAAACTGGCGGGTCACGAAAAGACCCGCCCTAGGGCTGACAGCTCAATCCGTCGAGCACGGTCAGGCGGGTCAACTCTAGACTGCCTTCCCCGAAGCCCTCCTCGATGCTGCGGTACCGGGCCTCGCCGCCCGCGCAGCCGACGTAATGATGAACCATAACAACCAGTGCATGAACTGAATCTCAACCTATCGTGAACCGGCAGCGGAAGGTGGCCATGGCACACGGCACCGACGCCACCCTTCAAGGCCCTGATCAGCAGACTGTGTCAGAATCCAGGTAAGCACTGATCGTATCCAGCGCTCCGCACCCGAGTTCAAATCTTGGTGCCGGCACCATTTTCTACTTTCTGTAATTTTTTCTTTTGAATCCCGCAAGACACATTGAGTAGTGTCAGATATGGCGTATTTCCGAGTTGTACACTTTGTGAAATAAAGCTAATTACGCCACGAGTCATCAGCGTTCTCCGGATAATGCTTGACACGCGGTTATTCAATGCCTGATACTTCGTGAAACAAAGTTGATGACATCATGAGCTTTAACTTCGACGAAATGATTAGCGCTCCCTGCCGTCTGGGCATTCTGGCTACGCTTGTGCCGGGTGCACCCGTCTCTTTCACGGCCATGAAAGCCGCAACCAGTCTATCTGATGGCAACCTGCACGTTCAGACCCGCAAATTGGCCGACGTGGGCTACATAGAAATCAGCAAAGCCATGAAAGGACGACGTTCCGTGACCGAGTTTCGTATGACGAGGCTGGGACGGGAGCGTCTCAGACATCATATTATGAAGTTACAGAAGATTCTCGATACAGGAACGGGCACCAAGGCTCGGGCCAAGCGCCCCATGCGACCGGATGATTCGGCGGTGTGGGCATGACAGGTCTCAAAAGAATAGCGCTCGGCGCCGATCACGGTGGTTTCGACCTGAAAACCGTGCTGGCAACCCATTTACGCAAGGCCGGGCACCAGGTAGAGGACGTTGGTACTTCATCTCGTGAAGTGGTCGACTATCCGGTCTTTGCCCGCTCGGTCGCACAGGCCGTGTCTGAGGGCAGAACCGATGTTGGCATCATGATCGACGGCGCTGGAATCGGTTCATGCATGGTAGCAAACAAGGTGCCGGGTGTACGGGCGGCACTCGCTTATGATCTGTCGAGTGCGCGTAATAGCCGCGAGCACAATGATGCCAACCTATTAACGCTGGGTGGTGGTTTTATCGGAACCGGGCTCGCGGAGCAGATCGTTGACGTCTGGTTGAGTACCGAGTGCACTGAGCCGCGACATCTGAATCGGGTTGCGATGTTCGATGGGGAGACCGCTGAGCTGAACCTGTCCAATCAGGATATGGATCGGGTCATGGACCGTTTGTGCCAAATTCTTGGCCCGATGACCGGTGTGGAGCCACCTGGCGCCTCCGTGGGTGACAATCCCGAGGCAGCCCGTGAGTTTGTACGTCTGGGTGCCACCGGATTGACCAGCGTTGCTCCTGCGGAGCAGCCGGGAAATATACCCGATGACCTGGCACGTTACATCGATCACACCATACTCAAGCCGAATGCGACAGAAGAACAGATTCGCACCCTCTGCGCCGAAGCACTCGAGTTTAATTTCCGTTCGGTGTGTGTAAACCCGACCTGGGTTTCACTGGCGGCCGATCTGCTACGGGGTAGCGAGGTGCTCACCTGCACGGTTGTTGGTTTCCCCCTGGGCGCCAATGAATCCGCCATCAAGGCCATGGAAGCCCGCCGCGCCATTCGCAATGGCGCCCGTGAAATCGATATGGTGATAAACATCGGTGCGCTTAAGGGCGGCAACGATGCGCTTGTACTGCGTGATATACGGGCAGTGGTCGAGGATTGTGTCGATGGCAATGCGATTTGCAAGGTCATCCTGGAAACAGCGCTGCTGACTGATGAAGAAAAGCGGCGTGCCTCGGAGTTGGCCAAAGCAGCGCGCGCCGACTTCGTGAAGACGTCGACCGGTTTTTCGACCGGTGGCGCCACTGTGAGCGACGTGGCACTGATGGCCGAAGTTGTGCGCGGTGCAGGCATGGAGGTCAAGGCCTCTGGTGGTATTAGTTCCTACAGCGATGCCAGGGCCATGATTGAGGCGGGAGCGACCCGTCTGGGTGCAAGTGCCAGTATTGGTATCGTGCGAGAGGCAAAATTAACAAGCGTTAGCGCTTGAGGAGTTCTATCGATGGTCGATCTGAGAGCATACGTTTTTCTTGACTCATTACAGCCACAATTCGCCTCCTACCAGGCGACGATTTCGAGGGGTTACCTGCCCAAGGTGGGCCAGGCGAGTCTTTTCGTTGAAGTCGATCCCGGCATGAAGATCAACGAGATCCTTGACGTTGCGCTCAAGGCGACGGACGTCACGGCGGGCATGCAGATCGTTGAGCGGCACTACGGCATGCTCGAGGTGCATTCCGAAAGCCAGGCCGATGTGCGGCAGGCAGGTCAGGCAATTCTCGACTACCTGGGTTTGGATGAAAAAGAACGCCACAAACCAAGGATTGTGGCCAACCAGGTGGTGCGGCATCTCGAAGATACCCAGACCATGCTGATCAACCGTTTCCGCTTCGGCAACATGATCCTTGCCGGCCAGACATTGTTCGTACTCGAAGTGGTACCGGCGGCCTACGCTGCGCTGGCGGCCAACGAGGCTGAAAAGGCGGCGGATATTAACATTCTGGACGTACGCGCCGTGGGTAGTTTCGGGCGCGTTTACATCGGCGGCGAAGAACGGGATGTAGTGGTGGCCCACGAAGCGGCCACGCAGGCAATCAATGCGGTCACCGGCAAGGTGGTCAAGAAATAGTTGCATGGGAAGTAGTTTTATAGATTAACCCGGGCCCCGGGCCCGATTTGCGAGGAGCAAGGCAATGTCAGATGCATTAGGAATGATAGAGTGTCGGAGTTTTCCGGCCATGGTGGAGGCGGCCGACGCAATGGTCAAAGCGGCCAAGGTCGAGCTTGTCAGTTACGAGAAAACGGGCGGCGGCTATACAACCGCAGTTGTGAGGGGCGATGTCGCGGCAGTAAGGGCGGCCTGTGACGCCGGTCGAACCGCGGGTGCCCGGGTTGGCGACGTGGTTGCTGTACACGTGATCGCACGTCCACACTCCGGTGTCGACATGACGATCCCCCTGGGCCGCGACCCCGAAACGGCGAAGAAGTAGTGACCACTGGAACGGTGCTGCCGTGAAACTCGCGAAAGTGCTCGGCACTGTAGTCGCCACCGAAAAAGACGCCAAGCTCGTCGGTCTGAGATTCCTGATGCTGGGTCTCTGGGGACACGACAACAAGCCTGAAGACGGTTCGGTAGTGGCGGTAGACGCCGTCGGCGCCGGCGTCGGCGAAATGGTGCTCTTCGCCAGCGGTTCTTCCGCTCGCCAAACCGAGCGCACCGACAACAAACCGGTTGACGCAGTCGTCATGGCAATCGTCGACACTTGGGAAATCGAAGGCGACGAGAAGTACCGCAAGGGAGACGCTGACGCATGAGTCGCCCAGGCGCGCTTAGCGACCAGCAGGTGGATATCATCGCCACGCGCCTTGCCGAGCGCCTCTCGGCGCAACCAATAACAAGGACGACTACAACCACGGCACGCATCGCGCCGGCCAATGCCCCACAAGCTGTTCCTCGCAATGCGCTTGGAGAAGGGGTTTTCGCTACGGTGGATGACGCCGTCGAGGCAGCGGGCGTTGCCTTCCGTGAACTGGATGGAATGTCGCTCGCAGGGCGGCAGAATATCATTGCCTCTATTCGCGAATCGATGTCTGAGCACGCCGAGGAACTGGCGCGCCACGCACATAGCGAAACGGGTCTGGGGCGGGTTGAGCACAAGGTGATCAAGAACCGCCTGGTCACGCGCAAGACCTCCGGAACGGAAGTGCTCACACCTCATGCTGTCACCGGGGATAACGGTCTGACGCTTACCGAATACGCGCCCTACGGTGTGATCGGCGTCATCACGCCAACGACCAATCCGACCTCCACCATTATCTGCAACACGATCGCCATGCTCTCGGCGGGCAACAGCATCGTCTTCAACGTGCACCCGAACGCCCGTGAGTGTTCCATGGCCAATGTTCGCCTCTTGCACCGCGCAATTGTTCGTGGCGGCGGCCCCGCCAACCTGGTAACCGCCGTGGCTGAGCCGACCATCGAATCCGCGCAAGCGCTCATGGGCCATGAGGGCGTCCGCCTCCTCACTGTGACAGGCGGTAGCGGCGTGGTGCGCCAGGCGATGACGAGTGGCAAGCGCGCCATCTGCGCGGGCCCCGGTAACCCACCAGTGGTGGTCGATGCGACGGCCAACCTCGAGCACGCCGCCCGCAACATCATCGCTGGCGCTTCGTTTGACAACAACATCGTGTGCGTAGACGAAAAGGAAGTCATAGCCGTCGAGAGCATTGTCGAGGAGCTGTTGCAGCAAATGAGCCGGCACGGAGCCTACGTCCTGACTGATGACGAGCTCCAACGCGTGGAACAGGTGATTTTCAGCGAGAACCGTGGGCCGCGGCGCCCTGGGGTTGTTGAAAAGGATCTCATAGGTAAGAACGCGAGCGAAATTCTCAAACGAGCTGGTATTTCATGTGCCGGTGACCCACCCCTATTAATTGCGCGAGTACCGAACGACCATCCCCTGATCTGGAGCGAACAGATGATGCCCGTGCTGCCGGTCACATCAGTTCCTGATGTGGATCGCGGCATTGAACTGGCCAAGGAAGCCGAACACGGCTTCGGCCACTCGGCCGGCATGTACTCGCGCGATATCGATGCGCTGAGTCGCATGGCGCGCACCATCAACACCAGCATCTTCACCAAGAATGGACCGTTCTTTGCCGGTCTCGGCGAAGGGGGGGAAGGTTATACGAGTTTTACCATCGCCAGTCCAACGGGTGAGGGCCTCACTGGGCCGGTCGCCTTCAGCCGGTTGCGGCGCTGCGTCCTGGTCGATCACTTCCGTATTGTCTGAGGCGCAAGGTGCAGACAAATAGGCAACCCAGGAATAAGAGACACGGGGCCATGGCATTACTGGAATTCGAGACCATCGCCGCCGGCGTTCTGGCGAGTGACCTCATGGTCAAACGGTCGCCCATAGCATTGCTGCGGTGCGGAACAATCCACCCGGGTCGATTCCTGATCCTTGTCGGAGGCAGTGTTGCCAGCACAGAGGAGGCTTATACGGCCGGGATGCAAGCGGGTGAGGCTGCGGGCTCCATCACCGATAGCGTATTCCTTGGTGACGTTCATCCCTACCTGCACGACGCAGTTCTGGGCACACGCCGCGACCTTGTGGGTGATGCCCTGGCGGTGGTGGAAACGCACTCTTCCCCCGCATTGTTGGCAGCAGTGGATGCGGCTGTTAAGAGCACCCCTGTTATGCTCGCCGAAATCCGCCTGGGCGACGACCTGGGCGGTCACGCGTTGGCGTTGATGAGCGGCGATTTACATGATGTCGAGACCGCAATCGAAATTTGCGTTGAACGGTCGGGAGACCAGCTTCTTGCCCGGACAGTGCTGCCACGGCTCGACCCTGATTTGCGCACGTTACTCGATGGGGGTACGCGTTTTGGTCTGTGCCCGGCCTTTGAGCCCGCCGGCGCTGAATATCCCGAGGAGGTTGCATGCTCTTGGGACGTGTAATAGGAACCGTAGTTGCCTCCACACTGGTGGACGAGTTGTCCGCCACACCGCTACTCTGGATCCAGCCACTCGACCGAGATGGCCAGGCCGATGGTGAACCGCTCGTCTGTGCTGACGGCACCCGCATGGCGGGACCCGGTCAGATTATCTACTGGGTGGCAAGCCGCGAGGCCGCGCTTACACTCGATCCGTGGTTTGTTCCAGTCGATGACGCCATTGTTGGCCTGGTTGACGAGGTGAGGAATTATTCTGCTGAGGATCTGACCTGATGATTCTTGCGCGCATTACCGGCAGTGTTGTGTCGACCATCCATCACCCCATCGTCGATGGCCGCAAGCTTCTCCTCGCCGAGCATCTCGATCTGAACGGTAAGCCAACGGGTGGTTATCTGATCGCCATGGATGCTATCGGAGCCGGCAGAGGTGAGACTGTCCTGGTTCTCGATGAGGGTAACGGCGCCCGCCAGGTCCTGGACGACGCCAACGCGCCGATACGTTCAGTCGTCGTCGCAATTGTCGACGAGATCGAACTCGGATCGAGCTGACTGAAAAATCACCCAAGCTCATTCCCTACGTCAATTTCAGGGGTGCTTTTCTTGCATACACTAACGAATTCATGGTTTATCAGAACGAGTACAGTGGAAACGAAATGTGACAACAAAAAATTAGCCCGGCGGGCGCCAGTGTCAAGGATAGCCTGAAACATTTCCAGGAAGGCTGGCAAAGGCCATTCCTGGAGGCATTCCCCGACAAGCACACGGTGGATGAACTGATCATTGGCGAGGGAGAGTACGCCGCCGCCATGGGTTCGGTAACGGCCACCCACGCGGGAGAATTCCTGGGCGCCGAAGGTACCGGCAAAACCATCAACCTGAAATACATGGATTTTTGGAAAATCGAAGACGGTAAGATCGTAGAGAACTGGGTTTTGCTTGACGTGGTGGATTTCTTTCGCCAGTTTGGAATAGACCTGCTGGACGGCAAGGGCTGGGGTGACCGTGGGATTGAACTCAACGAATCACAATCAATTTAGCGCCATGCTGCAACGAGCCTGGAAACAACACCAGGCCGGCCAGTTGCAGGCTGCAGAGGATGCTTACCTGCAATTGCTGGTTGCTTCACCCGGCGACCCCGACACCAACAACCTGATTGGTCTTCTGTTTATCCAGACCGGGCGACCCGCGATCGCCGAAGTACACATCCGCAAGGCGCTGGAGGCTGAAGCGGGCAACCCACAGACGGTGTACAACCTGGGCATTGCCTGCAAGGACCAGCGCAAATGGAATGACGCAGCGGAGGCATTCAAGCAATGCGTGGCGATCGTGCCCAACCACGTGGACGGTATTAACAGCCTGGCGAATTGCCTGCGAAATGCAGGACAGATGGAGCAGGCAGTTGAGTGGTTTGACCGGGCACTGGCGCTGGCGCCCAATCATCCGGTAGTGCTGTTCAACAAGGGCATGTTGCTCATCCAAATGGAGCAATATGAGGAAGCCGAGTCCTGCCTGGAACTAGCGGTTAGCCTGAATAAAAGCAATGCGGAAGCCTGGAATGACCTCGGCGTAGCGCGCAACAAGCTCGGAAAGCCCGAACAGGCGCTGGCGGCATATCGCGAAGCGACGCGGTCACGCGGGGACTTTGCTTCCGCCTGGCTGAACCGCGGCCTGCTGGAGGAGCAGCTGGGTCGGCTGGAGGAGGCTGCTTCATCCTATCGCCAGGCCATTGCCGCCGACGGCCGATTGGCCGATGCGCACTTCCACCTTGCCCACCTGCGCAGCCACCGATCCACGCCTGCTGAGATCGAAGCTATGGAAAACCTGTTGAATCAGGGCGGGCTGGAGGACGGGCCGGCATCGCGCCTGGCCTACGGCATGGGTTTCGCCCACGAGGCGGGTGGTAACCACGACCGAGCGTTCCACTTCATGCACCAGGCGCACCGGTTGCTGGGCAGGCGCCACCGTTTCGACATCGACCGGCACCGCGAAGCCGTGGCGGACAACATCGCCATGTGCACGCGGGAGCAATTGTCGGCATGGTCCGCCAGCGGCGGTGACGAGCGGCCGGTGTTCATCTGCGGCATGCCACGTTCGGGGACCACCCTGGTGGAACAGATCCTGGCGAGCCACCCGGATGTTCACGCCACCGGCGAGCAGACTGTCCTGGCGCAGCTGGCAGGCGAACTGGGGGCCGACACCGGCACCCACTATCCGGCCTGCCTGGGCCAGGCAGACGAGGAATGGCGGGCCCGAGCCGCCGGGAGGTATAAAGCGGAGGTGCTCTCGTCTGCCGGCGATGCCGCCCGCGTCACCGACACCACGCCCATGAACTATCTCTACCTGGCCCTGGCCACGGTGCTGTACCCGCAGGCGCGCGTCGTGCTGTGCGTGCGCGATCCCATGGACAACTGCCTGTCCATCTATCGGCAACCACTGACCGGCCCGCACGCCTATGCCCACGACCTGCGGACCCTGGGCCATTTCTACGCCCTGCACACGCAACTGGCCCGGCACTGGCAGGAGACGCTGGGCGGAGCCCTGGTGGTGATTCGCTACGAGAGTCTGGTAAGCGAGCCCGAAAGCCAGATCCGGAGCCTGCTGGCGCACTGCGGCCTACCCTTCGACACGGCCTGCTTAGCCTTCCACGAGACGGATCGCCAGGTCAAGTCGCCAAGCGCCAGCCAGGTGCACCAGCCACTTTACACAAGCTCTGTCGGCACCTGGCGAAAATATGAACACCACCTGGCTCCTTTGAAAGAGGCGTTGGGGCTGCTGGAGGATTGATTAAATGAGCATCGAACTGAACCAGGCCAACAAGCGCCTGGTCTGGGATTTCTGGACGAGCCTGGAGGCTTCCGGACCGGACGCGGCCGAGCACGTGGCCACATCCTGCATGGCACCCGATATGCCATGGCACGGCCCAGACCCCATCAACGATCTCACCGGGGCCAGTGAATTTGCCAACCGCTATTGGCGGCCATTGCTGCGCGCGTTTCCCGACCTGCGCCGTAGTTGCCACATGTTCCACGGGGGTCGCTCCAACGGTCGTGCCGACGGCCAGGGTGATGGCCGCATGTGGGTTGGAGGAACCGGCTGGTTCACCGGCACTTTCACCCGGGACTGGTTATCCATCTCGCCCCACGGCCGGGAAGTGCGCATTCGCTGGGGTGAAATGTGTTGCGTGGAGAATGGCCGGATCAGCGAAACCTACGTACTACTGGACGTGATCGACCTGATGATGCAGGCAGGATTCAAAATCCTGCCACCCACCCAAGGCAGGGATGGCGTCTATCCCCCTCCTCGGGATGATGACGCGATATACCTGGAACCGCAAGACCAAAGGGAGTCAGATGTCACGCTCGATCTGATCCGAAGATTCATCTTCGACGCCCTCAACGTCTATGACACGGAAAACCTGGAAAGCATGGGCATCGCCGATTACTTCCACCCCAACGTACGCTGGTATGGCCCGGGTGGGATCGGCGCCTGTTTCGGCCTAAAAGAATTCGAAGACCTGCACCAGCGCCACTGGCTGCATGCCTTTCCAGACCGCACCGTGCAACCGCTGGACTGCCTGTTCGCTGAAGGGAATTACACGGCCGCGGCGGGTTGGCATGGCGTCAGGGCGACCCACCTTGGCCGATACCTGGGCTGCCCGCCAACCGGTGGAAGCCTGGGCGTGAACGGCCTGGACTTCTGGCGCCGCTCGGGCGACCGATTCATCGAGAACTGGGTCTTCGTGGATATGCTGCACCTGTTCCGCCAGTTTGGCGTCGACCTCCTGGCACGCATTTCGCCGTATGGTGGCTTCTCTAGCGACCATTTAAGTTGAATGGTTGAAACTGGCGGGTCACTATCATAAAAATACAATAACTATTATACTTCGAATGCAATATTTGTCTCTATGTATATATCTATTTAATAAGGTATTTATATATTTGATAAGATATTTATATATAATAAATATCTTTTTAGTGCATTCGAAGTAATTATTGTTAGCCGAGGGTCTCAGTTCCAGTGAAGGCCCCAGTACAGGAAGCCGCTCCCAATGAAACATAGCCATGAAAGAATTCTGACCACACACGTGGGCAGCCTGCCCACGCAGCAGGGCGGTTACTGACGTGGTATTTGCGCTCGAAAATGAACAGAACATTGATAAAGATGAAGCGGATAGAGTCATCCGTAGGGCCGTGAGACAGGTCGTTATCAGGCAGGCGGATACTGGAATGTCGACGTGGTCAGCGACGGCGAGATGAGCAAAATCTCCTACGCCACTTACATTAAGGACCGAATTACCGGTTTTGATGGTGATAGTCCAAGGCAACCACCGCAGGACCTGGAGGATTTCCCCGGGTTTATGCAGAGGCTTGCCAGTTCCGGTGGCACACCAACGTACAAAAAGCCCTTGTTGTGTGGGTGAAATCCGCACCAGGAATATGGAACCGGTAAATACGGATATCACCAATATTAAGCAGGCTATGGAACTGACATCAGTAAGCGAAGGTTTTATGAACGCCGCTTCACCCGGCGTTATCGCACTATTTCAACCAAACCATTATTACCCGGATCATCAGAGTTATCTCGAAGCATTAGCCAATGCAATGCAGGTGGAATACGAGGCGATCACCGATGCTGGTCTGATCCTGCAACTGGATTCACCGGATCTTGGTCTCGGCAGGCACATGATGTTCAAAGACAAGACCGACAGGGAGTACCAGGAACTGGCCAACCTGCATGTGGAAATCCTTAATTACGCGACACGCAATATCGCACCCGAAAAAATGCGCTTGCATGTATGCTGGGGTAACTACGAGGGACCCGCATCATTGCGATGCCCCGATGTCGATGGTATTGCCCATAGCGCTTGAAAGCACGTCGCAGGCCCTGTTGTTTGAATCCTCCAACCCGCGCCATGCACACGAGTGGACCGTATTCCGTGACAGCAGAAATCCCGCAAGACAAAGTGCTGATTCCGGGTGTACTGGATTCAACCACTAATTTTGTTGAACACCCTGAACTGGTGGCTGAACGTATCTGCAGGTTCGCAGACATCGTGGGCAGAGAACGTGTGATGGCAGGAACCGATTGCGGTTTCTCCACTTTTGCCGGTTTTGGCGCCGTCGACGAGGATATCGTTTATGCCAAGCTGGAAAGCATGGCTGCCGGCGCCCGTATAGCAAGCCAAAGATTGTGGGCTTAAGAAAATGGCACAGATTTTTAAAGAAAACAGCAACACCCAACCGAATACTTTAAGTGTTCCGCAGAAACCGGCGATGAACAATATCAACAACAAAAATATACTGGCCCGACTTTTGGATCAGGCTTACTTGGAAGTATTCCCCACCAGGACTATTCTGGACCGACTGGTTCACATTCCACGGCATTGTTATGTCGCGATCACGTGTTCACCCACGAATGGTCTCGAACCGACACTGGAACTGGTGGAAAAGCTCAGGGCCTTGCCCGACGAAAGGCAACTCAAGCTGATCCCTCATATTGCAGCCAGGATGGTCCGGGACAAAGGTCACCTGAGGGAAATACTCGCCAGGCTTGATGCCGCCCGTGTAGAAAGTATATTTGTTCCCGCTGGTGATGCGCCGGAACCTATTGGACAATACAGTGATTCGCTTGAAGTGTTGCAGGATATGGCTGAGATTGGACACAACATAGAAGATATCGGGGTTGCCGCTTACCCTGAAGGACACCCGATGATCGGTGACCGGGAGCTTTTGCGGTTTCTGTCTGAAAAACAACCATTTGCAACCTACCTGGTAACACAGATGTGTTTTGATCCACAGACATTGGTGAATTGGCTAAAAGACATTCGTAAAGCAGGTGTGACCCTGCCGGCCTGGATCGGTCTGCCGGGCGTGGCTGATATGAGCAAGTTAATCTCCCTTTCCTTCCAGATTGGTGTAGGGCAATCTTTAAGAGTATTGAAAAAACAGAAAGGTCTGTTCAAAAAGGTTCTGGGTGTCAAACCATATCAACCGGACGACCTGTTAGATGGATTACGACCCTACCTGGGTGATCCAGGTATCAATGTTCCCGGCTTTCACCTGTTTAGTTTTAATGATGTTGAACGTACGGAGAAATGGCGGGCGGAAACCTGTGAAAAACTCAATAGGTAAACACAATGCGCAGGGGTAGAAGATCACGGCGGGATGCGGCCACGGCGGTTGACGTCGCCAAAGAACTGGTTGCATCAGCTTCCTGAGCCCGGGCCCCAGTTCATCATGCAGAACAAAATTCTCGTCATCGCCTGCGGCGCCATCGCCAGGGAACTGGTGCGCATCAAGAAACTGAACCAGTGGGATCACCTGGAGTTTCAGTGCCTGCCACCTGAGTTGCACAATACGCCGGATCAGCTTCCTGCAGCCGTGAAGGCGAAGGTCGATTCCCAGGCTGGTTCTTACAATAAAATATTCGTCGCATATGCCGACTGCGGTACCGGTGGCAAATTGGACGAAGTACTGGATAAATACGGGATCGAGCGTATTCCCGGTGCCCATTGCTATGAATTTTATACCGGCAGCGAATCTTTCCAGGCCATTGCAGATGCTGAACCGGGAAGTTTCTATCTTACCGATTTCCTGGTGCGACATTTTGATCGTCTGGTCGTCAAAGGTCTTGGAATGGACCGCCTGCCACAGTTGAAATCTGTCTATTTCAACAACTACAAACGTATCGTGTACCTGGCCCAGAGTGAGTCTGAAGAGCTAAAAGCCATGGCGCAAAAACATGCGGATTACCTTGGGCTGGATTACGAATTCCACAAATGCGGTGACGCACCACTTGCCCATGCCCTGACGCCCGCTTTAGAACAGTAATACGCATGTAATACAAAACACGTAGCAAAATCAAAATAAATCAAATCGATTAACAAGGTGAATACAAAATGACCGATACCATCATCAGCTCAGCAAGCAAGGAAGTCATCATCGGCTTTGAGCGGCCCTTTGCCATCATAGGAGAACGTATTAACCCAACCGGACGCAGGCTGCTGGCCGAAGAAATGAAAGCCGGGGATTTCAGCCGCGTGGAAGCAGATGCTCTCGCCCAGGTCGCAGCAGGCGCCCACATCCTTGACATCAACGCCGGCGTACCGATGGCGGACGAACCCGCACTACTGGCAAAGGCCATTCGCCTCGTTCAGTCACTCACCGACGTGCCCCTGTCGATTGACTCCTCCATGGTCAATGCCCTGGAAGCAGGTCTGGAAGCGTACGAGGGTAAGGCACTACTCAATTCTGTAACCGGTGAAGAGGAACGTCTGGAGCGCGTACTGCCCCTGGTCAAGAAATATGGCGCCGCAGTAGTTGCAATATGCAACGACGACACGGGTATTTCGAATGATATCAATGTGCGCTTTGAAGTGGCCAAAAACATCGTTAACCGGGCCGCCGATTACGGTATTCCGGCATCCGACGTAGTGGTCGATCCCCTGGTTATGCCTATTGGTGCGGTAGCGGATGCGGGTGTCCAGTCATTAGAACTGATTCATCGTTTGCGCACCGAGCTCAAAGTCAACACGACCTGCGGTGCATCCAATGTCAGTTTTGGCTTACCCAACAGGGTAGGATTGAATACCGCGTTCATCAGCATGGCAATCGGGTGCCGGCCTGACATCGGCGATCACCAATCCAATGGTGGATGCATTGATGCAAGCGGTGCGTGGTGCCGATGTGATGATGAACCATGACCCG
>PVMK01116826.1_pt1 | contig 13483 bp, 12 predicted proteins | sample 1853481 | NCBI WGS metagenome assembly PVMK01 (sample SAMN08533507, study PRJNA380276) | Marine sediment metagenome, whole genome shotgun sequencing project.
TTGAATTTTATCCTGCGGGGTCGCGCTCATCGCGCCCAGAGTGCGACCGTGGAACGCTTTATAGGTGGTGATGATTTCGGTTTTGCTTTTTTGTCCCCGGTTGACATAAAAACGCCGCACGAGTTTGATGGCGCCTTCATTGGCCTCGGTGCCGCTGTTGCAGAAGAAGACCTTGTCGCCGAAACTCAGCCGGGTGATTTCCGCCGCGAGCCGCGCTTGCGGTTCGATATGAAACCAGTTGGAAACGTGAAGCAATTGCCCGGCCTGCTTGCGGATTGCATGAACGATTTTGGGGTGGCAATGACCGAGGCTGTCCACCGCCACGCCGGCGACGAAGTCGAGGTACTTGTTGCCCGACGCATCCCAGACATGCATGCCTTTACCCTTGACCAGAGCAATGGGATAGCGTCCATAAGTGGCGGCGACATGGCGTTCAGTCAGTTGAATGATTTTCTTGTTCATCTTTTAATTTCAATGGGTTATGGATAGTGGGCCAAGGGTCAGCTTTCGTGATATAATTCGGCTTCCTTCCGAAGCAAAAAACTTTATCACAAAGTTCTGGCGATTGACATGATAAACCAGATCCTCCAGAGTCCTCGCATGATGCGGGTGTATGAGTCGATAGTGAACGCTGTGTTTCCGCGCAGTTGTGTCGGTTGCGGGCTCAGCCGGAAAAATGGCGGAAATTATTTGTGCGGGTTGTGCCGCGACGATATTTTTGTGATCGACGATCCTTTGTGCAACCTCTGTGGGATTCCCGCCGATATCGACTACGATTATCCGGCGGAAGGGTTCGAGTGTGGTTGGTGCCGCAAGGGCGGATTCCGATTCGACCGAGCCCGTTCGCTTGGATTGTACGATTCGGTTTTAAAGGAATTGATCCATTTTTACAAATACCGCAACCAACCGGGAGCGATTGGCGAGATCGAACCCTTTTTACGTGATTATTTTGAAGCCTACCGGGAGGAGTATCAAGGATACGCGGTGGCTTCGGTGCCACTCCATGTGAAAAAGTTGAAAGAGCGCGGGTTTGATCAGTCTTTTGTTCTGGCGCATAAGATCGCTGAAATTCTGGATTTGCCGCTCTTGGTCCGACCCTTGAAGCGTATCCGCGAAACCTTTCCGCAGGCTCGTAAAAACCGTGCGGAGCGTTTTCAAAATGTTCGGGGCGCGTTTGAAGTGGCGAGTCTGGATGCGGTGTTCGAAAAAAATATTCTGTTGGTCGATGACGTGTTCACCACGGGATCGACGGTGAACGAAGTGACCCGGGTATTGAAGAAAGCCAAGGCGGGTCGCGTGCAGGTCTTCACTCTGGCAAGAGCCTGAATAGAAGGCCCAACAATGGATTACCGGAGACTTTCCGTGACCCAGTACCAACACAGGATGCTCGCCGCATAGCCCAAGCCGATCGCCCACGACCATTTCATGTGGGAAAGAAATGTGTAATTTTTCCGGTCGACGCCCATCACCGCCACGCCGGCGGCGGAACCGACGGATAGAAGACTGCCGCCCACTCCCGCAGTCAGTGTGACCAACAACCATTGGTCGACGCCCATTTCGGGATTCATTTTTAATACCGCGAACATAACGGGGATATTATCGACGATGGCGGAAAGAACGCCCACGATGATGTTGGACCAGGTTGGGCCGATGGTTTCGTACAGATTTTTGCTGGCCAGGGTGAGATAGCCGATGTATTGCAGAGCACCCACGGCGGTAAGCACACCGAAGAAGAACAGGAGAGTGTCGAATTCCACCGCCGCTATTTTATCGAAAATGTCAAAATGGCGGTGTTCCGCCTCTTGGTCCTCGGGAATTCCCAGTTCTTTTCTCAAAGGCCGGTCGCCCCAGCGTTTCAGGTAGTAGCCGAAGAGCATGAGGGCGGAAAGGCCTAGCATCATCCCCAGAAACGGCGGCAGGTGAAAGAATTGGTGAAAGCTGACGGCAGTGGCGATGGTGCAGATACCCATCACGATGATGATTTTGGCGCCGGGCTTGAGATGAATTTCATCCGAGGGGCTTTCGGGAATTTTATTCGGGACAAAGAGATACATGCAAAGCGCCGGTACCAACCAGTTGATCAGTGACGGGAGCATAAGGTAAGCGAATTGCAAAGTATGGACCTTGCCGGAAGTCCAGACCATCAAAGTGGTGATGTCACCGAACGGACTCCATGCACCTCCCGCGTTGGCGGCGACGACTATGTTGATGAACGCGAGAACGATGAACTTTGAATTGCCGCCACTCACCGCCAGCGCGACGGTGGACATGAGCAATGCGCTGGTTAAATTATCCGCCAGGGGAGACAGGAAAAAGGTGATAGTACCGGTTGCCCAGAACAGGGAACGGAATCCCAATCCTTTGCGCAGGAGCCAGGAGCGCAGGGAGTTGAAAACATTCCGTTCGGCCAGGGTATCGATATAAGTCATGGCCGCAAGCAGAAAGAAAAACAATTCACCGATTTCCGCGATGAGGTGCTTCACATAATCGTGAGCCTCGCCGCTACCATGACCGTGCTGGAATTCATAGATGCCGATCAGAAACCACATGAAACAACCCGCAAAGATAACGGGCTTGGATTTTCTCATGTGAATTTTTTCTTCAGCCACGACCAGAGAATAGCCCAGAACAAATATGACCAAGGAAAGATATCCCACCCATGCGGTGGTCATCGTTTCCATTCAGTACTCCTTGGGGTCGGGTCAAACAGATTGGGATGCGGCATGAAGTTGTCGACAATTTCCTAGAGTGATAGTTTTTAGTCTATGAAAAAGGTTTTCCTCTGCATTGTCAATAGCGCAATTGATTAATTGCATTAGTGTTTCGATAAGGCAAAGAAATTATTTTGTTTAAGGAATGGATTATAATGATGAAGCATTCGGGTTTGTTTCTGATGAATAGATCTCGTTTTCTACCCTTTTTTGGGGTTCCCTCCAAAGTGTTGAAGAAATAATGGCCGGTTCTGCCATGTCTGTTTTTTCACCAAAGAGAGGCAGGAGGAGAGATTGTCACGTTTTGCCAACAAAAAATGCAAGGATTGGCGTAAAATCCCGACTAATAACGAGGATATTCGCAAGGTTAAGACCTTGGAGATGTAATGGTGTGTTAGGATTTTGAATAAGGGTTGACTGGGGTAGGATGTGTGCTAACATTTTATATTACGATACTTTAGGGGCTATTTCATGGTGCCGTTGACCCAATCAACAGAAAGAGTGCTCGCCAAGAAATACCTGGAGGAATGTAAAGAATTTATCGACAAAGCGATACCTCAGCTTTTGCCGGAAAAAGATGGATACCCCAAAAGTATTCATGAATCCATGCACTACAGTTTGTTTGCCGGGGGAAAGAGGTTACGTCCCAGCCTTCTGATTGCTTCAGCGGAGGCTGTCGGAGGGAGCCGAACCGACGTTTTGCCTTTTGCGGTGGCCGTTGAATTCCTTCATACCTACACGTTGATTCATGACGATCTCCCCGCTCTTGATAATGATAGTCTGAGGAGAGGCAAGCCGACCAACCACAAAGTTTTCGGTGAGGCCATTGCTATTTTGGCCGGTGACGCGTTATTAACGCAGGCGTTTGTGTTGATGACCAATCCTTATCTGATGGAGGCCGTCTCTCACCAAAATATCCTTCGAGCTTCGCAGGAGCTTGCCAAGGCGATGGGTTCTACCGGAGTGATCGGCGGCCAGGTAGTGGATTTGGAATCGGAGGGGAAGAAAATCGATGCCTCAACTTTGGAATACATTCATATTTATAAAACAGGTTTCTTTTTCAAGGCCTGTGTTCGCGTCGGCGCGATCTTGAGCGGAGCTTCCCATTCCCAGCTGGGGGCACTCTCCCGTTATGGCGCTCATATCGGTCTCGCATTTCAGATTATTGATGATATTCTGGATATCGTTGGAGATAAAAAAGAACTGGGAAAAGATATCGGTAGCGATATCGACAAGGAAAAGGCCACTTACCCGGCCATGTTTGGTTTGGAGGATTCCAAAAAGAAAGCCGAATCTCTGGTAGATGAGGCCTTGGAATGCCTGGAAGAATTTGACGAACGAGCCGATCCCCTGCGTGAGATTGCCCGTTTTTTCGTCCAACGCACCTTTTGATATGGAATTATTATGAGCAGTTTTTTAGATGGAATCAACGGTCCTCAGGACTTAAAAAAGCTCAACAAGGAAGATCTTCCCGCTTTGGCGGCAGAGATACGGGAAACTCTTTTATCGACGATATCCAAAACCGGCGGTCATCTGGGATCCAATCTGGGCGTTGTGGAGTTGACGCTGGCGATGCATTACGTGTTTGACAGTCCGCGCGATAAGTTTGTGTGGGACGTGGGCCACCAGAGCTATGTCCACAAACTGTTGACCGGCCGCCGGGAACGGTTCAATACCCTCCGGCAATACGACGGGTTGAGCGGGTTCACCAAACGCGAAGAAAACGAGCATGATCATTGGAACTGCGGTCATGGTGGGACCTCCATCTCCGCCGCCCTCGCTTTCGCCAAGGCGCGCGACCTCAAAAATGAAAACAACGAAGTCGTGGCGGTGATCGGCGACGGGTCGTTGACTGCGGGCATGGCGTTTGAAGGCTTGAACCACACCGGCCATTTGAAAAGCAACATGATCGTCATCTTGAACGATAACGAGATGTCGATTTCCACCAACGTCGGTGGCATGTCGGCGCACTTGAGTCAGATCATGACCGGCCAGGTCATGCGGAAAATCAAGGGACAAATTGACGAGATGTTGCAATCCATTCCCGGAGTAGGGAAGAATATATCGCATTTCGCCCATAAAATAGACGACGCGATCAAGGGCGTGTTCATCCCCGGACGGTTGTTTGAGGATTTGGGCTTCCGTTACGTCGGTCCACTGGATGGGCACGATACGGACGCCTTGATTGAAAATCTGGAAGCCCTCAAAGGCCAGAAAGGTCCGACGTTGGTCCACGTGATCACCCGTAAGGGCAAGGGATACACAGCCGCAGAGGAGAAGGCCGAAATTTGGCATGGCGCATCTCCCTTTGATGTCGAAACGGGAGTTTTTCTGAAAAAGAAATCCAATCCGGCGTATACCGCTGTGTTTGCCGATGCTTTGATCGATTTGGCGAAACAGGATGAAAAAATTCTCGGCATCACCGCCGCCATGCCCTCAGGTACGGGTATCAGTAAATTCGGGCAGGCTTTTCCGGATCGCACTTTTGATGTCGGCATGGCTGAACAACATGCAGTCGATTTTGCCGGTGGTCTTGCATTGGAAGGATTCAAGCCGGTCATTGCCATTTATTCCACATTTCTGCAACGGGCGTACGATCAGGTGGTTCATGACATCTGTCTCATGAACATCCCGGTGACGTTTGCGATGGATAGGGCCGGCATCGTTGGCGAGGATGGTGCGACCCATCAAGGATTGTACGACATCGCCTACCTGCGGACGTTGCCCAATATGGTTATCATGGCACCCAAGGATGAAAACGAACTGCGCCATATGCTGAAAACCGCTGTGGATCATCCTGGTCCCGCTGCTATTCGGTATCCGCGGGGTGCGGGCCTGGGCGTACCTCTGGACCCGGAAATGAAGGAACTGGAAATCGGCAAGGGCGAGGTGATTCAGGATGGGACTGATATTGCGCTGATCGCTTACGGCCATATGGTGCCGCCAGCTCAGGATCTTGCCAAGTCTTTGGAAGGCGAGGGCCTCAGTGTGGCTGTGATCAATGCCCGGTTTGTTAAGCCTTTGGATACCGATCTGATCTGCCGCTATGCCCAGTCTGCAAAATGCCTGGTCACAATGGAGGAGCATGCCATTCAAGGTGGATTTGGTTCCGCGGTTCTGGAAGAAATCAATGAACATATTCCGGAGAAAAATATTCTGGTGAAATGTATCGGAGTGGCCGATAAAGTCATTGAGCATGGAGCTCCGGCGCTGATCCGAAAAGATTTGAAATTAGACCCGGAAAGTCTTTTAAACACGGTTCAAGAGTTTTATAATGATGTCGTTCTCGGGGCCGTCCCGATTTCCGGTAATGGTAAAAAGGAAGCTCATGAAACTGGCGGAAACGGCCAAAACGGAGGAAATGGAAAACATTCCTCCAATGGCAAAAAGGAAAAAAGAAAAGAAATACAGCCGGTCAATGGATAGATGCTCCCAAATCAAACGTATTACCAGCGAAACCCAAATTGAAATCAGTCTGGTCCTCGACGGAACAGGGCAGGGGGACATCCAAACCCCGATCCCGTTCATGGATCACATGCTGGCACAGTTATCCCGCCACGGTTATTTCGATCTCACAGTAAAAGCGACAGGAGATACCCACATCGATTTCCACCACACGGTGGAGGATCTGGGCATTGCATTGGGTCAGGCCTTTGAAAAAGCCCTCGGAGACAAGAAGGGAATCCGGAGGTTTGCGCAGTCCAGTGTGCCTTTGAACGAGGCACTGGTGAATTGCGTGGTGGACCTGAGCCGCTCTTACTTTGTGTTCAATATCGATCTGCCCAAGGCGAAACTGGGTGAGTTCGATGTCGAGCTGGTGCCGGAGTTTTTCCAGGCGGTCTCCGCCAACTGCGGGCTCACTCTGCACTTCAATTCTCCCTACTGGAACAACCTGCACCACGTCGTGGAAGCCTCCTTCAAGGCGTTTGCCAAGGCGATGGATCAGGCCAGTTCGCTGGACCCGAGGTCCAACACGATTCCGTCCACTAAAGGCACTCTCTAAATGATCGCCATTATCGACTATGGCATGGGCAATTTACGGTCCGTGCAAAAGGCGCTGGAAGCCGTGGGCGCCGATGCCGTGGTGTCCAGCCAGCCCCAAGCCATTTTGGATGCCGATTCAGTGGTGCTTCCCGGCGTCGGGGCGTTCAAGGATTGCATGGACAACCTCGACCGGCTGGGGCTGATTGAGGTAGTCAAAAAATCCATTCAATCCGGGAAACCTTTTCTGGGTATTTGCCTCGGACTGCAACTGCTGTTTGAGCAGAGCATCGAGTTCGGCACGGTGGAGGGGTTGGGGATTCTGCCGGGGAAGGTGATGCGTTTTCACTTTCCCGACGATCCCACCCTGAAAGTTCCGCACATGGGATGGAATACGCTGACCCTCAATAAGCCATCGCCGCTGTTCGATTCTATGGATGCGCATCCCTACTATTATTTTGTTCATTCCTATTACGTCGTTCCCGAAAATCGGGACATGGTCGTTACCACTACTGATTACGGGATGCCGTTTGTTTCCGGTATCCAACACGAGAACATTCACGCCTTTCAGTTTCATCCCGAAAAGAGCCAGAAACAGGGCTTGGCGATGCTGGAGAAGTTTGCCCGCCTGAACTGACGAGGACCGATGAAAACCGACACCATCCGGGGCCTCACCTACGCATCGATCACCGCCCTGCTATGGGGCTCCTCCCCATCTTTATGAAAATCGCCCTCCAGGATTTTTCCGGGGGCAGTATTGTCTGGTTCCGTTTTACCTTCGCTTTCGGAGTGCTGTTCCTGATCCTGAAATTCCAAAAGAAGCAACCCGAATCAATCATAATGTCGCCGCCGGGTTTCGGAGTTCTGGCGGGTATCTTGCTGGCGGCTAATTACTTTTACTTTTTGAAAGGCGTCGAGACCGGTACCCCCTCCAATGCCGGTATTCTCATCCAGATCGCACCGGTGATGCTGGTTATTCTGGGAGTGACTTTGTTCAAGGAACGATTTCACTGGAAGCAGGGCATCGGTTTGGCGATTGCCGTTGTTGGCTTTGTTCTTTTTTACAGAGATCAGAGTCGGCAGTGGGGTAGCGAGGCTTACACGGAAACCTCGATTTATATGGTCGCCGCCGCAGTGTTGTGGGTCGGATATATGGTGTTCCAGAAAAAACTGTCATCAGTGCACAAAGCCCAACACTTGAACCTGTTGGTGTATGGCATTGGTGCGCTGGTACTGATCCCTGTCGTGACTTGGACCGATTTCAACAATCTGCATTTCGGCAGTTGGCTGTTGATGATTTTTCTGGGTGTGAACACCCTGCTGGCCTACGGGTGTCTGGCGGAGGCGGTCAACTATATTCCCCTGTGGCTGATCAGTGTGGTGATTACGCTCAATCCGTTCATCACGCTGACGGCGATGCACCTGCTGTCGGTGGTGGCACCGGATTGGGTGGCACCCGAAGTCATCGGATTATGGGGCTACATCGGTGCCAGCATCGTAATTGGTGGCGTGGTGATGGTGATCCGCAAAGACTAGGGTTTGTCGCGTTTCATGGCGCGGGCGATTTCACGGTCCGCTTCCCGCTTCTTGATGGTTTCCCGCTTGTCGTGGGTTTTCTTGCTCTTGGCGATGGCAAGCTCCACCTTGACCTTGCCGTTTTTGAAATACAGTTTCAGCGGGATCAGGTTGTGACCTTTTTCCTGGGTGATGCCGATCAATCGTGAAATTTCCTTTTTGTGCAGCAGGAGCTTGCGCTTGCGCATGGGATTGTGATTGAAAGCATGCGCGGGTGTGTACGGGCTGATGTGGCAGTGCAGCATGAAGACCTCTTCACGTTCCACCACGGCGTAGCAGTCCGCCATGCTGGCCTTGCCCTCGCGCAGGGCCTTGACCTCCGTTCCCTGCAGAACCACGCCCGTTTCCATCGTGTCCTCAATCTGGTAATTGTGCCGGGCTTTTTTGTTCTGGCAAATGATTTTAATGCCATCGGTGTTGTGACTTTTTTTATTCATGAGTCCGGGATGATCTGGGTTTTGTTTTCTGACTTCAGAGTTAAACAGTGGGTCGCTAGATTGCGGATGACGGTCCTTCCCAGTTTAACAGTCCATTTTTGAAAGTGTGGGTAATGTTGCGGTATTATGTCTCGCGAAATAGGGGCGTTTCCGAACCGGTTGTCAGGGATATGACGGCAGGCATCCAAAAACCTGTTGTTCCGAAACTTCAGTTACGCGGACGGGTATGATCCGGTTCATCCATTTATCACTGCCTTCGAACGACACCGGGATGTAGGTGTCGGAATGACCCCGCAGGCGTCCCGTTTGCGGCTCGCGGCTGTTCTCGACCAGCACCGGGACGGTTTGGCCCAGTAAACTCTCCCGGAACTGCCGGGCTTTTCGGTTTCCCAGTTCGGTCAGGATTTTATTGCGCTCCTTTTTTATGGCTTTGGGAACATCATTGGTGAATCCGGCGGCCTCGGTTCCTGGGCGAGGCGAGTAGGAGAACACGTGCAGAGTAGTGAAGGGCAAGTCTTCGATCATCCGCCGGGTGTTTTCAAACATCGCGTCGGTTTCGCCGGGAAAGCCGACAATGATATCCGCCCCCAGCCCCAGGCCTGGATTCCGGGTAACGGCCTTTTTCACCACGTCGCGGTATTGCCGGACGTTATAGTTACGGCGCATGCGGGAGAGAATCGTGTCGTCGCCGCTTTGCAAAGGGATGTGAAAATGCGAGCACAGGTTGTCCCGTTCCGCCATGAGCGCGATCAACCGGTCGTCGATTTCCATGGGATTGATGGAACTGAGACGCACGCGGAACTCGCCTTCGAGATCAAGAATCTCCTCCACCAGAGAGAAAAACGTTTCCGGCGGGTTGGTATCCATACCGTAGGTTCCCAGATTGATTCCGGTGAGGGTGATTTCCCGGAACCCGGTCGCCAGAGAGCGGTGCACGTTATTGAGAATGTTTTCCCGTGAATCGCTGATGGACCTTCCCCTGGCCCGCACCACAGTGCAGAAGGCGCAGGCTTCCTCGCACCCGGTTTGTACTTTGATGAAAGCTTTGGTCTTGCCATGGAAATCGGATACGGGAATGGTCTTGAAGTCCCATTTCTGGGTGATGTCGGACATGTGCACCAGCGGCAGGCCGAAAGCATCTTCCTGCTGAAGCCGGTTCAGTTGGGTTTTGATCACCTGGGCTATTTCCAGCTTGTTGGCGTTCCCCAGAACCACATCCAGACCCGAAATCTGCGCCGCCTCTTCCGGGCTGTTTTGGGCGTAACATCCTGTAAACACAATCATTGCGTCGTCATTGATCGCCAGGGATTTCTTCACCGCCTGGCGTGAGCTGGAATCGCTTTTGGCGGTTACCGTGCAGGTGTTGATGACATAGATGTCGGCCCGGTCCTGGGAACCGACAATGGAAAACCCTTCCTGCTCCAGGATGGTCTGCATTTCTGCCGTGTCGTTCTGATTGGTCCGGCAGCCGAGGGTGGCGAAGGCGACTTTCACGATAAGTTCTCTGTTCTCTATTGCGTTGAATAAATAATTTCTTATCTTATGCCATCCCATTGTTTTTTATCAACTGAAAATTATTTTAAAATGGGAGGGCAGGAACCTGTTCTTGACCTCCCGAAGCGGGTTTGTTAGGATGCGCCATCTCCATTCCATGACAGCCGATCTATAACGTCATTTACCCGCTGGACGCCTATGCCTAAGGTTGATAAAAAAATCCAGACGTTTCTTGAAAAATGGTTGGACACCAGCGTTAAAAAATACGTGTCGCATATGGATTGCCGGCAAAACGGCGGTCTCCACGATTTGATCATTGGCGGAGTGGAAAAACCCCTGTTGGAAATCGTGCTGCAGGAAACCGAGGGCAACCAGACCAAAGCCGCCAACATTCTCGGCATCAACCGCAATACCCTCCGCAAAAAAAAATCCAAGACTACAATATCAAATGTCGAAACAAGGATTAGCCGTCGTCATTCTGGCCGCAGGTAAAGGCACCCGGATGCATTCCGACCGCGCCAAGGTTCTGCATACTTTGGCGTCGCGTCCATTGCTGATTCATGTGCTGGACACGGTGGCACCCCTGAATCCCGAGCGAGTTCTGGTGGTGGTGGGGTATCAGGCCGAGGAAGTCAAACAGATCTGTGCCAACCGTCCCGTTGAGTTTGTCGAGCAGGAAGAACAGCTGGGGACCGGCCATGCGGTTCTACAAGCTCAGGCGGTTTTGGAGGACTTTGAGGGGGACGTTCTGGTCCTGTGCGGGGACATGCCGCTGATCCAATCCTCAACCCTCCAGGCCTTACTTGAGAAGCATGACGAAACCGGCGCCAAGTGCACCCTGTTAAGCCTTAAAGGCAATGAAAATAAGGACTTTGGTCGGGTCGTCCGGGGGCCGGATGGGACCGTGCAGCACATTGTGGAGGTCCGGGATGCCAGCGAGCAAGAAAAAACTATTGACGAATACAACTCTGGAGTTTATTGTTTTGATAAGGGCATTCTTTTCAAGACTTTAGCATCAGTTGGCTCCAGCAACGCGCAGGGGGAGTATTATCTGACCGATACGGTTGGAATTCTCTCCCAGAGTGGGCATGTTGTGGCGTGTCATTCGACCCGGAACGCGGATGAAATTTTCGGAATCAACTCTTCCGAGGATTTAAAAAAAGCCGAACGGGTTGTTCAAGCCTGACAGGCCGGCACCACCGATCCCCCAATCACCCGCATTCGAAAGTTAAACCATGAAAGCTGTAATCCTCGCCGCTGGTAAAGGTGACAACCTTAGACCTTTTACCGACACCCGGCCCAACCCTATGATCAGTGTGGCTGGGAAATATCTGTTCGATCACAGCCTCGACCTGCTCCAGAAAGCGGGGATCAATGATATTTTTGTGGTGGTGGGCCATCAGAAGGACAAATTGATTGAGCAAGTCGGCGAACATGTGCATAACGGATTGAACCTTCAGTATGTGGAACAGAAGCGCGCTGGCGGCATCGGCGATGCGGTGCTGAAGGTCAAGGATAAAATTTTACCGGGGGAATATTTCCTGCTGATTTACGGGGATATTGTGACCGCGGAGAATATCTTCACCAAAACCCAGCAATCGTTTCATGCCTTCAAGGGGCCGGTGGCTTCCATTTGCCTGCCGCCTTCCAACGAGATGTTCGGCAATGTGTTTCTGAACGCCAACATGAACATCACCAAGATCATTGAGAAGCCGAAAGGCGATAACCTCGGCAATTATGTGTTGTCCGGGGTGTATATCCTGCCAGAAAGTTTTTTTGGATTGCTGGAAAAAAATGGCCGATCCATGGAAAAGGCAATCAAGGCGCTGGTCAAGGACGAGGGCCTGCGGGCTTCCATGTGGGAAGACGAGTGGATGGACGTGGTCTATCCCTGGGAAATTTTGAGAGCCAATAAAATCATCATGGATTCCTGGGAGCATTCGAAGATTTCCAAAACGGTGACTCTGGAGGCGAACGTCACTGTATCGGGAACAGTACACATTGAGGATGATGTGGTGATCAAGGCGGGGGCCGTGCTGGAGGGACCCTGTTCCATCGGCAAGGGATGTTACATCGGAAACAATTCCCTGCTCCGCAGTTACACCGCCCTGGGGGACAATTGCTCCGTCGGTTACGGGGTGGAACTGAAAAACTGCGTGGTGCAGAAAAACTCCCATATCGGCCGTCTCTCATTTATTGGCGACAGTGTTCTGGGAGAGAATGTGGACATCGGTGCCGGAACCATGACCGTAAACCGGCAGTTGGACTGGAGCACCATCAAGGTCAAGCATCAAAAGAAAGTCAAAGACACGGGCATCCTGAAATTGGGTGCGTTCATCGGGGACGATGTCGTCATCGGCGCGGGAAATTCCATTGAGCCCGGCACCATTGTTCCGCCGGGCAAGGTTCTGCCCGCCCATTATTCCGTGCCCAACAAATAGGAAGTCAACTTTATGTGTGGAATCACCGGGGCCGTCGGCTTGAAAGATATATCGAATGTTTTGTTCGACGGCATTCGTAATCTGGAATACCGGGGCTACGATTCCTGCGGCGTGGCTTTGATGAACGGGAAGAGCATCGTCGTCAAAAAAAATGTGGGAGGCGTGGGCGATGTTTATCAGAAAGAAAACATTCTGAGGCATTCCTCTCATTTGGGCATCGCTCATACCCGTTGGGCCACACACGGACAGGTCACCCGCAACAACACCCATCCTTTTTTATCCTGCGATAATAATTTCGCCGTCATTCACAATGGCATTATCTCCAATCATCTGGAGCTGAAAAACCGTCTCCAAAAGGAAGGGCACCGGTTCCTGTCGGAAACCGATACCGAAGTTATCCCTCACTTATTGGAAAACGCCTATAAGAAAACGGGGAATGTCGAAGCCAGCCTGTTACTGACTCTTAAGCAATTGGAAGGCACCTTTGCGATGGCCTTTATCAGTAATTATGAACCCGATCAGCTTTATTGCGCCAAAAGGGAATCGCCTTTACTGCTGGGCATCGGCGACGAGGTGAAGTTCATCGGATCGGATTTCAACGCGTTCATCGACCACACCAAAAACGCGGTGATTATCGATGACGACGAATATGCCATCGTTTCGAAGGACGGCTACACCGTCAAAAACTTCGTTACGATGGAAGAGGTCGACAAGCCCATCATGCGGATCGAATGGGATAGCGAAACGTCGAAAAAGGGTGGCTACCCGCATTACATGCTCAAGGAGATTTACGAGCAGCCGCAGACCGTTTTGAATTCGATGGAAGTTGAAGAGGGAACCATCC
>PVMK01189284.1_pt2 | contig 13483 bp, 21 predicted proteins | sample 1853481 | NCBI WGS metagenome assembly PVMK01 (sample SAMN08533507, study PRJNA380276) | Marine sediment metagenome, whole genome shotgun sequencing project.
TACTTTATCGCTGTAGGTCATAAGCCTTTCCAATTTTAAAGTTCACAGACACCCCGGCCCTCCAGGGGCATGATCAGCGGTACTTGAAGTCATTCCTGAATCAGGCTTTGGCTACCCAGGCGTTACACCAGCCTTTACCCTGTCACCAGGCGGTTCTGGAAAATGCTGCAAGGTGCAAACTCGGCATCAGCCTCGCCCGCAAACAATGCGCAGTTATTGCAGAATTGGGTAGCTCCGGCGTCACCAGCGCGCTTGGGGAATTTGGCCGTGTCTACGGTCGATGCATCCAGTTTGTAACCCATGGCCTGGGCAAGCGCCTCGTCTTCTGTCACGTGGTCACCTGCCAATAACTGAAGGGGGATAGCAGACAATGCAAGCACGCCGCCACCAGCCTTCATGCCCATTTTCAGGAAACCACGTCGATCGATCACTGTATTTTCTTTCATTTCATTGCTCCTCGGGAACACAATCATTGGGAATGGAATTGATCATTTTGCCTTGTCGACAGGCCATTGAGCAAATTTACCAATCCGTCCTGTGGAAAGGGTTTATCCAGAAAATCGCTGGCACCCTGTCGGATCAGGTCAACCGCACCCTGCAGCGACATGTCATGACCTGTGAAAATAATAGGCAATCCGCTTTTTTTGCACTGTTCCAGTATTTCCTCTGGCGTGCAATCAGGCAGGCTGGATTCGCTGACCACCGCGACCACAGATTCATCCCCGATGGCTACGGTCAGCCCGTCACATCCATCCAGGCTATTGACGGTCCAGCCTTCACTCTGCAACAGGAATGCCAGTGCATCACGAACACTTGCATCCGGCTCGATGAGAACCACAGTACCCTTATTCCTTGCGTGATTAATTTCCGGGTCCCCGTTCAATTCATACCTGTAGGAGTCCGCTTGCGGCTTAGGTGTTTATTCCAGATAAATCGCCCTCAGCAGGCTCGTACAGTTCCTGCTTGCGGCATATTAACTGCTTGGCGATACCCTACCATCAGGGAAATTACGTATTTTTAAAATGTCATGGATCAAGTAGATCGGAAATAATGCTGACCATCCGGACCAGCTCGGGCAGTGAAGACGCCTGCATTTTTTCCATAACATGGGCGCGGTGAATCTCAACGGTGCGGGGGCTTATCCCCAGTGTTTCTGCGATACCCTTGTTGGGCAGGCCCCCCTACCAACAGGCGCAGCACATCATGTTCCCGCGGTGTGCAGGTACTTACTCTTGCCCGCAGTTCAAGTATTTCCTGGGATTGTTCTTTGACTGACCGGTTATGTGCAATAGCGGCATGGACCTTGGCCAGCAATTCGCCTTCCCATAAACGGCTTGGTCAGGAAATCGTAAGCGCCCAGCTTGATCGCAGAAACAGCAAGTGGAATATCACCATGACCGGTTATGAATATCACCGGATACTGTAATTGCTCCTGCCTGAGGATGGAGAACAGTTCCAGGCCATCCGTACCCGGCATCCGGATATCCAGCAACATGCAATCAAACTGTTCCCGCCTTTCGTTCTCCAGGAACGCATCAGCAGATTCATAAGTGCAACTGCTCAGACCGTTTGCGAAGAGGAGCAGGTGCAGGGACTCCCTGATCGCCTCATCGTTATCGATAATGCAGATTTGACATCCGGGGCCATCAACCAATATGCTCCAGCGGCAAAGTCAGGGTAAAACGGCTGCCACCCTCCACCGGGCTTTCGTATCTGAGGTTGCCGCCGTGAGCCGCCGCAATATTTTTGCAGATTGACAAGCCCAGCCCTACCCCTTTGGGCTTTGTGGTAAAAAACGATTCGAAAAGATGCCGGCGGTCAGCCTGTGACACTCCAGGGCCGTTATCCTGAACCTCTATAGACACTACTTTGCCGATCTTCTTTACCTGAATGGTGATTCGCCCTTCTTTTTGTCCAGATGCGCGAATCGCATCCAGCCCGTTCTTGACCAGGTTGATCAGGATTTGCTGTATCTGGATATCATCCACGTACAGAATATCTATTCCTTCAGCAGGAAAAAATTCGAGTTTTAGAAGCTTCTTTTTTACTTCATAATCAAAGAGTAATATTGTATTGTTAATAATTTTGTTTATATCGTGGCGGGCTTTGCTTACGCTGCCGGTCTGCACCAGTTTGCGCAATCGCTGCACCACCTCCGCCGCCCTTCTGGATTGCTCCGCTATCTTTTCACAAATGACATTAATATTTTCCGGGCTGCCGCCACTGCTGCGCTGAATCAGGTGTCTGCCGGCATCGGCATAAGCCGCTATCGCGGTCAGGGGTTGATTGATCTCGTGTGCAATTCCAGCCGTCAGTTCGCCAAGAATCACCAATCTGTCTGCGTGTAACAACTGTTCCTCCAGTTGCCGTACCTTCTCTTCCCCTGCCCTTTTCTCACTCAGATCATGAATGATACTTATGAACTGGCTGCCACCATCTCCTTTGACCTCGCCTACGGAAAGTTTCAAGGGAAAGGTGCTTCCATCACTCTTCACCCCGGTTTCTTCCAGGACCAGGCCGATAACCCGGGCCTCCCCGGTGTCAAGATAGTGTTTTATATACTCATCATGCTTGATGCTGTGATTATCGGACATCAGCATGCTCACATTTCGACCACAGACCTCCTCAGCCGTGTAAACAAACATTTCCTGCGCCGCCCGGTTAAAGCGAAGAATTTTCCCCTCTGAATCAATAATGATGATGGCATCGACCGCCGCATCCATCAGTACATCAAGGGGATTTGTCTCATCATGTATGGGGCTGCTGTTCATTCTGGGCCCAGTATGCCATCCCGAGGGGGATTTCCCGCACCGAGGCGCAACTTTTTGATCAATTGACGGTAATCAGAAGCATGGTTCCGGCTGGCGCAAACCAGTAAACGTTGCGTACCCCAGCGGTCGAATCGCCCAACGGGCACAATGAAATCCACCTTGTAGTCCAGTTATCACGCTCAAGTATGCCGGGGAATTCCTGCCCGGTGCGGCCGATCAGTGTCACGGTGCAATTGCTGTAAATCCGCAATTGGCGGATGGATTTCTGTTGACGTATTTGCCAGTTCGAAAAACAGCAGAAAGGAACAATGCGCCCAGCACGGTGAGTTTAATGAACCAGCCGGTATTCGCGGTGAGAATGGCCAGTACGGCGAGCAAGGCGACCAGGAAATAAAGTATTTTGAACCAGGTGCCGGCGCCTGCTTCCAGCTCGATAAAATTATCCGAGCCCATGCCGGATCCGTTCCAGGACGTCACGATAAATTACCGCATCGCGATGGTCCGGATACTGAATCCAGGTCCAAAACACATCGTCTTCCTTGCTCAAAAGCGCTTCGAACTCCGGCCAGGAACCACTCTCCAGCGCCTGCTGGTTTTGTTCAAGAAATGCTTCCAGCAGTACGTCCAGTTCTTTCATGCCACGCCGGCACAACCATCTTAGTTTCCTGATGCGCTTGTCCCCATTATCCAGTCGCTGGCTGATTGTGCTCAGATACCACTTCGCGTGATGAGCATTTTCTTGATTTCAGTGATGGCCTTGGCCGGGTTCAGCCCCTTGGGACAGGTCTTGGTGCAGTTCATGATGGTGTGGCAACGATAGAGCCTGAAAGGATCATTCAGTTCATCCAGGCGCTCGCCGGTCGCCTCGTCGCGGGAGTCAACCAGCCAGCGATAGGCTTGCAACAGGATGGCCGGCCCAAGGTAACGTCTCGCCGTTCCACCAGTAACTCGGCAGGAAGTGGAACAACAGGCGCACAGAATGCATTCGTACAGGCCATCCAGCTTTTCACGATCTTCTTTGGACTGCAGCCGTTCACTGTCGGACGGCGCCGCACTCTGGGTGCGAATCCACGGCCGGATGGTCGCATACTGGGCATAAAAATGTTCCAGGTCAGGAACGATATCCTTGACCACCGGCAGATGCGGCAAGGGATTGATTTTTACATCACCCTTTGATCTCCGTGATGGGCTTGGTGCAGGCCAGCGTGTTGGTGCCATCGATATTCATCGCGCAGGAGCCACAGATACCCTCACGGCAGGAACGGCGGAAGGTGAGCGTTGCATCAATTTCGTTCTTGATCTTGATGATCGCGTCCAGCACCATCGGCCCGCAACTGTCCAGGTCAATCTCGTAGGAATCTATACTCGGATTATTGTCATCGTCCGGACTCCAGCGATAAACACGAAAAGTCTTCGTATTGGTCGCGCCCTCGGGGCGCCGGGAAGTTTTTGCCCTTTCGTTATTCTTGAGTTTTTTGGTAATTGAAACTCGGCCATTTATCTCACTCCGTAGTTTGGTGAGGCGTGTCACCGCTCTCAATACACCCGCGCCTTGGGAGGAACCACTTCAACATCATCGGTCAGCGTATACAGGTGCACTGGCCGGTAATCCAGGCGGACGCTGCCGTCTTCGTTCAGCCATGAAAGCGTGTGCTTCATCCATTTTTCATCGTCCCGGTCGGGGAAATCCTCGCGGGCATGGGCGCCGCGGCTTTCCTCACGGTTGTTGGCGGAATTCATCCCGGTCACCGCACATCCCCAGGAGATTCTGCAGTTCCAGCGTTTCCACCAGGTCTGAATTCCAGACCAGCGAGCGATCCGTGACTCCAACATCGCTGAACGTGGCGTTGACTTCGCCAATCAGCTTGCAGCCCTCGGCCAATACTTCGCCGGTACGGAAAACAGCGGCATTACTTTGCATGACCTGTTGCATCTCATCACGAATTTCCGCGGTTTTACGCGAGCCGCTGGCGTAGCGCAAACCATCAAAATCGGCCACCAGGGCATCTGCGCAAGACCGGGGTAAATCCGGGTGTTTCGTCCCCGGCTTGATCACTTCAGCACAACGATGGGCCACGGCCCGGCCGAAAACAATGATATCCAGCAAGGAGTTCGAACCCAGGCGGTTGGCGCCATGAACTGAGACGCAGGCCGCCTCGCCGATTGCAAATAATCCCGGTACTACCGTATCAGGATCTCCGTCCATCAGCGTTACGACTTCACCCATGAAATTCGTAGGAATTCCGCCCATATTGTAGTGCGCCGTCGGTATCACCGGGGATGGGATCCCTGGTGACATCCACACCGGCAAAAATCTGCGCGCTTTCAGCAATACCCGGCAGGCGTTCGTTGATTACGTCCATTCCCCAGATGTTGCAGGTTCAGGTGGATATGATCCGACTTAGGACCAACTCCCCTGCCCTCCATGATCTCTACTGTCATCGCGCGGCTGACGACATCCCGCGATGCCAGGTCCTTGGCATTGGGTGCATAACGCTCCATGAAGCGTTCGCCTTCCGAATTGGTCAGGAATCCACCTTCACCCACGAACACCTTCAGTAATCAATACTCCCGCGCCGTAGACCCCGGTGGGATGAAACTGTACGAACTCCATGTCCTGCAAAGGCAGGCCGGCACGCAACACCATGCCGTTGCCGTCACCTGTGCAGGTATGCGCGGAAGTACAGGAGAAATAGGTACGGCCGTATCCACCCGTGGCAAGGATCACCGCGTGCGCCCGGAACAGGTGCAGTGTGCCATCCGCGAGGTTCCACGCCAGCAAACCACGGCAGGCGCCTGCATCATCCATCATAAGTCAAGGGCGAAGTACTCGATATAGAAATTGGCGTCATGTTTGAGTGATTGCTGGTAAAGCGTATGCAGGATGGCGTGGCCGGTGCGGTCTGCCGCGGCACAGGTTCGTTGCGCTGTTCCCTCGCCGTAATGCGTGGTCATGCCGCCAAACGGGCGCTGGTAGATGCGGCCATCCCCGGTACGGGAAAACGGCACACCGAAGTGTTCCAGCTCAACCACCGCCGGCACGGCTTCGCGGCACATGTATTCGATGGCGTCCTGGTCTCCGAGCCAGTCGGAACCCTTGACGGTGTCGTACATGTGCCAGCGCCAGTCGTCTTCACCCATGTTGCCCAGCGCTGCGGACATTCCGCCCTGGGCCGCTACCGTGTGGCTGCGCGTAGGAAAGACCTTGGTGATGCAGGCGGTCGACAAGCCCGGTCGCCGCCAGGCCCATTGTGGCCCGCAGCCCGGCGCCGCCGGCGCCGACGACGATTACATCATATTTGTGCTCTTTGGAGTTCGTAAGACTTGCTCATCGATCAGGCTCCAATGGCCAGTTTGAGTACATAAACAATTCCGATGGCCATGCCGATGTAAGCCCCGGCCCGGGTCAGGAGTAACAGGATCACTTCCACAGCCGCCTGGTGTACGTAATCTTCGATCACAACCTGCAAGCCCAGCATCGCGTGGTAAAACAATGTGACCAGCAGCACGATCAGGAAAGCCGCGTTGATCGGGCTGGAAATAAATTCAACTGCTTCTGCGTGCCCGGTGCCGGCCAGAGTGAACATGGAATAAACCAGCCAGCCAACGAGGAAAACCAACAGGATTGCAGAAGCTCTCTGGGCATACCAGTGATGAACACCTCCCTTTGCGCTGCCGAGGCCGCGGGCCCTGGCCAATGGATTTACCATGCTCATAACAACACCCCCATCAGGACTGCAGTAGACACTACAGACCCCGCCAGCACCACCCAGCCCAGGGTATAGGCGCTACGGATGTCCAGGGCCCTGCCGGTGTCCCAAATCAAGTGTCGAATACCGTTCAGGGAATGAAAACTCAGGCTGAACAGGCAGGCGAGCAAGGCCAGCTTCCCGATCCAACCGCCCATGCAAGCCAAAAAAGCATCATAAGCTTGCGGGCCGTTGCTTACCGCGGCGATCCACCAAAGCAGAAGAGGCGCACCCACCACGCTGAGGAAAACCCCGGTCGCCCGGTGCGTAATGGACATAATGGAAGTTAACTGGGGCCGGTAATATGGCCCGATCATGAACGGGGACAACGGTCGTTGTTTTGCTTTCATGTTTATCTTCTACTCAGGGTTTCGATGGCGCCGGCTTAAAAATCAGTACACCGGCCGTTCTTTTCCCAGTCACCAAAGCGGGTCGGCTCCAGGCCTTTCCTGCCACCTATTTCAACTTCCGCAGGCGAACCCGCATGCTTGTCCTGGTCTGCGATGCCTGTATTGTCCTGGTTCGACGAGTCTGCCACAGGTGCTGGCTTTTCTGTCTGCGTGGAAGGTTTTTTTTCTGTTCCTGGCATATTTCAATTGATATTCCGGCGGGGTTGATCGTCAATCAAGCCTACTGATTCGGCCCCCTACATTCAAGGCAAAATTAGCGGATACAGTCAATGAATTTGGATACAATGCATGACATGCATACTTTTTACGTTAATCGCCTGTGATCCCCCTGTGCTATCTGTCCGCCACACGGGTTTCCGGCCCTGATGCCGGTGACTTTCTACAGGCGCAACTGAGCGCCGACATCGCTGCACTGGAAGACGGGCAATCCACATTCGCTGCGTACTGCTCGCCGCAGGGAAAAGTCTTCGGACTGCTGCTGATCGGCCGGCAAAAAGACCATTACATGGTCATCGGATCTGCGCAATTGCTGCCATCCATTGTGCAACGCCTGCGTATCTATATTTTCAGGTCAAAGGTGGAAATTGAGCCTTTGGATAAATGCAGGTTTGTGGTTTGTTGCCTTCCCAGCCGGACGATCCGGCAAGCCCGGTGCTGGCCCCCGGGGACATGCCGTTGCGCTACGCAGTTGTTTCCGGAGGTACGCAGGATGACGGGGAAACTGGACGCTGGCGGCATTCAGAACTCAGTCACGGCGTGGCATGGCTCGATGTGAACACCACGGAAAAATTCATCCCGCAAATGCTTGGCTACGATCAAATAGGCGCGGTGAGTTTCACCAAGGGCTGTTATCCGGGCCAGGAAATCGTTGCGCGCACCCACTACCTGGGCAAAGTAAAACGCAAACCCCTGGTTACCACCATCGTGGGCCAGGCCGTAATTGCGAACGGTTCCCGCGTGCAAATTCAGTATGGGACTGAAACGGTTGATGGCGTCCTCATCGCTACCGCCCCTGCCGGAACAGAAAATACCCTGATGTTCATCGTCACCCGGGTCGAGGATGAAAAAAAGTCCGTCTCAATCAGCCATGAGGGCCAGTCCTACCCGTCAGTCATTCAGTAACCCACTTACGGGCGATATTCAGGGACGAAAATCGAAGTCGTATTCAAACGCTTCAATTTCCCTGGCCCAGTGTTTGGCCACCAGCCGAACGCTGTCCTGATCGAAAAAATCCCGGTAATTTTTATGCTGTGTCACGTTTTCGCGGGGTATGGCCTGACAGGGGATGCCGACTCGAGTACAGACTGTTTGCCAGTCGTTTTGCAAGTCTTCCAGCTTGCCCACAAAATCCACCAGCAGGCGGCCCTTTTTATCACACAGCATATTGATCTGGTAGGCGTCACGCCGGGGAATTTGCATGCGGATAAATTCGCTGAAATTTTTCAGGCGAATGACTCGGGTGTGACGCCCATGCTCCGGCTGCCCGAGGATGTATTCATATTCTGAAACCAGCCTTTCCCAGGGGTTTCGGACGAAGGTAAATTTGAAATAGTTCGCAAATTTATCAGCCGGCATGCGCCGTTTGGCCGCCAGGATGTCGTCGTGGGTGCGAAATACATACTTACGGTAATCCCATTCGAGCCTGGCCCGGCTTTTCAGATGCGCAATTCTGCCGGCGGGTCTGGGTATGCACAGCGGGCGCAGTATCGCCTGCATACTGGTGCTGGCCACCTTGCGCATCTGCAAAAAAATAAATTCATGACTGTCGGAAATCAGCACAACACGATCCGCTCGTACCGCTACTTCTCAGCAACGATATAACAGATCCAGCCCGGGTCGGCGTCTCCAGATTCACTGGGTTCAAATATTCCGTTCCCTTCATTGTTTTCTTCATCCGTGCCCTCCCAGTAAACGGTGACATCGGCAAACCCGGCTTCAGCCAGCAACTCGCGGATTTCGGGCAGAGTCCACAGGCGCCAGTCGTAGCTAAAAGCTTTTTCCAGGCGTGATTGATCCGGAAATTCGAAGTGGATATGGCAGGTCATGCGCGAATCAATCGGATTGAAGGACGCCTGGTCCCAGATGTAGGTAAAACCGTCACACTCCCGCTCTTCTTCGATTTCTTTGGGTGCGTCGTAACCACCGTAAGCATCGAGAAAGAAAATCCCATCATCCACCAGGCTTTCACGAACCGAGCAAAAATATTCCAGCAAATCTCCCCGCTCGAGAAACAGGAAATAACTGAAGTTCATGGCCAGGACTATATCCGCCAGTTCGGTTTGTGCTTCGAGCACATTCTCCTGCAACAAAGTGATGCGGCTGAACGGGTCGTCATCGAGTTGTTCCAGGTTATTGAGCCGCCCCCAGTCGAGCACTTCGGGATCCCAGTCAATACCAATGGCGTAATGCTGAGTGTCACGGCGAACCCATTCGCAGGACGTGTTGGCCGTACCGCAGAAATCTTCGCGCAATAATTCCGCCGGACGATCCCTGAGCTCCTGCCAGGTTTCCTCGACAAAATCGATTTCGGATTCGGTGTCCTGCACCGACTCCTGGTACAGATGGTGCCGGTCAGCCTGGTCGGCTATTTTCTGTCTGCGCAAGCGAACCACGAGTCAAATATTTTCCGGGGAGGAAAAGCGCTGCGGATAGTGACCCCGGACATATTCCTCGATCAATTGCAGGAAATCATCAGTCAGTGTTTCACCTCGCAGGGTGACGTGCTTCTTGCCATCGACAAATACCGGGGCGACGGGCGCCTCGCCGGTACCCGGGAGGCTGATGCCAATATCCGCCTGGCGGCTTTCACCCGGGCCGTTGACCACGCAACCCATCACGGCCAGCGAAAGGTTTTCAACGCCCTCGAACTGTTTTTTCCACTCTGGCATGCGCTGGCGAACAAAAGTCTGTACGTCCTGTGTCAGCGACTGGAAAAAAGTGCTGGTGGTACGGCCGCAACCCGGGCAAGCGGTAACCATGGGTGAAAAGGCCCGCAGGCCCATGCTTTGCAGTAATTCCTGGGCGACAATCACTTCATCCGTCCGGGGCTGGTCAGGCTCCGGGGTCAATGAGATTCGTATGGTGTCGCCGATTCCCTCCTGTAACAGTACCGCCATGGCCGCCGTGGACGAAACAATACCTTTGCTGCCCATTCCCGCTTCGGTCAGCCCCAGGTGCAGGGCGTAATCACAACGCCGGGCAAGCGCCCGGTAAACACTGATCAGATCCTGCACATCGCTGACCTTGCAGGAAAGGATGATCCGGTCATGTGGCAAGCCCAGGCTTTCAGCCTGCTGTGCGCTCTCGAGTGCGGACTGGATCAGCGCTTTGCGCATGACGACCGTAGCGTCTTCGGGTGGGCTCTTCCCTGCGTTTTCATCCATCAGGCGAGCCAATAGCTTTGCGTCCAGGCTACCCCAGTTAACGCCGATACGAACCGGTTTGCCATACTCCAAAGCCAGGCCGATGATGGTGGCGAACTGGTCATCCCGCTTGCGCCCGAAACCCACGTTTCCGGGGTTGATCCGGTACTTGGCCAGGAGTTGAGCGCATTCCGGCACCTGTTGCAGTAACTGGTGTCCGTTGTAATGGAAATCGCCGATCAGGGGCACGTCACAGGACATCATCTCAAGGCGGCGGGCAATTTCCGGCACGGCTTGTGCCGCCTCCAGTGTGTTGACCGTGATGCGAACCAACTCGGACCCTGCGCGGGCAAGTTCAGACACCTGGATTGCCGTTGCCTTCGCGTCGGCGGTATCGGTGTTGGTCATGGACTGAACCACGATGGGGTGCCGGCTACCGACGAGGATATTGCCGACCCGGACGGTTGGCGTTTCACGCCGACCGGCAACATTAAGCTGCATAGTGCGCCACTATCCCTGTTCCAGCCAGTCTGTGTGAGATTGTGGTCCAACAAGGTTGTATTGATGGGTTCAGCGAGCCGTGAAGTGGTTGGGCGCTAGGCACGTCTCGCCGGCAATGGCTGGTCCTTGCCCAGAGGCGTAACACCGCGAACGACCGCTTCACGGCACGCCCGAAGGGAGCTGCCCAGATGCTCCAATACGGTGTTGCAGCCCTTGAAAAGGACATGCCATTTCCTGCGAACTGCGCCTTGTCTTGGAACATCTGGGTAGCTCTGAACCCATCAATACAACCTTGTTGGACCACTAGGCTGCATCATCCTCGGACTGCTCAGCGTTATGATGGTAATGCACGTGGAATTTGGGGTCGCTGATCACCGGCCAGGCAGCCTTCAGATACACCCACATGGACCACAGCGTGAGTGCCGCAGCGGCGTACAAGAGCAGTTCACCGATCAGCGCGATTGGAATCCAGCCCATATTTTCGTGGTACAACAGAATTCCAATAGCCGTCATCTGAAATATGGTTTTCAATTTGCCCATGCCGGACACTTTCAGCAATGCTTGCTCACCAATCTCCGACATCCATTCACGCAGGGCGGATATCGTGAGCTCGCGGCCAATGATGATTGCGGCAGACAGGGCAAATATAACCTGGTAATTTTCCTGGCGTTGTACCAGCAAAATTAACGCGGTGGCGACCATGATCTTGTCTGCAACCGGATCCAGGAACTCGCCAAAACGCGACATCTGGCCTGTTTTACGGGCGATATATCCATCGGCGATATCGGTCACGGCGGCCAGCACAAAAACCACTGTACACGCAAGGTTCGACCAGTCGTAAGGCAGGTAAAAAAATAATACCAACACCGGCACAAGCGCTATGCGTAACAGGGTCAACATGGTTGGAACCGTCATTGTCATGGTGTGCCGGAGATGTGAATATTCAGGGTTTGCATTATGGCAGATCAGTGCAGGGCCCGAAAGATTTCTTCCGCCAAAAGCCGGTTGATACCCGGCACGCTGGACAATTCTTCGATTCCTGCCTTGTTCACACCCTGCAATCCACCGAAATGATTCAACAGGGACCTGCGCCGCCTGGGGCCAATACCGGGAATCTTCTCCAGGGTGGAACGGGTGGCGGCTTTCTGACGCCTCCCACGGTGGCCGGTGATCGCGAAACGATGCGCTTCATCACGAATCTGCTGCACCAGATGCGAGGCGGGCGATTCCGGTCCGGGGCGGTAGCTGCGCAATGGCTGGGGCAATATCCATTCTTCATACCCCGCTTTGCGCGCCTTGCCCTTGGCAACTCCCATCACTGGAATCCCGGACAGGCCAAACTCACCCAGTACCTCGAGCGCCTGCTTCAGTTGCCCTTTGCCGCCATCGATCAGGATCATCCCGGGCATACTGCCTTCTTCTTTCTGCAAACGCCCATAGCGCCGGGTCAGCACCTGTTTCATGGCGGCATAGTCATCTCCCGGTGTGATCCCTTTCAGGTTATACCTGCGATAGCGCGACTTGATCGGCCCGTTAATATCAAATACCACGCAGGCCCCGACCGTTTGCTGGCCTGCTGTGTGGGAAATATCGAAGCAGTCGATGGACTCCGGTATATCATCCAGCCCAATCAACTGCGTAAAGACTTCGAACTGTACGGCCATGTTGGCACGACTGGCCAGGCGCATTTTTAAAGCCTGCATTGCATTAGCCCCGGCCAGTTCCAGCATATGCCTCCGGTCTCCCCTGGGGTGTGCCTGGATGGCAACTTTCCTGCCGGCATTTTCCGTGAAGACAGCCGCCAATAATTCCCGGTTTTCCACCTCGTGGGATAAAACCAGCTGCGCCGGCGCCAACCTGTCCTGGTAATACTGCCCCAGGAAAGCATCCAGGACTTCGCCCGGTTCGCGTCCTTCCGCCTGGCTGGGAAAATGACTGCGTTGCCCCAGGTTTCTGCCGCCACGGAAAGAGACCAGTTGGACACAGCTTTTTCCCTGTTCCTGCGCCAGCGCAATAAAATCGATATCGCCCCGGCTGGCGGCAACAAATTGTTGCGCCTGCATTTGTTTCAGTGCATTGATCTGGTCACGGAACATGGCGGCAGATTCATATGCCTGCGCCTTTGCCGCTTGCTCCATACGCGCAATCAGGCGGGTCATCACTTTCTGGTTTTTGCCCTGCAGGAACAAGCTGGCGTCATCCACCTGTGCTGCATAATCTTCCCGGCTGACCAGGCCGACACAAGGCGCGGTACAGCGCTTGATCTGGTGCTGCAGGCAGGGCCGGTTACGGTGGGAAAAATAACTGTCTTCACAGTTTCGCAGGCGAAACAGTTTCTGGATCAGGTTGATGGATTCGCGTACAGAACCGGCCGAAGGATAGGGGCCGAAATAGCTTTTCTTTTTATCCCGGGCGCCGCGATGGAATGCAATTTGCGGGAATTCATGTTGCGTACTCATCGCGATCCAGGGATAGGATTTGTCATCCCGTAACAGTATGTTGTAACGGGGCTTGAGGGACTTGATCCATTCGTTTTCAAGCAGCAGCGCTTCGCCTTCCGTGCGGGTCAGGCTGACTTCAATATCGCAAACCCGGGCTATCATGCGCATGATCCGCTCTGCTTTTGGTCTCGCGTCAAAGTAACTGGCCACCCGTTTGCGGAGATTTCGTGCTTTGCCAACGTACAGGAC
>PVMK01189039.1_pt1 | contig 13482 bp, 18 predicted proteins | sample 1853481 | NCBI WGS metagenome assembly PVMK01 (sample SAMN08533507, study PRJNA380276) | Marine sediment metagenome, whole genome shotgun sequencing project.
CTCGTCTTCATGATGTCACCTCCCCGATGCGGGATCCGAGGATCCCCCTCCATCCTGTCTCTGTAAGGCGAATACCACAGCGCAACGCGAGGATCTAGGGACGAGACCGCGCAAAGTCTGCGCGCTACATCGACGCTTTTGGGACAGATGAAGACGAGTGAATTCTGCCGGAATTGCATACCCGAGCCGCTATTCGCGGCCCGACCTGGTACGGTAGAACAGCGATGACATCGATTGGGCACATCTGTCCGAGGCGGAGGCTGGGATGTCTGTGATTGCGCGACGCACCAGTGCTCTCATGAATGGGACCAAAGCCAAACTCGGGCTGCTCGCCGCTCTTCTGAGCATTGCGGGAGCCGGCGAGGCTAAGGCCCTCGACCCCGACCAGCTGCGAGCCCTTCCGGAATCCGACGGTCCGCTCCAAGTGCAGATTGGTTTTCACGTTTTCGACATCACAGACATCAGCGAGAAGGACGAAACCATCGATTTCAATGGAGCGGTCTACATGCAGTGGAACGATCCCAGACAGGCGTACGATCCGGCCGACTTCGGGTACTCGGCTGAAGACTTCCCTTCTGGGGATACCTCGCGTCCCCCCCCCGACTCTATCAGGGGGCGTTCGCCGTCCAAGAGGTTTTTCAAGGGTGGCGACCACACATCAACTTCGCGAACGCTATCGGCGATCGTCAGATCAGCTACATGGCAGTCGCCGTGTGGCCCGACGGGACCATGGTCTACGAGGATCACTTCCGAGCTGAAGCCGAAACCCCGATGAATCTGAGACGATTCCCCTTCGACCGGCAGACTCTGAAGCTCTACTTGTATCCGCACTGGCACCCGGCGCATGAGGTCGAGCTTGTTCATGCGGATTCGATGTCAGGCACCTGGCAACAGGATTCGGGCATCGCGGAGTGGACGAAACTCGGCCTGAAACTCGAGGAACAAGCCTTCGAGTACGTTCACCGCGATGGCGTCAAGAGAGTCGTTTCCCAGCTGCTCGTCAAGATCGACGTGGCCCGGCGCCCCGGGCATGTCTTGTTCAGCATTATCTTCCCGTTGCTCATCTTGGTCTCGCTCACGTGGATTGTGTTCTGGCTCGATGAGGAGTCGGTCACCGACCGGGTCAACATCTCGTTCATCGGGATCCTCAGCGTGGTCGCCTACTATTTGGTCGTGCAAGACAGCGTTCCGGAGATCCCCTACCTCACGATGGTGGACGCGTTCATGATGGCCACGTTTCTGATCTTGGCGGCAACCGTGATGATCAACATCGTCGTCGACAAATACAATCGCGCGGGCCGCAAAGCCGACGGCGACAGACTCGACCGCATTTGCCGGTGGGTATTCCCTCTCGGCTACGTGCTCGTCACCGCGTTGATCGCGTTGGTGTTTTCACTGGTAGGCTAGGCTCGACGTGCCGGGTACAAAGCCATCGAGCCGAAGCTTGCGAACGAACTGAACACCGCCTACAACCGGCAGCAAGCGCGTATGTGGTCCCAGATCTTCCTAGGCTGCTTCCTCGTCCTGGTGACGACCGTCGTTCACATGTTCGCCACGGCCGCTGTCCTGGTCATGCTGAAGAAGATGGGGCGGCTCCTTCACATGAACAAGGCCTCCATACTGCAGCGCACCCTTATCGTTGCCGGCCTCGTCGTGTGCATGTTCCTCGTTTCCGTTCTCGATGCCGTGATGTGGGCTCACGCGTACCTCCGCGTCGGCGCCATCGAACATCTCGAAACAGCACTCTATTTCTCGATGGTGACCTTCACGACCCTCGGCTATGGCGATGTCACCTTGTCGCCCGATTGGCGCCTCCTGGCTTCTTTTGAAGCGGCGAACGGGATCATCATGTTCGGTTGGACCACAGCGCTCGTCGCGGCTGTTATCCAGCGGCTCGCCCCGGACCGGCCCGGCCGACATCAAGACGCCGGCTGAGGATGCGGCATCGAGACGAATCTGGGCTCAGCTCTGCGCCGCGGCGTCCACGAATGACTTGACGGCCTGTCGAAAAGAAGCTGCGTCGATGGCTGGGTAGCGGTAGAGGTCTCGCTCAATCTGGTTGAAGAAGGCGAGCAACCGTTGGGGGTCGACCAACTCGTCGTCGACCATGCTCTCGACGTCGGGAAGGTCCTGCGCATGGCCCCGCTCGAGCTTCGACAGTGCTTGGGCGTAGAAGTCGTAGTGATAGAACGAAATCCGCCCCTCGCGAGCAATCGGAGCGCTGCGTTCCTTCCAGCCAGGGAGCTCGGGGATGAAGTCATCGGGGCAAGCCAGCTCGATGTTGAGCTCCAAGCTCTCTTTCAGCGCCGGCAGAGCACGGTAGACCTCGTCGCGGTCTGGTACCATCTTCATGTCTACGTCGACGGTGCTTGCGCGCCACCCCTTGAGCACAGCGGTGGATCCGCCAGCTAGGTATACCGTCATGTCGCCGCGAGCGGATCGGCCCAGCTCTTTCATGAAGCGCTCGATGCGCTCCGCGTCTGCTAAGCGGCGCATTCGAGCGCCCGTTCAAAGCTGACGAGACGGCGTATGAGTGCGTTGTAGCGCGAGTGCGCGCGGTCGGGCGCTTCTTGCGCAAGCAGGTCGTAGAGGCGGTGCTCGGCGGACGAGAGGGGCCGCTCGATATCAAAGCCGAGGCGCCGGAGCCGGGGCGCCCCTATCGAGACGAGGAGTGAGTCGATGCTTTCGCGCCCTTCCTCCAGATCTTTGAGGCCGCGCGCGATGCGGTCGCCACCGGGGTAGCGTGCATACCTTCGGCGCTGGGCGCGGCGTGCCTCTCGAGTTCGAACCATCTGCCTTGCCGTTTCGGTATCGAGCGCGCGTCGGCTCTTTCGCCCGCCGCGCTGGCCGATGGCGGATAGGTACTTTCGAACTTCAGGGTCCATTGACACAAACATAAGCTGCTTATGATAAAAAGCAATTGAATCCAATGAGATAACTCGCCATGAGGGTGCCAGTAATGGACTAAGTCTTTAATGAATAGACTAAGTTAGATCAATCGGCTAGGTTCTATGGATGGAGCAATCTGACAACGGCAATAAGGACGAGCTCGTCGTCAATGTGCACGAGGCGAAGACACACTTCTCCAAGCTCTTGCGTCGCGTCCAGAGCGGGCAGGCGGTCATCATCGCAAAAGCCGGCAAGCCGATGGCTCGGATCGTTCCGCTGAGCGAGGCCGCGCCTTCGGGGCGTGAGTTTGGCGCGTTCAAAGGCTGGATCGAATGTGCACCAGACGCGTTCAATGGCTCCGATGAGGTAGCTGATCTTTTCGAGAAGGGCGACATCTTCCCGGACTGACTCGCGAGTAGGCCAGATGCGAATTCTCCTCGACACACACGCGATTGTTTGGTGGGCGACCGGTGATCCTAGCTTGTCGCGCAAAGCGCGGGTGACGATCGCGGATCCACAGACGGAGGTGTTCATCAGCATCGCGAGCGCCTGGGAAATTCAAATCAAGGCGTCTCTCACGAAGCTCACCCTCAACGAATCGGTCGATGCGCTCTATCGAAGCCTGATCATCGATCAAGGCTTCCGCATGATCGGCATCGAGCTCAGTGACATCGATCAGCTGTCGAAGCTCCCACCGCATCACCGCGACCCGTTCGACCGCATGCTCGTCGCGCAATCGCTTCGCGGCAAGCTCACTCTCGTCACGAAAGACAGCGCGGTCTCTTCCTACGATACGCCTACGCTGTGGTAGCGCGCCCCTAGGCCACCTGTGCTAATCTCGGCCCCAGGGGCCGAGATGCCAGATCTCATTTCCAAGCGCGAATACAACAAGCTTCTAAGTGACCTCAAGCGCATCATTCGCGAAGGCAAGGAGGAGGCTGAGCGGGCTGCCGCCCAGGCCCTCATCGAAAGCTACTGGGCCATCGGCAAACGCATTGCGAAGGAAAAGCTCAACACGCGCGCCCGATATCACAGCGCCATCCTGAGCGACCTCTCCGCGGATCTGAGCATCGACCTCCGCACCCTCCAGCGGACCGTCAGCTTCTACCAAACCTACAAGCGCCCACCGCGCATCGAAGGCCTAAGCTGGGCCCACTACCGCGTGCTCATGCTGTTGCGCGATCCGGACGAGCGCAGCTTCTACGAACAGCTCGCCACCGACGACGGCCTCTCCGTCAAACGTCTTAGCGCCGCGATCCAAGGCGGCCACTACCTCAGCGCCCTACAGCAGCCGAAAGGCAAGCCTCTCACCCTGCCGCGCCCCACCAACCCAAGCTACCTCTACAAAGCAGAAGTCCGCGACGTCATCGACGCCGACACTCTCCTGCTCGACATCGATCTCGGCTTCGAAGTCATTCGCCGCCAACGCATCCGCCTCGCCCGCATCGACGCCCCCGACCGCGACACCCCCGAAGGCGCCCGCGGCCGCCGCTACGTCCGCGAACAACTCGCCGTGGCCCGCACCGTCGTCGTCAACACCCGTCAAACCGATCTCCACGGACGCTACGTCGCCCACATCTTCTACGCCTTCAACAACCGAGGCATCGAGCACACCTTCACCAACGGCCGCTACTTGAACCAGGAGCTGGTCAACAAGGAGTTCGCGAAGGTGGTCTAGCCGCTACGCTGCGTCGACGCTGACTCGGTACGGCAGATCGGCTGCATCGAGTTGTGCTTGGAGGGCGAGTCGGACGAACTGTGCCTCGCCATAGCCAAGGACTCGGGCGAACTCGGCGGCTCGAGCAGGGCTGAGCGACCTTCGATCCTTTTCGAGGTCACACAGATGTTGCCGAGAGATCTCGAGCTGTCTTGCGAAATCGGTCTGGCTCATGTCCTCGCCCAGCCGTATCGCTCTCAGCATTTCGGCGAATGTAAGGGGACCCCCGGTGAGTTCCTCGATAAACTGTTCGGCATCGACGGAGCCGTCGGCATACCGCTTGATCTTCTTCTTCCGTTTAGTAGCCATGCTTCGTCACCTCCTCCAACTGAGCAAACCAGAGCGCTCCGTCACTGAGCACCCTGTAGATCGCGCGATAGCTGCGGCTCAGTCGGATGGAGCGTTGTCCCTTTCGCTTCCCCTTCAGAGGCTCGTCGTGAAAACCACGTATCTTCCGCACATCTTCCAGCCCATCCTTGTTAACGCCTTCGATCCAGGTCTTGAGTTTCCTCCTCACGTGGGGGGGCGCCAACCGGAGGTCCCTCTGTGCGCGCTGGCTCATTCGGACAGCTCGGATCAGCATTGTACCCCTTTGCGGGGTACACGCAAGCGTGCACAACGATCGAGTCTCGGCATGCCGTTGAGCTAGGCAAGCGCCGTGCCGGGTGTCGCGCACCTGGTTTCAATCATTTAGGGGCGCGAATTGCGGGGATCGGCGGCGGCCTGCCGGCGCCCGCCAGCGCTCACGCGCCGGGCGGTAGCATCGAAACGAGTCGCTGGATGGTCGGTGATCCGCGACGTGCTGCATTGGGTGGACGCTCAACGATACACGTAGTCCCGGGAAGGAAAGAACCGAAGGTCGACCTCTGCAACCCATTCGACCTCGGACTTGATTCGCGCACCTAGGTCCTCGACCGTTGATGGCTGCTCGGGTCCGGTGATCAGAATTCTGGCCGTATCGCCGGAGGCGAGGACGGATCGGACCACGGAATCTTTCCCGTACTGGCGCACCCAGTCGTTGGCGATGTTCGTGATTCTCATCTGAGCGATGCTGTCACGAGCGACTCTGACGGTTGTAATCGAGAGAGGAATTGCGACGAGCATGACGCCAATCGCAATGACTCCGTAAGCCCTCCGCTTGCCGAGCTGGCTGGTACCTTCGGCCGTCGCTTTTCCAACCCCAACAACGCAAAAACCGCGCCGCCGGCGAGCAAGATAGATAGGAGGTTCGTGAGAAACAGCACAAGCGCGCCCCAAGAATGGTCCCACGCGCCCGCGGAGAGCGAAATGCCCAGAACACACAAGGGCGGCACCAGTGCAATGGATACGGCGACCCCAGGAAGCGAATCGGCGACATCATCGCGTCTCATCGCAAAGGCCCCCGCCGTACCCGCTGCCAGAGCGACGATCAGATCGACTAATCGGGGAGCCACTCGGCCTGTGATCTGGGACTAGGTGCCTCGCGTTGCCCGCACCGAGGGGGTAGCGGCTTCAGGGGCGCTTGGGGTAGGGTAGCAAGCGCCTTGTCGGACCATGCCAAAGACGCGATCAAGACCGCGCTTGCCTTCGCGCTCGCCTATGGCATCGCCCTGAAGACCGGATGGATGAGTCCCATATGGGTCGGGCTCACGGTCGTCGTGATCGCGCTGCCGTCGGCAGGACAATCCCTCCAGAAGGGAATTCTTCGACTTGCAGGGACGGTGCCTGGGTGCCTCGCCGCGCTCGCGATCTTCGGCCTGGCCCCGCAGAGTCGCTGGCTGGCGTTGGCGCTGACTTGCGCTTGGATGTTCTTCACGACCTACATGATGCTGTCGCACTCAGCGAAGGCCTACTTCTGGAACGTCGCCGGCTTCACCTGTCTGATCATCATGACCGGCAGCTTCGAATCACCGACCGATGTGTTCGAGCGCGCTGAATCCAGAACCCTCGCGACTGTAACGGGCATCCTCGTCTACACCTTCGTGACGACGTTTCTATGGCCCCGCTCCAACGCGGGCGCGATCCGCAAGGCGCTCGGCGATCTCCTGTCGACGCAACGCAAGCGCTTCGGCGCGCTTCGGAGGCGGGCGGCCAACCCCGAGAGCGCACCTCCCCTCAGTGAGCTTCACCTCCGCGAGGTGCAGCAACTCGGGGCGCTCGATCAAGCTCTGCAGGCTGAGGGTTCGGAGAGCTACCAGGTGCGGGAGATTCGGACGGAGCTCGAACGACTTCGGGATCTGTCGAGCGCCATCATGGATTGTCTCAGCCGTCTGGAAACCTCTGCCCCAACAGGAGGGGCGCTTCGCCCTTGTCTTCCGGCGGTGGAGGCGTTCTTCGACGAGATCGACGAACGCTTTTCGTCGATGGCAGCCGTCCTGAACACGGACGCTGCGGCCCGCCCACCGACCGAAGTCTCCCTCGCGTTGGACGGCGATGCTCTGGGCGAGCAGCGACCCCTGGATCGGGCTGCTGTCGTGGTGGCCCAGCGGCAGCTCGAAACTCTGGATGGGCTCACCACCGAAGCGTTGACGCACATGCACGACTTGGTCTCGCTCCGCACCGCAGGCAGAGCAAGCACTCGGCGCCAGGCGCAGTCGACCCGCAAGGCAGTCCCACCGGGGTTCGACCTCGACCATCTTCGCGGAGCAGCGCTCGTGGCGGCAACCATCGTCGCAGGATTTCTCCTCTGGGTGTTCGTCAATCCACCTGGGCACGCGAGTTGGGTCATGCTTCCCGGCGTCCTTGCGATGATGGTCGCCGGAAGGCAGCAACTCAGTGCAAAGGTGTTTCTCAGGCCCACCGCAGTCGCATTGGCCTTGGGAATCGGCATCTACGTGTTCGTGCTGCCGCGGATCTCCAGCTTTGCCGAGCTCGGGCTGGTCCTCTTCGTCGGCATGTTCGTGGTCAATTACTACTTCAAAGGCATCGGCCAGTTTGCGGGGATGATCGGCGTGCTCATGGGCATTTCGGTCCAGCAGCAGCAGGCCTACAGCTTTGCCGCGGCAGCCAACAACTACATCTTCACGCTGTCCGCGTTCGTGTTGGTTTACGTGATGTCGTACATGATTGATTCGCCTCGGCCCGAAAAAGCCGTGCTGTGTCTCGTGCGGCGCTTCTTCCGAAGCGCGCGGTTCCTCATGGCGAGCGCCTCAAGTGCCCCGACTGGAACAAGTCGCCTCGGCCGCTGGAAAACTACGTGGCACCGCCAGGAGATAGAACAGTTGCCTGCGAAGATCGCCGCCTGGTCCAAGGCGATCAACCGCGAGGCGTTCCCGGCCAACACGCCCGATCGAGTCGACGACCTCGTCGCTAGACTCCAAGCGGTCGCGTACCGCATCGACGAGCTTCTCGATGCCCGGGGTGGGGCGTCAACCGACTCGCTTGCCATCGAGCTCGCCGACGACATTCAGTCCTGGCGGACCCAGCTCGAATCAGCGCTGGCTACGTGGGCCCTGAATCCCGAGTCCCTCGCGGACGACGAGCTTCGCGATCAGCTCTCTGGCTGGCGCCGTGGGCTGGAGGAACGCATCGACACGACGGCGCAGGCTGCGAAAGCAACAGAGGTCGACGCCACCGAGTGGAGGCCCTTTTACACGTTGTTCGGAAGCTATCGGGGGGTCTCTGCGGCGATGTTGTCGTACGGTGAGGCCGCGCGCCAAATCGACTGGGCCGCGTGGAGAGAGGAGAGGTTTTCGTGAGAGTCCCAAGTGAGGTCGCCGTCGGCGGAGTCTACATGCCGCCTTTGCTTGCGGCGGCTATCATCGGAGCGGTCCTTGCCGTGATCACTGCCTATCTGCTTAATCGCACCCGCTTGTCGGGCCATTTCTTCTATCCTCCGCTAGTGTTCGTGGCGATGGCCGTCATCTACACGGTTGTGATCGGCACCTTCCTCATTCCAGCATGACGATCGACAAGACCAAGAAATACCTCGCCACAGGGAGCATCGTGCTCCTCGCCCTGGTGCTCGCACTGCTCAAGTACTGGGATTACGTCGTGAACCCCTGGACTCGGGACGGACAGGTAAGTGCCAACGTGGTTCAAATCGCGCCCCGCGTATCCGGTCCGATCGTCGAGCTGCCGATTGTCGACAATCAGTTCGTCGAGGCGGGTGACGTGCTGTTCAAGATCGACCCGCGAACGTTCCAAGTCGCTCTCGAGCAAGCACAGGCCGAGCTCGCGAACACCAGCAACCGCTACACGGCGCTTTCCGAGCAGGTGGTCGCTGCGGGAGCGTCCGTCGATGCCGCGCGCTTTGCTGTTCAGCAGGCGGCTGCCAGCATCAAGGGAGCGGAGTCCAACCTGGTGAAGAACCGCGCCGAGTACAAACGCCAGCAGGAGATGCTTCCACGGAAGGCGACCTCGCAAAAGGCCTTCCAACAGGCCGAGGCCAACTACCAGGTTTCCGTCCAGCAGAGGGCCGCTGCCGTTGCTGGGTTGGCCGAGGCCAAGGCCAACGTGCACAAGGCCGAAGCCAACCTCGCTGAGGCCAAGGCCAATCGCGGCGCGTCGGGCGAAGAGAATCCGCAGGTTCGCGCGGCCGTGGCCGATCTCGAGCAGGCAGAGCTCGACCTCGAGTTCACGACTGTGCGCGCGCCGCTAGACGGATACGTGACCAATCTCAACCTTCGAGATGGGAGCCAAATGGTCGCGAACCAGCCAGCGCTCGCGCTCATCGACGTCAACAGCTATTGGATCACCGGGTACTTTCGCGAAAACTACATCGAAAATATCCGGGCCGGCGACCGCGCTGTTGTAACGCTCATGACGTATCCCGACGAGCCGCTAACCGGCCGGGTCAAGAGCATCGGATGGGGCATTGCACAGCAGGACGGCACCACCGGCTTTCAGCTCTTGCCAAACGTTGCGCCGACCTTCGAATGGATCCGGCTCGCGCAACGCGTACCGGTGCTCGTTCAGCTCGACGACGTGCCGGACGACGTGGCGCTTCGCGTGGGTACGACCTGCTCGGTGCTCGTCGAGACGGGAACTGCTGACGACCAGGCAAAGAAGTCGCCCACGGGGGCGCCGCGAGCACTCCAATGACGTTGACCGATCGGAGCATCAAGATGGCCAAGCTCAGCCGAATCACCATCGTCTGCATTGTCATGGCGGGTTTCCCTGCGACCGGTCGCGCACAGTGCGGCGAGCTCACGTTTCGCGACGCGATTCAGCAGGCGCTCGCCGCCAATCAGGCGCTCGCCGCCGCCCGCCTGGCCCTCGATGCGCAGCATAAGGAGGTCGCGATCGCGCGCGCACCGATGCTCCCACGACTCACGGGTGGTGGCTCGGGCCTCATCAGTAGTGGTGCGACGTTCAGTGCGAGCGCCGGTGTCATTCCCGAAAAGACCACGCAGGCAGCGGGGCTGCTCCAGCAGACACTCTACAACCAGGCCAGTATCGATGCGCTCGGCGCGCAGAAGCATCTCTACCAAAGCCAGCAGAACGACTACGAAGCGACGCGAGCGCAGACGATCGCCGGCGCCGGGCAGGACTACGTGGGCGTGCTCTTGGCCGACGAGCTCCTCGCGGTGCAGCAGCAAAACGTCGAGCTCACGGAAGAGAGCCTCGAGATCACCAAGAGCCAGGAAGAGGCGGGGGCGGTGCTCTTCCGGGACGTGCTCCGCTGGCAAAGCCAGCTCTATGCGGATCAACAACGCGTGATCACGCAGAAGAGCAACGTTCTCATCAGTAGATTCACGCTCAACCAGAACCGCAATCGCCCTGCTGAAGAAGTGTGTGTCCTGGAGCACCTGTCTGTCGAAAAGAACGGGTTCATTTTCGCAAGCCCGGCCGTGTTCGACGCAGCGTCAAATGATGCAAAGGCTACGGTGTTGAGAGATTACCTCGTTGAGCTCGGGATCAAACGGTCGCCTCAGATCCGGGGCCTCGACGCGCAGATCAAATCCCAAGAGCGAACCACGAAGTCGGCGCGCCGCTGGCTCATCCCAAGCCTCGACGCGACGGTGGCGGGCGCCGTCTTCTTGAAGACCGGCGGAGGCGGGTCCGACGTTCAAACCAGCGGTGATACGTTCTGGCAAGCACAGGGTCTCCTCACCTGGAACGTCTTGGACGGCGGCGCGTCCATCGCCGGGATGAACCTCGAAAAGGCTCAGCTTTACAGCTTGAAGTCGGAGCGCACCGAAGCGGCGACCGCACTCGAGGAAAGCATCCGCGGAACCGCGGCCGTCGCCATGGCGTCGTTCGAGAACATTCGCCTTTCTTCGCTTCAGACGGAGACCGCCGCTCGCAATTATGAGCTCGTCGACGAGGCGTACCTCGAGGGCGACGCCACTTTTCTCGAGCTCCTAGACTCTCAGCAGCAGCTGCTCAGCGCCGAAAGGGCCGCAAAGCAAGCCCTTTACGGCTTTCTCTCCGATCTTCTCACCGTCGAGCAGTCAATCAACTACTTTCCCTTTCTAGAGCCCGACACCGATGCTCGCGTTCGGGAGCTCGAGGCCAGGCTCCGGGACTGACACGATGTGAGAGGACGAAATAGCTTTGAGCTCGGCCCACGTGTACACCGATTTGAATCGGCCGCCGCGCTAGTCGTGCCGCGCCTGAACCACTTGGACCCAGTTCGAACGTTCAAGTGAAGCGGGCGTAGTACTCTCGGACCTTCGGATCGCTAGCGGTCCGTCTGCGAGGGCTTCGCGCGCCGCCTTCTTTTCGTCCTCGTCTTTGATAAACATCGTCGCAACCTGCTTGGAGACGATGTCTTCTACGGCATCCATCGCTTCATCGCAGAAGGCCGCCTCGAGTGGGTCGGTCGGGTAAAGTCCCGCAAGCGTGCCGACGTACCGGGTGATGCTGTTGCCCTGACTGAGCACGACATTGTCGATCTGGAGAACCGGCACCCGCTTGAATGGGTAGCTCGACCGACTTGCGCCGAATTCACCGAAGCTGATGCGGTGGTCTTCGAACGCCACGCCCCCGATGTACATTGCGAGCCGTGCGGGCTCCGCCCGGCCGCCGTGGATGTCGAAATAGGTGAGCTTGAGGTTGGGCATGGAAGGACTCTAGGGCCCGACCGGCCGGGCGTCCCGTCGACGGGCGGTCGTCCGCTATTTGAACAGTCGTTTCGCTAGTGCCCGCCGGGTGAGGTGGATCCCGCGGTTCACGCCATTGACCACGGGTACGAACCGCGCGAGGTGAGCGGGGAGGTGGAGCTCGACGAGCTCGATGACCACACCGTCGGGCGCGCTGACGTAGACGTAGCGGATTGAGCCCGTGCGCCGCGGCTCGGCGTGAACTTGCGCCCCGGCGTCGCGCAGGCGGGTCAGCACACCGTCGAGGTCAGTCGTTTGAAGCCCGAAGTGTGCCACTCCAAACCCCGAGCGAAGCGCGCCCACGCCCGCCTCGGGCGGCTCCGCCGGTTTCATGCCCGGCGGAAACTCGCTGATCACCAAGAGCTGTCCGCCGAGGAGCACGCCGTGATTCCTCCCTCCCTCGCCGGAAGGGATGGAGCCGAGATGCTCGGCACCGAGGCACGACTCGTAGAACCGAATCGTCGCCAACGGGTCGCCCGCATGAATATGAATGTGGTCGAGTGAGGTGATCACCGGACACCATAGTAGCTCCGGAGTGCTCTCGACCGTAACAAAGAATTCGTCCATCCTTACACAGTCCCGTGGACTCGATCATGCTCATGTGGATCGCACTCTTCGTGCTCGGGTACGGGTTGGTATCGAAGCGCCTCGAACGCACGATTGTCACGCCGCCCATGGTGTTCGTCCTGCTGGGCCTGCTCTTTGGAGGAGGGAGCTTAGCGTCGCTCGGCATGCATGCCGACCAGCGGGTGATTCACGTGCTCGCGGAGCTCACACTCGTGCTCGTGCTCTTCGGCGACGCCGCGCGAATCGATCTTCGCGTGTTGCGCGACGAGTTCGGGCTGCCGGTCCGGCTCCTCGGGATTGGCATGCCCCTGACGATCCTCGCGGGTGCACTCGTCGGAAAGGTGGTGTTCCCCGAGCTCCCTTGGCTCGAGGCCGCGGCTCTCGGCGCCATCCTTGCACCTACCGACGCGGCACTCGGCCAGGCCGTCGTCAGTGCCCCTTCGGTGCCACTCCGCATCCGTCAAGCCCTCAACGTAGAGAGCGGATTGAACGACGGCATCGCGTTGCCGGTCGTGCTGATCTTCGCCGCGCTGGCGAGCATGGGAGGAGGCGAGGGCCGCAGTGCGGCAGACTGGGTTCAGTTCGCAGCGCTCCAGGTGACACTCGGTCCCGCGGCGGGTGTCACGGTCGCCTGGCTAGGCGGCCGATTGATCACGTGGTCCGACGATCGCCAGTGGATGGACGGCCGGTTTGCGAGGCTGGCGGGCATCGCACTGGCGCTGCTGTCGTTTGCCATCGCCGAGCTGATCGGTGGCAACGGCTTCATTGCAGCGTTTGTGGCAGGCATGACCCTCGGTAACAGCCAAAGGGGAAAGTGCGAATACTTGTACAGCTTCCTCGAGGCGGAAGGGCAACTCTTGGCGCTGCTCGTGTTCTTGCTGCTCGGCCTGTCGTTCGCGTGGCCGACCATTGCGGAAAGCGACTGCAACATGTGGCTCTACGCGGTGTTGAGCTTGACCGTCGTTCGGATGGTCCCGGTGGCGATCTCGATGATTGGAAGCGGATTACGTTCTCCTACTGTCCTTTTCCTCGGCTGGTTCGGGCCCCGCGGGCTCGCTTCGTTGTTGTTCGCGATTCTGATCCTCGAAGAAGCCGACCTTCCTCATGGCCAGTTGGTGTTCAACGTCGTCATCCTCACCGTGCTCGGCAGTGTCTTCGCGCACGGGATGAGTGCCGCGCCCGGCGCGGCCCGGTATGGCAAGTTGGCCCGCGATGCATCTCGCTGCCCGGCAGAGCACAAATCCGTCGTCGAGCATCCGCTAGCTTACGGAAACTCTGATTCAA
>PVMK01127454.1_pt1 | contig 13477 bp, 13 predicted proteins | sample 1853481 | NCBI WGS metagenome assembly PVMK01 (sample SAMN08533507, study PRJNA380276) | Marine sediment metagenome, whole genome shotgun sequencing project.
TCCTATACGCGGCTCTTCAGTGACAGCAGCATACATCTATAAATCACCCTGGACGAGTTTGGTGTTCAGCACTGAATCTATCCAGGCTCGAATGTCTGTCATAACCAGCTCGCTCTCATCCTGTCCAGCCTCATTCCGCAGCCCATGATCCAGGTGCGGGTAATAGTGAAAGTAGACTTGCTGTTGATCACCGTTTTCAACCTGTTTTCGAAGGTCCATCCATGTAACAGGTGATACGTTTTGGTCTTGCCCGCCCTGGATGACGAAGACTGGAACCGTAGCAACGAGGAGATTGGAAAGCTGATCATTCTCCAGCATGGACTTCCACCAGGGATAACCATGGTTACTCATCTTTACTGGAAAAGGCTCTGGCTGAGTCAGTCGAGACGCGAATTCGGTAAATCCTGAAACCGCAGCTTGTCGCGCCTCTTCGTCTCCAATGGTCGCTCTCATACTATGGATGACATCATCTTTGAAATAGCGACCGCCAGCATTAAAGGCGATCACGGCATCCACTAAATCCCCTCGAGACGCAAGTGCAATAGCCAGACTCGCACCTTCACTGCCTCCAAAGAGTATTCGGCGTTCGTATTTATGTTGTGAGGATAGTTGTGTGAGCACGGAAGAGACGTCGTTTTTCCGTTGGTCCAGGCTGTCGTAGTGAAAGTATTCGTCAGGGCATTGATTGTGGTCTGCACCGTTTCTTGTACTAAACCCAGGTGCTATTCCATACTTCTCGATCGTCAATATATCCGCGTCCGCTAGCAGTTTTGCGTAGGTGCTGGATATTGAACGGATCGTCAAAACGCTCTCACAGCTCGAGCCTTGTAAAATAACAAGGAGAGTCTGCCCCCAGGTACCGGCTCTCCTCTTGGTCAGATTGAAATCGATACTAGAGCCATCTGCTCGCTTGATCTGCGCTGCTTGCAACTCTTCAGCGAAAACACCTATTGAAGTTGCTGGTAGGCACAGAAACAGAATGACTAATTGTAACCCTGCCAGCCGTCTGGATTTGATTTTGAGCATATTATCCATCGGTGTTAATGCACCAGACGCACTTTAGGTACTTTCATAAAATACCTCATGAAACTTGAATCTTCCCTCTGGGTGCTCACCATTGAGCGTCTTAAGCATGAAGTATTCTTGTGGTTCGTTCTCAGGGCAATTCGCCGCAGCGATTTCGAATCCAAAGCGCTTATAGTAGGCAGGATTACCGGTCAATATGCATCCCAATGCTCCAAGATTCTGAATTCCCCCGCTAGGGCAGGGCTGAGGCCTTCTTTGAAATGATCAGCCTTGATCGAGCCCCTCACTGCCCCCGTTCTCATGTCACGTCATGGCGCGTCATGTCACTAGTAAAGTGTGGTACATGGTTCCGAATTGCTGATCAATTCCAGCTGATTGCAGCGTTTTAGACATCAGCTTCCCAAGCTGAGGGTCGCCGGTTCGCGGCCGAGCTTGGCTCGGCTAGCGCTTCGCGGGCGAAGCCCGCTCGCGAACCCGGTCTCGCGCTCCGTGGTGCTTATTCGGAAGTCGCTATTTGCGACAGCTGAGCACGCGGAACGATTAGCGCCAGCCGCTCGGTCGGGACCCGGGCACATCGAGGGGGGCACCTGGTCGTGAAACGAATCGCCATTTTACTGTTTTCGTTCAGTTTTGTCGCATTCCCGGCGCGTGCCGATGGAATCAAGGGCGTAACCGGCCCCCCCCCACGGGGTTAGCTCGCTACTTTACAGAATTCTGAGTTATCGGACATTGCCAAAAATGCAGCTTGAATTGCCTATGCTCTTAGGCTTATTTAACTCTAAATTTGGACCTTGAATCTCCGGTTTCGCTGGGTACTAGCGATGGCGCAGCGGTCTCCAGATCCTCGGCCGGAGACCCCCTGGCGCACAGCCGGTCAAGCGAGAAAAGTTGATCGCGGTGCTGCCGTTCGACAACATCAGCCTCGACTGCCCCTATAGTTGACTGCGGTTTATTCATTCGGAGGACTCCCGATGCGGAACGGACTGTTTGTCCTTGCTATTACATGCTGGGGTCTTGGTGCTTGTGACAGCAGAATAGTTTCCGATGCGATGAGTCAATTAGACCCTTCTCAATTCGTTGGATCGTGGGATCTTGTCGCCTATGATCGGCGCGACGTGTTTGGCAATGTTGCTGAAGCGTATTACGGCGATGATCCGTTGGGACAATTGATCTATACGGCATCAGGCGACATGTCCGTGCATCTGGTAGATCCTCGAATTGGGAGCTTCGAGTCCGGGGATTTTCTAAACGGTACGCCCGAGGAAATCAAGTCGGCTTACGAGGGCTATTTCGGTTATTTTGGCACCTACTCCGTCGATGTAGAGGAACGTACTGTCACGCACCATGTCATTGGTGCTTCGTTTCGCGGCTACACAAACTTCGACATGGCCAGAAACTTCGAATTGTCAGGAGATACGCTGAGTTTGGTATCAGGTGTCGAGATCGAGGGCGGCGTACCCAGCACCTTTCATTTGATTTGGGAACGAAGGGAATAGCGGCTTCGAATGGGAACTCTGAGGACTGGTTGGCCTGCAAGAAGAACGTCGAGAAGCACACCTGCAAGGTCCGATACGCCGTCCGGCACCTGATGCGAACCGGTTCCACCTGCCGAATCAGCGCGAGTGAGACGCCCGCCTGGGTGCGGGGCTCGCGGGCGAGGTTTCTCTGTCGCAGAAGCTAGATCGTGATACCCAGGCCATCAGCGCACCGGATACCGGCCACTGGTTTTCAAATCACCTCAAAAAGAGACAACGAATCAGCGGCTTACAAAAGTCCGCCGCAAGGCTGATCCGACCCGCCAGCTCCGTACACAGGCTTCCCGCCATTCTTCTGTGACGCGGCACGGAAGTGTAGAGAAAGGTCCCCGCGCTGGGGCATTTTCGATCCTTCCAATTAATCCGATGCGGGCACCAGATAACGGCCATACCAGTCAATCATGCGCTCCAGACGATCCTGAACGAAGCTCGGCCTTGAAATAGAATGGTACTCGCCCGGATAAATCACCAGCTGTGTGGCGATGTCCAGGCTCCGCAAGGCCTGATACATTTGTTCCGAATTAATAAGCGGTACATTCAGGTCCTCTTCGCCCACCATAAAAAGGGTTGGCGTCTCGATGCGATCAGCGTGCAGGAAAGGGTAGGACATCTTAATGTAGCGCTCGTTCGCCTCCCACGGCCGGCCGAGCTCATTGTCGTATGTCCAGATTTCCCCATCGGTACCGTAGCCCGCAATATAATTCGACATCCCGGCACCCGAGAACGCCGCCGCGAAACGCGTGTCGGTCGCAATAGCCGCATTACTCAGCATAGCACCATAGCTCCAGCCACCGATGCCAAGCTGGTCCGGATCGGCCAGTCCATCGGCAACGAGCTTGTCCACAGCACCAAGAATGTCGACGATTTCCAGGTTTCCCCAGTCGCCAAATGCGGCGCGGGCAAAGTCGCGGCCCCGGCCGGCGCTGCTACGAAAATTCGGGTTCACCACGAGGTAACCCCTGGCCGCAAGCATCTGGGAAATCGTGTCAAATTCGAAAGCATCCTGACCCAGTCCGTGGCTCATCCAGACGATCATCGGATATTTCACGCCTTTACGGAAACCGGGTGGTTTGAGCAGCATTGAGCCAACCATCGTTCCGTCCTTGCTGACGCTGTCGAAACCTTCGACCGTCGCCCAGCGGATCTGTTCGCGAAGGTCTTTATTATGATCGCTGAGCGTCAGACCGTTATCTGCGCGATACAGCTCTGCCGGTTTTTGACCGAAAGTCGTGACCGTAGCAACGCCCTTACTGCCGATGTCGAATTCCCTGACGACGCCCGGCAATTCCTCTGCCGGATAAATCCGATCTATTGTTCCACCCCCGACCGGTACGCTTGCTACTGGCTGGACACGATCTTCTATGACCCGGAAATACAGCGTCTTGCCATCCAGCGACCATCGCGGCGACGATACCGTGCGGTCCAGTTCTCTGGTCGGCAGAAATACCTCGCCGCCGTCTATCGAAACAACAGCAAGCTGAATCGGGTCGTAACCAGAATACAGTTGTGGCCCGTCCTGGAGATAGGCAATCTGCCTGCCGTCAGGGCTAAACACCGGGCTGAAGTCCGGACCGTCCCAGGTCGTGACCTGCCGGGCCTTTGCACCGGCGGATGATTCAATGACATAGATTTCGCTGTTGAGGTGCCGGTCGGGTTCACCCTCGCGTTTGCTGCTAAATGCAATGAGTTCACCGTCTGGGCTCCAGGCAGGTTGAACACTGTCGAATGGGCCTGGCGTCAGAAGCGACACTGCACTGCTATCAAGATCAAAAATATAAAGCCGCTGATATCTATTACCGAGATAGCCCAGACCATCCTGCTTGAACAAATAGCGATCGACGACGATCGGTTGCGGCGTATTGCTCGGGTTTTCTTCGGGATCTCTTGAAACGACGACGAGGCGCGTGCCTTCCGGAGACCATTCGAAGCTCGAAACGCCGCCCGGGAAATCAGTCAGGCGCCTCGATTCGCCGCCCGAGAGATTCAGCGACCAAACCTGGCTTAATCCTTTGGGATGATCGGGCTCGGCTGATTCGCCGCTGCTACGGGCGCTGATAAACGCCAGCTGTTGTCCATCGGGGCTGAATCGCGGGTGCCATTCGCCACTATCTCTTGTATGTGTCAGCTGAGTGCGTGCCGAGCCATTCCAGTTGACCATGAACAAGTCTGAGGATCTCGCATCCTTGTCAATGTCCGCAGTGTCGACGCGGTAAGCGATCCACTCACCATCAGGAGATATGGTAACGTCACGGACGCTCCTGATACGGTGAACGTCTTCGGGCTGAAATAAACGATGCTCGGTATCCTGCGCTGCAGTCCCGCCCGGGAGCAGACCTGCAAGACAGAGTGTGAAAAAAATGAAACTGGCGCTTCGACAAACCATCGATCAAACCCCGACTGGACATACTTTCGAATTTGCGAGCCTGCGATTCTACACCATATCAGGATTACTGCATTTCCGCGCATATAGGGAACAGGACGGCATTGTCACATTAAACGGTTAGCTGGACAGTAATGCGACAAAAGCCAGGACCCCCATCACTTTGAGTATAAGTAGGATTAAGGCTCTTTTCCCAGAAGTTAAGCGGATAGGAAATATTAGCTGGATTTTCGCAATGTCCGATAAAGGGCATTCTGTTAAGCAGCGAATCAGGGGCGAATCAGACCCAGGGGGCGCCCCTCCTATTGACGTGTGTCCTCTCGAAACTCAATGAAAGTCGGGTGTTTGGTACTGTGGTGCACACGATGTTGTTGCTTCTTGTAGGCAGCGTCGGGTGCCGACATGATGCTTGGCACGAAAGTCTGTGGATTGCGATCATAGAGTGGAAACCACGTGCTTTGAATCTGAATCATGAGGCGATGCCCCGGCAGGATCGTGTGATTGACATGCGGCAGCGGCAGGGTGTACTCCAGCACCTCATTTGCCGCAATCGGTTTCGCTTTGGTGATATCTTCTCGATAGCGACCTCTGAAAATGTCGCCACTGATCATCAATTGGTAGCCCGACATCTCAAACTTCATGGCATCATCCGGGTAGACATCGATGAGCTTCACGACCCAGTCTGCGTCGGTACCGGTGGTCTCGGCAAACAAGTGTGCTGTCACCGCACCCCGAATTGTCATGGCGTGATCCAAGGGTTCGCTGACCCACGTCACAACGTCTGGCCGACCCTCCACGAAACGCTGATCCTCAACCAACCAGCGTCGCCACTTTTCGTTGACAGCAGGGTTGTCATAACCTAACCCCCAATTGGGTCGCGGCGCGTAGGGCACCGGATGTGCGGGATCGGATACAAAACCGGTTCCGCCTGAATCTTCGACGGGCATGCTGAATGCCAGCCTTCCTCCGGCCTGCAAATAGAGGCGGGCCTGATCGCCGACCGGGGGCCACTGATCGTAATGGCGCCAGCGATTCTTCCCCGTCTCGAACACGGTGACCGGTGCGATGTCGATATCTTTTTCATCATGCAGGTAACGACGCAAGAACGGTTTCAACACATCTTCTCGATAGCGTTTCGCGGTGTCCTGATCGAACAGGATATCGCCGAGGTGGCTCCCATCGCGGAAGTGCTGCCCATGACTCCAGGGCCCCGCGACGAAGAAGTTCATATCATTGTCAACATCATGCTTTTCCACCGCAGCGTAGGCTGCGGGTGAACCGTAGATATCCTCCTGATCCCAGAGACTGTGCACATGGAGTGTCGGGACGAGCCGCGGTGGCTTGTCAAACCACTGATCCGCAGCCACATCCTTCCAATACGGCCCGTAGCTCGGATTCTCGACAATTCGTTTCCACATCTCGTGCCGGTCATCGAGGCGCGCACCTAGGGCCTCTTCCACCGAACCCTGCCTCAGCAACCAGGTATAGATCTCCGGCGTTTCGTAGGGATAGGAGATGTATTCGTCCAACTTTGTTTCCATGAGGTAGATGAAATCAAATGCATACGCACCGCGAAAAGCGCCCCAGTGAAACCAATCGTCCGCTTTCCAGACATCCACCACGGGGTTCAAGGGAACCGCGGCAGCGAGTGCCGGGTGCGGATCGCGCATGGCGGCCAAAGTCAGCCAGCCCGGATACGAGTTTCCCCATATCCCGACGAGGCCATTCGAGGCGACATTCTTCACGATCCAATCTACCGTATCCCAGGCATCCGTCGTCTCGTCTGTCTCCGTCTTGTTGAAGGCACCGCGTGGTGCACGGTACATGAAGTATTCGCCTTCTGATTTGAAACGGCCTCGTGTGTCCTGAACGACGTAGATGTAGTCATTCCCCAGAAATTGGCGCCCCATGCTGACCTCCAGGCGAGACGACGCGTGACTGTTCAAGTCCCCGGAAGCGTCGTAGGGGGTGCGCTTGAGCATGACGGGGAACGCGCCCGTGTTATTCTTCGGACTTATGATCACGGTGTACAATTTTACGCCGTCGCGCATCGGTATCATCGCGTCGCGAATGACGAAATTGTCCTGTGCAAAAGAGTCTCTCAAAGGTTGCTCCTGCGCCGAGACGAGCGCACTCGAAATGAGCGTGATAACGAGCCACACCGACGCGGTCTTGCGAGGGGCAAGTGTCTGACATTGAGAGACCATGGGGATTCCTCCAGTAGCTAAGATGACATTACCCGTTTTCGCCGGTGACGGTTTCGACATGCAGCACCCAACGCATAGAATCCGACAAACTCGGCGAGATCAAGCGTCTGATCGATATCCCACAGCTGATCCGGATCGGTTCGCCTGTTGATTCCCTGCATTTCGATCAACCGCCATAGAACTACTCCACAACAAGTATCCCAACATGGGGCAGTTTTGCCCCTATTCAAGTCGGCTTAACCGAATACCTATTATCGGACATTGCTGAAAACGCAGTTTCTTTTTCCTATTGACGTTCAAGACGAACAGAATCGGCGAGGAGATCAGATTCCAGAATGTGGCGAACGCGATGGATGCCCACAAGCTGGTGCGGGTGTCGGACTCCAACTGGCCGGTTGCCCAGTCGGCCCGCCATTTCCATGGCTCATCGGGGTACTGCGCTTCCAGGGCGGAGGCCTGTTTCACTTTTTTGTTCCCTTTGAGGCTTCCGATCAGCAAGCCAAAACCCACGCCACCAAAGACAAGGCCGAAGAGTCCCTTAAACAGAAGCATGCTGACACGAATCTCCCGATCCAGAATGGCGTCGGACGGGTTGTTTGGGTCGACAAAGGCCGGGATCGGTTCTCCGCTCAATCGGTGCTGCTTCAGTTTGGCCGCCCAATCCTGCTGGTAGGAGCCGATGTTGTCTCCGCCTGAGCTAAGACCAATGCGCGTGCCCGTGTAGTCTCGACGCTCAAAGGAGTAGGCGTAACGGGCTGTGGCCTTGTAGGTCGTCGAATCGTCGCTGCGGTGGGTTTCAAGTTCCGACTCCAGGATCGTGGCGGGAACCTGTATCCAGGATTTCATTTCGGATTGCGCAAGCAGACCGCGAACGAGCAGGACAGCCATGACGACGCCAACACTGGCAAAGGGAAGGGAGAATAGGGTGAGGCCAATCCCTCCAAGAGCCTTCGATTTCTTTCGCTTCATAGCCACGATGTTGTCGGAGAATCGGGTAGAGACAAGTCTAGAGTCGTGTCGTCCATGCACCTTTTCTGAATATTTCCCCGCTCTCCGTTGGACAGCAGGAGGACGGCAGCGTACCTTGTCTTCACCGTCTTACATTCAACCCGAACGAGGAAAGTCTCCATGGATACACGTGATGCAATTCAACAACGGCGCGCAGTCAAACATTTTGATTCGGCACACCGGATGACTGAGCAGGAGGAGACGGAACTTCTGGACCTCGCAACCTTGTCACCCACTGCGTTCAACATCCAGAACTGGCGCTTCGTGAACGTGCGGGATCCCGAACTTCGCGGGAAGATTCAGGAAGTCGCCTGGAATCAGGCCCAGGTAACTGAATCCTCGTTGCTGATTGTTCTCTGTGCGGACCTGAAGAGTTGGGAAAAAGACCCGGCACGCTACTGGCGAAATGCCCCGGAGGAGGTTTCAGGATTTATGGTGCCGGCCATTGACAGCTATTATCGGGGCAAAGAGCAAGTTCAGCGCGATGAGGCCATGCGTTCCTGTGGAATTGCTGCGCAGACACTGATGCTCGCCGCCAAATCCATGGGCTACGACAGCTGTCCGATGGATGGATTTGATTATGACGCGGTGGGGAAACTAATCCGTTTGCCCGAGGACCACGCGGTCGCAATGTTCGTGGTGATCGGAAAAGCAGTACAGGAAGCCAGACCCCGCGGAGGCTCAATCGAGCGAAGCGAAGCGGTCATCATTGACCAGTTTGCCTGATGGCGAAGGGGGATGCCTTCTCTGGGGGTCATTTCCCCATCTTATTGATCGTCAGCATGGAGCGGACGAAAAAGAGGCAGCCGCACATGAAGATAAATCCCCAGGCGAGCATGATCGGTTTGGACTCGGGGGTTTGGAACCGAAGTTGATAGCCGGAACCGATCACGAGGAGCAGGGCTACGACGGCCCGACATGGGGCCCGACATGGATTTGGCCGCCAGCCTCCGAAGCTGGGGGTCGCGCGTTCGAATCGCGCCCGGGTCACCATTTGGTTTCGCGCACTTAGCGGGCTTGCACCTGCGAGCGTTGCGCATCCAATCACCGAACCAAACCGAACCATTTCCCTCTACCGTTTCTTCGGCATGGTTCAGATCTCCTCGGCTGGCTTTTTACCACTTTCGATCTGGACCAGATATTTCAGGCTAGGTCATCATCCCCCGGTCCTCCACAGCGGTCTGGCGATCACCGACAGCTGCGGGGCGTCGAAACGCTATGTTCGTCTGCCTGAACTAGCCACCTCGGGGCCCCAGCGAACGGCGAGCCATCATAAGAAAAGTTTCAGCGATCAATGTCCGATCTCACTGACAAGTACAGAATGTACCTCTGCGCCGTCCAATCCCCGCAGGTTGAGGTGAATTTTCTAGTTCGCGCATTCAAGGACGCTCATGGCTTCCAGCCGACGAGGTTACGAGAGGACTTCTGCGGTACCGCGGCAGTCTGCTGCGCGTGGGTGACGAAAAAGCCCGATCGGTACGCAGTAGGTGTTGACGACGACGAACAGTCATTGACATGGGGACTGGAGAATAACCTTTCGGATCTTTCAGAAACGGAACGCGGGCGGATCACGCTATTGCAAGACGATGTTCGAATGATTCACAGGGTGAAAGCGCACGTCGTCGCTGCTCAAAACTTCTCATTCTACGTTTTTACCACACGCGACGATTTGTTCCGTTATTTTCGCGCCGCCTACCGCAACCTCGGGAAAGAGGGAGTTCTAGTCCTCGACATGCTCGGCGGATATAGCGTCATGAAGGAGGGCTACAAGACGATTCGAAGGTGTCCAGGTTTTAGGTACATCTGGGAAAATCTACGTTTCGATCCCATCACACATCTTTGTCGATTCGCAATTCATTTTGAGTTCCCGAATGGGCGCGCATGGAAGCGCGCATTCGTTTACGATTTTCGCTTCTGGACCGTCCCAGAGGTACGAGAACTTCTGACGGAGGCCGGCTTTGCTCACAGCCACGTTTACTGGGAAGGCACCGATTCTCGAACTGGCTTCGGCAACGATGTGTATAGGCGTCGCGAGCACGCTGAAAGCGATCCGGTCTGGGTTGCGTACGTCGTTGGCGTGAAGTAGTTGACGTCTCGGCTCCTCTTCCGCGAGAGCGCGTACTTAGGCATCGCGGGAACCACGGCAGCCCGGATTCCGGTCTGGCGACAAGCTGGCGACAAGGATTGGCTACTTCGAGTTCTTTGATTTCGATGGGTTACGCTGATCCAACACGGGTTCGAGTCCCGTTGGGGACGCCATAGGCGGTTAGAATCGTTCAAGATCCCAACCATGCCCGCAGCCTTTTCGGCCTCAGTGTTTGCGGCGACTTCCGCGCACTTTCGCCAGTCGTGGGTGACCGACATTCCAACCAAGCCGCCATGCCTTCCCGTAACACAGCGGCGCGCAGCCTGTCAACTTGATTGACTGACCATCCCCTCCACCGCGCTCGATCCGCACAGGAGGTTACTCCCCGACGGTGTTTTGCTGCGGGGTGGGTGTGTTCCGGCTTGAATTAGAATTGGATCGAGAGGCTGGCGGGCCGAGGCGCTCGAGGGCAAGGGGGAAATGGGCTGCGCTGTGCTTATCGTATAGGGCTAGAGATTTTTATAACGAAATATTTCGAGGTGGGACTGTCGGGCTCACGTGGGCGGCGCGCAGCTCACTCGGGGTCTGGACCGAACTCACCAGTTGCGAGATAGCAAAGCTCGCGTTCCGTCAGATCCGAATCGCGTAGTATCCAGCGTGCACGATGAGCAGCCCCCGGCGCGACGAGGACCTGGAACTGAGAGGGCAGGCCGGCGAGGGGCTTTCCAGCTACGACCTGTGCTCGGACGTTCTCACCTCGGAGGATGCCGACAATCATCTCGGCAGTGGCCGGGCTAGTGAACTCGCCGACCGGCTCCGTGAGTGGAGCGGATTCTGCATCAGGCTCGTAATCGGGGATCTCGGCCACCGCGCCGCCCAACGTATGGGCGCTCAGCTGCCGGCCCGCTGGCCGGGTGGCTCGAAGCGCCCTGTTGAATGCCAGATAGTACCATGTATCGATTGGAACGCGCTGTGGCCGGTCAGCTGCAGTGCCTCTTATGTTGCCTAACATGATTGCCAGATACTACCAAGACCTATTGGAGCCCGCGGAGGCAAATTCGGCTCCAAGGCCGTGTTATACGGCGTTTTGGCGCAATAGCCATTCTCGCTGCAGTAACCCTAAAACATGTTCATCCGCCGGCTTTCCATCACTATCAATCCAGCTTTCTCGCATGATGCCTTCACGTTGAAACTGATTTTTAGCAAGCAGCTTTAATGAAGCAATATTTCTAACGTCAACAAACGCATTGATACGATTAAGATCTAGCGTCTTAAACCCATACTCAATTAGAGGAGGGAGAAGCTCGCTGGTCAAACCCAGCCCCCAACAATCTGGCAGGATTTCATAAGACACTTCAGCAACTCTTTTTTCGAGTTCACAGTCAAATAGAGCGCAGGTGCCGATTACTCGCTTTGACTCCTTTAGTTCAACACACCAACCGAATAGTGATCTTTCCTCCAGCCCTTCATGTGCGCCCGCAATAAAATCAGCCGCCTTTTGTTTTTCAGTCCAAACGGCATCACCGGTAAAACGAACGACATTAGAATTGGAATAAATGGCAAATAAATCTTCTAAATCGGATTCTGTGGCCTCTCGCAAACGCAATCGTTTTGTTTCAATTATGGGTAAATCCATTCTTAGCTCTCAGAATATATCGATGTTCTTAGAAGCCGTATAACGTATGGGCGCTCAGCTGCCGGCCCCGCTGGCCGGGAGGCTCGAAGCGCCTGGTTCAATGCCGAATTGTACCATGGAACGATTGGAAGGCGCTGTGGCCGGTCCGCTTCGCCGCCTTGCTCCACCGTTCGCGGAAGCCCATCAGACCTGGCGCACGCGAGGCGTGTGCCGATTGACAACCGGGAGCCTGATGGGTGTTAGGCGGCTCCGCCTTGTTCAACACGCTCGGCCATGCGAAGGGCTACGAGCCGGGCGACGTCCATGATCGCTTCGGTCTTGTAAACGATGCCCAGCCCGATGAAGTCTTTCACGAACTCCTGGTTTGCCGTGGGAGCCTCTTCGATGATCGCCTGTCGTGTAACGGACCTTCCTATCATTCCGACAAGCTCGAACTTCTGATCGATCTCTGCGAAAACCGGGCTACCGCTGGAACCCGGGAAGACCTGCGCGTCGATCACGAATTCGGGAAGTCCGTTGAAATCGACGCTTGGAAATGATGCTACGTGCCCAGATCGCAATATTGGAAGGTTATGTACACGATCGTAGAAACCGATGGGGTAGCCAACAAAGAACACCTGATTCGTGGGAAGAAGATTGAGGGATTGAACGGGACGGAGTCGCGGGAGATGAAGATTCTTTATGAAGATCTCTGATTCCGCTTTTATGAAGTGCGTCGCATTGATGGCAGCTATATCAAGGTCTGGGTTGGCGTGCTCAACGTACGCGTCGGTATAGATCGCCTTGGGGAAGGTGATGATATCGCCGAGGTGCGGTACGTCGGGATTTGACGCGGTCTTTCGGTGAAACGTCAGAGTTACTTCGCCATCTCCTCCGAAGAGCACATGCTTACAGGTCACAAGCGCTAAGCTGCTTTTTCCAGGGAACCCTGGAACGGGGCACTGGATAAGGAAACCAGTACCAACTGCGGCCGCAGACGTTGCGGGATTGGTCGCTTCGATCCGGAGTGTCGCGAAGAAAACTTCTGTTTCGAATGAGCCCAGTTCCACGATCGCCTGCAGAAGATGCCTAACATCTACGCGCCCAGCTGCACCAACAGGCCAACCGCTAGCCCGAGGCAGGAGCGCCCGCCGCCGGAACGTTAGCACCCCACTCCCAACACCCTTGCCACCCGCCTGCACACTCCCGTTGTGGGACATATCGGGACATTGACCGGATCTCGCGACGAAGCGTACACTGGGGTGTTGACCAAGCGGTGACGTGATGATGCGGCGATTCGTCTCGGTTCTGGGCGCGATGTTGATTGCGGCGGCCTGCACGACCAACTGGGTGCACCCGAACCCAGACGCCGACTGGGACGCAGCCTACGCCGACTGTTTCCCGAAGGCTGAGGCCGCGGGCGGCGGCAAAGTGGACAAGCAGGCCATGGAGGACTGTCTGAAAGCGAAGGGTTGGGAGGTCAGCAAGCCGCACCGACCGGGCCAACAGCACCGATCGCGCCGACCGATCCCACGATCATATTGTGGTAAGCCCAGTTGCTAATGGCTTCCCGGACTTCGGTTCCTACGGACAAGCTGTCGTTCCCGCCGTCGTTCCAGA
>PVMK01143035.1_pt1 | contig 13477 bp, 9 predicted proteins | sample 1853481 | NCBI WGS metagenome assembly PVMK01 (sample SAMN08533507, study PRJNA380276) | Marine sediment metagenome, whole genome shotgun sequencing project.
GCTACTCCAGGACCAGCTGCGGCGCAACTTTTGTCCCGAGGCGTGGTCCGTCTCCAGAGAGATGGAGTACCGTTGAGTGCCGGGAATGCACCAGACCTCCTCATCGTTGCAGGCAAAGTAACGCACCGCCAACTCCAAAGGCCGGGTAGACTCTTTCTGCCTTTTCACATCCAGGAGGAACTCCCGGGGATCAATGTCAGAAGGAACTTCCACTTGTGGACCTTCCCCCTGGGAGGGAAAAACGGTGATGCCTTCGGGGGCCTTGATTTCGAATTTCAGCGGATTGACCAGATTATTCCAGTGCACCCGATAGATGGGATCCACATGAAAGCCCAGATAGAGAGTTCCTTCTCCCGAGCCAAAGAAGTCCCTGTCTACCTCAGCCCGCAGCTTGGCGTAAAAGGGCAGTTCGCTGCTTTCCGGTTCAATCTTCACAGCCCGCATGATACCGGGAACCTCGACCCTCGGCACCACTCCCGAGGCAGCCACCTTGGGCGGGGGCTCCACCTTCAAATTCAAATCGGAAACCTGAGTGGGATTTTCCACCGCTCCCACCAACCGCTCCAGATCCTGGCGCAACAACTCGGGCTGGCTCCAGGCTCGCCGGACTCGCCACCTTCCCTCGGGATCAATGACAAACTCGGAGTTGGGAGAGTTGCCCAAGGCATGTTTCAAATCGTTGCTCATGGTGTCGGAGATCCAGGGGATTTCACTGCCCAGTGTTCGGCGCGCCTCCTGGATGTGCATCAGACGCTCTTCCAGCGTGAAGGGTTGGATGTAGCCATCCAGTTCAGGATGTTGCAGGTGCTTATAGATGTAGTAAAACCGAACGCCTTGGAGAGTAGTCGCGGTAGATGGTCTCCAAACTGGAGACGTGGTGCAAAAAGGGCGGTCAGGTGAGACACCCGAAGACCAGAACCGCATAGCTCCTTTCAGGCTGCTCAGCTTGAATTCCTGCCCTCGGCATCGTATCCGCTAGCCTCCGGCAAGGCTTCACCCACCTGGGGGGCGGTTCGCTCAAAGTGGCCGAGGGCACTCGGACGCTGGCTGTACTCGCGTCCCGGGCCGCCTGCCTGGTGATGGCTTCCTTGACCGCCTCGACGATCTCATCCGGGGTGACCACACCGCATCGCCATCATGATCGAACCGCTCAATAAACCCTTGATCCCGCTCCGACACTTCATCACGGGTAACCTTTCCATCTCGATCGGCGTCCAGGCGCTCAAACATTTCCTCCGGACCAAAGGCAGGTCCGGGCGCCTGTTGGGAAGCCACCGGCTTCATAACCAACAGGAGACAGACGGCCAACACTGCTACAAACAGGCTACTTCGGATTTTCATTCAATTTCTATTATGCCCCACAGGGTATCCTTTTGACCATAGCCGACATGGATCGGTTATAGTGTCCAGACTTTGGAGCGGTTAGAGCAGATGACAGTCGGACGAACCCGATCACGTTTCGGAAACTGGAGAGCTCCGGTCACAGGGGGGATGTGCCTCCTGGCCTCTGTTAGCCTCCTGTCCGCTCAAACAGTGGGTGATCGGGAGGACCTTCCTCTTGACGCCAGAGAGCGCCCGGTTGCGACAGCCTACAAGGTGGAAGAAGCTCCAGTGATGGACGGGGACGTCCTGGATGATCCTGTCTGGGCAGTGGCCCCTCCCGCCACAGGCTTTTACCAGATTCGACCCTATGAAGGGCAACCTGCGTCGGAGCGCACAGAAGTCCGAATTGTTTACACGAAGGACACCCTCTATTTCGGTGTCATCTGTTACGACGAGGATCCGAATTCAATCATCGCCACTGAAGCTCGCCGAGATTCTCCCCTTGGCGAAACCGATAATTTTCAGATCATTCTGGATACCTATCTGGACCGTCAAAACGGTTTCCTGTTTGCCACCAATCCTGCAGGCGTTGAATACGATGCCCAAGTCAGCAGCGAGGGTGAAGGAGGAGGGGTGCAGCGCTGGGGTAATGCACCCGGACGAGGTGGGTCCGGTGGGGGTTTCAACCTCAATTGGGACGCTTCCTGGGAAGTAAAAACCGGGGTATCGGATATCGGCTGGAGTGCTGAGTTCGCCATTCCCTTTCGGACCCTTCGCTATCCGGGACAAGACGTCCAAACCTGGGGTCTAAACTTCCAGCGCAGTATCCGGCGACGCAACGAAACCACCTTCTGGGCCCCGCTGCCACGCCAGTACAACCTGTTCCGCCTGTCTCTGGCTGGAACGCTCACCGGCATCGAGATCCCTCAACAGCGTAATCTGAAGCTGACCCCTTATGTTCTGGGTGAAATGCGAGACCGGGTCGCCGTGGGACATACTCAGTGGCTGGGAGAGATTGGGGGAGACCTGAAGTACAGCCTCACCCCGAGTCTCACCCTCGATCTGACTTACAACACCGACTTCGCCCAGGTGGAAGTGGATGAATTGCAGATCAATCTGGACCGTTTCAACCTGTTTTTCCCTGAAAAACGTCCCTTCTTTCTGGAGAATGCGGGTCTGTTCGCGGTCGGCAGTCCTCAAGAAGTGGAGCTCTTTTTCAGCCGCCGAATAGGGATCAGTTCAGAAGGCACCCCAATTCCGGTTCTGGGCGGGGTCCGTCTCACCGGCAAGGTAGCCCAGACCGACGTCGGCTTTCTCAACATGCAAACCGAGGAGGTCTCAGGCCTCACTCAGGCCAACAACTACACCGTGGCCCGCGTACGTCGCGAACTCCCCAATCGCTCCTACCTGGGCGCCCTATTTGCCAACCGGCAGGGCACAGGTGAGCTGGCACCCCCCAACGATCACAATCGGAGCTTTGCTGTAGATGGCCGATGGGGTATCGGTCAAAACAGCCAGCTTTCCGGATTCGCGGCCGGCACCGCTACCCCGGGCCTCCAGGAAAATCAGTACGCTTTCAAGATTGGGGCCGCCACCAACACGGAAGCCTGGCGTCTAGTGAGCAACTATACGGAGGTGGCTGAGAATTTTAATCCGGAAGTAGGGTTTTTACGGCGAGAGGATTTCCGCAAGCTGGACTTCACGGTATTCCACTTTTACCGACCGGAGGCTTTCTGGGGCTTACTGGAGCTACGCCCCCATGCCAACTACCAGGCTTTTTGGGATTTTGACGGTTTCCTGGAGACCGGTCGATTGCACGCGGGCAGTCACTGGGAATGGAAGAATGGGTATGGAGCGGAAACGGGATTTAACGCCATCCGGGAAGGAGTCACCCAACCTTTTGAGATTTTTCCTGGGGTGGTGGTGCCCGCTGGAATCTACGAGCAGCTCGAGGGTCGCTGGATCATGAACACCAACCAGGCCGCCTGGTTGAGCCTCCGGCTCACCTTCACCCATGGAGGCTTTTTTGGGGGCCATCGGCTGGGTTGGATTCCCGAGGTGAAACTGCGTCTGCACGAGACTTTCAGTGTCGATTTGGACTGGGACCGAAACAACATCGACCTTCCGGGAGGAGACTTTGTCACCAACCTGGGTCGACTTCGGATCTCCTATTCCTTTACCCCCAGAATGTTCGTACAGAGCCTGATCCAGTTCAATGACCGGGACGATCTCTGGTCCATGAACTTTCGTTTCGGGTGGCTTCAGGCGGCCAATACCGGACTATTCGTGGTCTACAACGACACGCGAGGGCTGGAAGAATTGAGACAATCCATTTCTGATCGAAGTCTGATGGTCAAATGGAGCTGGCTCTTTGACCTCCTCCAGTAAGGGACAGAAGTCTTTTCTAGACGTTTGACTATCGACCTCTTCTGTTCTTGGAATACCATCCATGGGAGCACGCTAGATTCTATTCATTCACTGAGGAGAGGAGGTAGCCGGGAGCAACTCAATTCTGGGTATGAAAACATCGATCAGAACGGCTGAGACGATGTGCATCGCGGCGACCGTGGCAAAGACGGGTAGATAAGAATAGTGATCGATGGTCCAGCCCACCATCGCATTGAAAGCCATCCCCCCAAAACTGCCCACCGCTCCGTACAACCCCCACACAGTGGCCACATCCCGGGCCGGAAACAAATCAGCGGGCAAGGTGAAGAGGCTCGAGGCCTTGAATTGAATGGCGAACATCGCTCCCCCGATCAAGGCTATGGCAAGCACTGGAGACTCGGCCATTACCGCCGGCAAGGCCAGGGGCACCATCAGAGCACCCACCCAGATGACCCACTTACGAGCTGCGTTGACACTCATGCCGCGCCGAATCAACTCCTGCCCCGACCAACCACCGGCCAGACTTCCCACATCGGCAGCCAGAAACGGAATCCAGGCAAAAAGTCCAATCTCGATAATATTGAAACCCCTCTCCGAGGCCAGATAGAGGGGCACCCAGAATACAAAAAAATAAAAGGCGCCGTCAGAAACAAACCGACTCAGCATGAGTCCCCATACTTCCCGGTAGCGGAGAAAATCTCTCAGGCGCGGCCGCACACTTCCTTCCGTTGAGTCTTCACGGCCACTCAGAATCAGTTCCAGTTCGCGGTGGGACAAACTCGGATGGGCTTCGGGGGGATGGTACATCCGCTGCCACCACCACACCCAAACAAAACCCAGTAGTCCCGGTATGATGAATGCCGCCCGCCAGCCCAGAGCATAAATGATGAGACCCAGCAAGGGGGGCGACAAGACCGCCCCCAGACCCGGACCCACCGTGAGTATACCGACTGCCATGGAACGCTCGGCCCGGGGAAACCATTCGGCAATGGCCTTGAGGGCGGCTGGAAAATTGGCGGATTCCCCAAATCCCAGTAGGCCCCGCAGGCAAAAAAAGCTCACAAAGCCGCGGCCCAGGGCATGGAGCATTCCCGCTATACTCCACACCACGACGGCCAGGTTGAATCCTCTTTTGGTACCCAAGCGGTCAATGATCGGACCGCTAAACAATTGCCCCAATGCATAGGTGAAGAGGAATGCTGAGGTGATCCATCCGTACTGGGTGTTGCTGAGGGAAAATTCTTCCATCAGCGAGGGTGCCGCGATCGACAATGCCTGGCGGTCCAGATAATTGATGGTGGTGATCAGGCAGAGCATGATCGCGAGGCGCCAGCGTATATCCAGGCGAAACAGCATGATCGAACCCTTTCTAGCCCGGATAATACATAGGTTCTCGTGACGAAGCGACAAGCGTCGACCTGAGTGCGTTGCGCCACGCGCGACCGAGGCCCCCGCAAACGTACTCGTGCAGTACGTTGAGGAGTCCGACGGAGCGGAACACAGTCAGGGCGGATGATGTCGTCGCTGCAGTAGAGAATTTATGCATAATACGGGCTTACGAACGGAAATGGGGAAGGACGTGTTGGCCCAGAAGCGTGACGCTGCGCTCGATCAGCTCCAAGGGCATATTGCCCATGCTGACTCGAAAGTTAAAGTGAGTCACTCCCGCCTTCTGGTATTTGCGAATGCTTTCCAGGCAGGTCTCCGGAGAACCCACGAAAACGATTTCATCCCCCACGGCTTCAAAGAGGTCGGTTTGAGGATCGAGGGCGTTCCCCCGGCTATCCTGAATCAGTCCCATCCGCCCGTAAAAGTTGAGCACGTCACTGACATAAGGCTTTCCTTCCAGTCTGGCCTGCTCATCGGTCTCTGCCACAAAGGTCGTACGGTTGATGGCCACAGGCGCAGTTGAGGGATCCCGGCCCTCAGCCAGAAGCAGTTCCCGGTAACGATGAGCCTGTTTTTTGATCAGCTCCAAATGAAATTGAGTCGCTCCGTACCAGGCATCTCCCAGCTTGGCGGCACGCTCTACGGAGCGGCGAATCCTGCCCCCCACCCAGATGGGAGGACCTCCCGGTTGGACGGGTCCTGGATAGACCTTGCCTTTCACGTTGAAGTGTTTTCCCTGGAACTCCTCTTCACCCGCCCAGAGTGTCTTGAGGAGAATCATAGCCTCGTCCATACGGGAAGCGGCTTCGTCGGGTGGAATACCGTACCTTTTCATCAATACCGGGTGTCCGACTCCCACCCCCAGAATAAAACGCCCTGCAGAAATCTGATCCAGGATGGCCGCATCATAGGCCAGTCTGAGTGGATGCCACACGGGCAAGAGTGTAACTCCGGTCCCCAGGCGCAAGCGGGTACTCCTGGCTATGGCGGATAGGACCAAAAGGGGTGAAGGTACGTGTCCCGACTCCGGGGAGCGTGGACGGTTCTCTCCCGCCCACACCGAATCAAACCCGTACTGCTCGGCTCGTTTGGCTAAGCCGACATAGTCGTCGAGAAGGCGATCCAGAGGCTTCGAGGTACTCCAAAAATCAAGCGCTAAACCAAATTTGACACTCATACCTTTGGCTCTTGCCCGTAGGGCCGTTTCAAATATCTTCCTCGAGGCTCACCGAGAACCTTGCCCTCCTGGCAGATGAGTTCTCCCCTTAAAAAAGTGCTTTTCACTCGTCCCTTGAGTTCGATGCCTTCAAAGGGGGTGTAGCCCTGGGCCGAGGAGGATTCGGCGGCTCGAACCACAAAGGATTCCTCAGGATCCAGAAGGACCAGATCGGCGTCAAAGCCGACGGCGATGTCTCCTTTGGTGAGCAGACCAAAGCGCCGGGCCGGATTCCAGCACAGCAATTGAGCCATCTGTTGGTGAGACATTCCCCGTTTGCTGCCCTCACTGAAAACACCCGAGAGAAGGTACTCCGTCCCACCGAAACCCGCCTTGGCCAGGAAGATATCCTCTGGATTTGCGCCATTCACTTTCTGCTCGGCCGAGCAGCAGGCATGATCGCTAACGATCCAATCCACTTTCCCATCCAATACCTTCTCCCAGAGATACTCCACGTCTTCTCGGGGACGGATGGGAGGATTGACCTTGGCGTAAGCAGCAGCCGGCGCATCGATATCCAGAAGCAGATGCCCTACCGTGACTTCCCTCCGGAAATTGATGTGAGGGAATACCTCCTGCATCATCAGAGCCGCTTCGAAGGCTTTACGGGATGAGAGGTGAAGCAGGTTGATGTTGGCGCATTCCGTTTCATGGGCCAGATAGGAGGCAATGAAAATAGCCAGGCCTTCGGAGTGCTGGGGCCGGGCTGCGTTGTAAGCGGCCAGGCCGGTCAACGTCCCGGCCTCTTCCACCAGCTTGGTGTAGGCACTCATGATTTCGGCCGTTTCGCAGTGCAAACTCAGGCTTAGATAGTCCTGGATCTCCGGCTGCTGACGGGTCACTTCCTGCAGGGCCCGCATAATGAATTCGAAATGGGCCAGATCATATTTTTCGTCTTCCCCGATCATCAAAAAGCTGTTCTGATCCGAGGAACGCCCATGCAGCCCGTGGCCTCCATAAAACATGAAGATCTTAAAAGAGGTGACGCCAAATTCAGTGACCAGCTGTCCCAACTCCTGGATATGCTGACCCATGATGGGAGCCAGGTGATAGGCATAGTCCACATGAAATCGACCCTCGGAGCGCTGGAGAACTTCAGGGTAAAACTCGCGGTAGGGACCGCCCTTATTCAGGTAATACTTTCCTGTTCTCATGTAGTTGATGCTGGAAGTAACTCCTCCCATTGCAGCCGCGCTGCTCTCAGAAAGCGCATCCTCTTCCAACTCGTTGTAAATCCCCACGTGCATATGACTGTCCACCACTCCCGGGAACCCCAAAAGCTGTCCGCCATCAACCACCTCTAGAGCGTCCTGGGAGGGAATCTCTGGAGCGATGTGAACAAAGGTCCCCTCACGGATGGCCAAATCCAGCAGCTCAACCTCCTCGGTGTTGGGACGAACCACTCGAACGCTTTTGATCAGGGTGTCATAGGATGGGCGATCATTCATGGTTCAAAGTCCTGTTCGGCACCTGAGGTGCCTCCTACATTCCTGAGGGAACATCCCTGAGATCACGGCTTTGTCACGGTTACGACACCTGCCTCAGAAAGCTCCTTGATCCGCTGGGGAGTGTAGCCCAGCTCGCCGAGAATGTCGCCTGTGTGCTCTCCAATCTGGGGAGGATTCAGACGCAGGTCAAAATCATGATCCGTCATCTCAATAGGAGTACGGGGCAGCTTGCTGACAACCCCATCGGGGAAAACCGTCTCCAGCAGACCAGCCCCCTGGTTGAGGTGGGGATCCTCAAATAAATCCTCAGGGTGGGCAATGGGGGCAAAAGGAATTTCCGCTTCTTCACACAATCGGATGACTTCCGCTTTGGAGAGCTGGGAGGTCATGGCTTCGATCTCGGGGATGAGCCACTCCCGTTGTGCGAGCCGGCCACGGTTGCTCTCCAATCTTTCATCCTCCAACCAGTTTTCTCTCTTGAAGGCCTTGCAGAAACGATACCAGTGTTGTCACTGGTGATACCGATAAAGACGGGCTCCCCCGTTTGGGTATTGAAAATCTGATAAACCGACCAGGTATCCTTGCGGGCAGACATCGGGGGAAGGGGTTCGTCGGACAAAGCAGCGCAGGCCATATGTTGCGCCCATAAAAAATGCCGTGGTTTCAAAGAGCCCGCTTTTGATCAATTGTCCCTTCCCGGTCTGCTCTCGCTCACGCAATGCCAGCAAAATCCCGATTACACCAAACAGCGCTCCACCGATATCCACGATGGAAGATCCGGCCCGAAGCGGTTGACCGGGAGGCCCGGTCATATAGGCCAAGCCCCCCATCATCTGGACGATTTCGTCCAAGGCCGGACGCTTTTCGTAGGGACCCCGGAGAAAACCCTTTAGCGCGCAATAGATGAGAGTGGGATCGATCTTGCTCAGTGCCTGGTAACCGTAGCCCAGACGATCCATGGTGCCGGGTCCAAAGTTCTCGATGAGAACATCGACCTGCGGTATCAGCTTCAAGAGGATCTCCCGACCCTCTTCACTCTTGATATTGAGAGCCAGACTCTTCTTGTTGCGGCTGAAAAAGGGGAAAAAGCCAAGTCCAAATCCGCGAAGCCGCCGGGTGGGATCCCCCTGAGGGGGTTCGACGTGGATGAGTTCAGCTCCCAGGTCGGCCAACACCATTCCACAGGCAGGACCCAGGATGGCATGGGCAAACTCGAGGACTTTAATGCCCTGCAAAGGTAAGGCTTTGCTCTGTGACGTGCTCAAAGTTGATAATCTCCATGTTTTTTCAGATAAGGAACCAAGCCCCCCTCATTCAAAATGTCCAGCATGACGGCAGGAATCTTTGCCGTCGGGTAGGTTCGCTGAGCAGTTCGATCGGTGAGCACACCGGCTTTCAGGTCAATCTCCAACTCGCTTCCGTTTTCAATTTCGTGGGGGCCAATCTCCACAACAGACAAGCCAATGTTGATGGCGTTGCGGTAGAAGATGCGGGCGAAGGAGGAAGCGACAACCGCGGCTATCCCCGCCGCTTTCAATGCCAGGGGAGCCTGCTCGCGAGAAGAACCGCAGCCAAAGTTTTCTCCGGCCACCACAAAATCGCCTGAATTCATGCGGAGGCGAAAGTCAGGGTCCAGATACTCGAAAACGTGAACAGCCAAATCCTCGACATCCAATGTTTTGGTGTAGGCACCGGGGATAATCTGGTCCGTATCCACATGATCTCCGTAAAGGTGCACTTTTCCCTTCATGATGAGCTGCCTGTGGTCTCCATGACTTGACCGGGATCGGTGATGACCCCGCACAGGGCAGTGGCAGCCACGACTGCCGGTGAGGCCAGATAGATTTGGGCGTTGGGGTTACCCATGCGCCCTCGGAAGTTTCGATTGGCTGAGGAGATGACCACTTCCTCATCGCCTGGAACACCCAGATGGGTGCCCACGCAAGGACCGCAACCGGGGGTGATAAAGGTGGCGCCCGCCTGGCTGAGGATCTCAACGACACCTTCCTGAAGGGCCTGATTGAAGACCTCTCGGGAAGCAGGTGCAATGATCATGCGCACATGGGGAGCGATCGACCGGCCTTTCAATACCACCGCAGCCGCCTGGAGATCCTCGAATCTCCCATTGGTGCAGGTGCCGATAAAGGCCATGGTCACGCGGGTTCCCTGGACGTCCTCCAGCGGAACCACATGATCCGGGGCATGGGGAGCACTGATTTGCGGAGACCGGTTGGACAGGTCAAAGCGCCGCACCTGAGCATAGTGGGCCTGCTTATCGGCCCACACCGGTTCGAACCGGTAAGGCAACTCGAGACCCCGGGGATCCACAATTCCCGCCTTCGCACCCATTTCCACAGACATGCTGGCCAGGGTCATTCGGCCCGCCAGGGTCAAGCCGTCAATGGCTTCACCGGTATATTCGATGGCTTGGTAGCTGGCTCCATTCAGTCCCAATTGACCCACCAGAAAGAGAATCACATCTTTGGCTACCGTCCCGGCCGGGAGGCGTCCCGTGAGCTCGATCCTGATGGTTGGAGGAACCTTGAGCCAGGTCTTTCCGGTACGCATCAAGGCCGCCAGATCGGTGGACCCCACGCCCGTAGCAAAAGCCCCCACGGCGCCATAGGCACAACTGTGTGAATCGGCTCCGATGACGACTTCACCGGGCTGGGCATGTCTGTTCTCCACCATCACTTGGTGACAGATGCCGGCACCGACGTCATAAAGACGACAACCCTTCTCCTGGGCAAACTCCCGCATCATCCTATGCAGATTACCGATGCGCTGGTTGGGGGCGGGGGCGGCATGATCAATGACCAGGATCACTTTATCTGGTCGCCACAAATCCCCGCCTCCCATTTCCTCAAAAGCTCTGATGGCATAGGGAGCGGTGGCGTCACTGGCCATGATGGAATCGACAGGGACAATGACCAACTCGTCGGGCCGAACCGGCTGGCCGACATGCTGAGAAAGGATTTTCTCAACGGCAGTCTGACTCACGAGAACATCGCCTTTCCGTCAACCAGACGGTACATCTTTCCCGGGAGTTGCCTTTCCAGGAATTCCTCCAGTCGAAGGGAGCACTTTGCGACCTTGGCGATGTCAATACCGGTTTCAACACCCATGGAGTGTAAAAGATAGAGGGTATCTTCTGTTGCAATATTACCGGCTGCCCCAGGGATAAAGGGGCACCCCCCCAGCCCGGCCAGGGCAGTGTCAAAATAGGTGACCCCACACTCCAGCGCCGCTACCAGGTTTGCCAGCCCTGCTCCCCGCGTATCGTGCAAATGAAGGATCAGGGGCGTGTCCCCCAGCAGAGGGAGCAGTTTGGACAGAAGTTGCTTCACTTGAAGAGGGTTGGCCATCCCGGTGGTATCGGCCAGGGAAAACACATCGATCCCCATGGAAAAGATCTCCTCAGCCATTTTCAGCACCCGCTCAGTGGGGATGGGTCCTTCATAGGCGCAGCCGAAGACACACTGAAGACCCACCCGCAGCTCCATTTTCTCCTGACCTGCCAGGTCGACCATTTCTCTGAGATTCTTCATGGCCTCAAGGAGAGAAACGTTGGTGTTCTTGCGACTGTGAGTGTCACTCACAGAGATGGATAGATCCAGGTGCTTGATGCCAGCGGCATGAGCCCGCTCCACGCCCTTTTTGTTCAGTGCCCACGCACTGTAGGTGACCCCGGGCTTCCGGCTGATGCTGCGGCACACCTCCTCGGCATCGGCCATCTGAGGCACCCATTTGGGGTGTACAAAAGATGTGACCTGTATTTGCCGAACTCCTGCCTCAGCCAGTGCGTCAATGGTCTCGACCTTGAGGTGGGTGGGTATCGGTTTGCTCTCGACCTGGAATCCATCTCGAGTGGCGACTTCAATAACCGTCACGGTCTCAGGAAGATTCATAGCTCACCAAGTTCGGCACCTGAGGTGCCCCAAGATGGCCCGTGGGCTGAAGCCCACGGCTCTGACTGATCTCGTTGGCTCCGTCAGAGCCACAGGCTTTAGCCTGTGGGCCGGTGCGGTGACTCAACGACTCCCTTGCCTATAGATAGGTCCAACCGCGCACGGTCTGGCCGGGGATCCTCAATGGAAGCCGCTGATCGGCTCCCGTATCCTTGTTGAGGGAAGCCACAGCCTTCTCGGCGGTGCTCACAACCTCTTCCTCATCCCAGATCTGGCACTCTCGATTCCGCATCAAGATCTTACCGGCCACAATCACCGTATCTACCATGTCACTCTCGCCAGACCAGACCAGGTTGGAAACAATACGCCGAGCATCGGAATCAGGGCGCAGGTAGGGGCGATCGGTGTCAATCAAGATGCAATCACCGTCCTTGCCCACCTCCAGTGACCCGGTGCGATCCTCCATAAAGAGCGCCCAGGCTCCACCCCGGGTAGCCATCTCCATGACCCGTTCGGAATACACGGGCAGGCCCTGGGACCGCCTCACTCCAAGGCGCTGATCCCGCATGCGCTGAGCATAGACGACGTAGCGCATCACTCGCCACAATCCAGAGGGAGTCACCATTGAGTCGGTACCCAAGCCGGGTAGGATCCCCACATCCAGATACTTGTCCACCGGAAGTCCCGTCCCGTCCGAGATTCTCAGTGTCGGGACCATGCACACTTTCATCCCACGATCCTTCCACAGCTGGTATTCCTGGTCCTGGAGCAGATGCCCCTTGTCCCCTAACACGGTTTCATCGAGTACCCCCAGGTCATCCAGATACTCAATCACCCCGCCCTTCCAGCCGATCTCCTCCATGACCATATGGCCGGTATTGCCCGCCAACTCCATTTCGAACCCGGCACCCATGGCCTCAGCTCCGCGCTTGATTTTGACGATGTCCTCTCCCGACGCGATGTAGGCGACCGCTACAGGACTGGGCACCACGTTAATGCGTGAAGAGTTCCAGCGGTCGCGTAATCGCTTCACTTCCTGGAGTCCGACTTCGGGATCCTCTCGCGCCTCCTCGGGGACAACGTCGGGGTGATTGACGATGCCGCGTGCCACGAAAGCTCGCATCCCCGACTCATCGATGGCACGTAACACCCCGTCGATAGATTCCTTGTTGCGATTGGTGAAGTGCTGGTCATGAGTGGCGATGGTACCCCCCTTGAGCAGCGCCAGCAGGTGCAGACGCACCACGTCGTGGGTACGGCTCTCATCCCAATGGACACTGTCCATGACCATGCCTCGTACCAGGGATCTCATACGTGCCTTCATGTCCTGCCGGCCGGGGGGGCTGGACGAAGAGGGGGGATCATCACCCCGGCCTCGGCTGGCAACCTGAACCAGGTGATTGTGTGAATTGATCAAGCCGGGCATGACCACAAACCCTGAACCGTTTATGGTCTCGCGGCCCTGGAAGGGGCAATCCCGGTCCTGGCCCACGCCCACGATTTTACCATCGTTGATGGCCAGATAGCCGTTGGTGTAGACATGCCGCTCATCGTTCATGGTGATCACGTGAGACCCTCGAATCAGGAGATCGATTGTGCCGCTGGCACCCCCGACATCCCTGTCCTGAGCAGAAGCGGCAGGAGCAGCCAGCAGTTTCGAGACCTGACCTGCTGCGGTGGCTGAGAACCCGAGGGTGCTCAGGCGCCGGAGAAAGGTACGTCGACCGATGTTCCCCTTCAGGTAATCCTGGACCGCACCTTGAACTTGAATGGAATCACCTGCGCTGTTCTTCATGGTTTTCCCG
>PVMK01176769.1_pt1 | contig 13476 bp, 19 predicted proteins | sample 1853481 | NCBI WGS metagenome assembly PVMK01 (sample SAMN08533507, study PRJNA380276) | Marine sediment metagenome, whole genome shotgun sequencing project.
TAATTTTGTTTGTTCAATCGTTTTTCCATTTAGATCTAAAATGACACCATTGGCTTCTACAGTTATAGCGGCAAAAAATCCTAAATGGTATGCTCCTGCAGTTCCTACTGGATATTGACCACTGGCTATTTGTTGATAGGTTGGCATGAAATCATTATTTGGATTTGGTTCAAATGCAATGTTTTCTTGCAAAATATAAATACCAGGTTTTGTAATTCGCACAGTACCATTAGTAAAATTTGATTGACGTAGTTTAATGATAGCACCTGATGTATTATTATCGTAACTATATTCTTCTTCTTTTTGTACATAATTATATGTTTCGAAATATTGTGTTAATGCTAATTGACTGGTAGTCAGATTTGCTTTTAATGAGTTACTAAAGACTGGGAGATTATAAGTAGGTAGTGGAGCTGGTGTGGGGATAGGAGGTTTTAATCTTACAAAAGTAGGCATTCCGCGAGAAAAACATCCTCTGACGCGTCTATTTTTTCCGTTCATTATAAATTATGCGAATAAAAATTTTATTACTACAAAAGCAATAATAGGTGTAATGGACAAACAAAATAAAGTTAGTTCAGGATGTCCAGTTTTTAATAGCAAACGACCTAAAGTCTCACCAATTTCTTCATATTCATTCATGGGTGGCATTTAATTTAATAACTAATTATGAATTTAAATTGTTTATAGATATAATGATTGATTTGTGGCAATAGATTTTAATGTAATCTCTGAGATAGATTTGGCTTTTTCTAAAAGATTCATATTACCTTGTAATTCAGATATTTTCTCTAATTCATGGGCAATATTATTAATTTTCAACATAGCTTTCACGAATTCACCACGTGAGATATTATAATAAATGGCTTCTTCAAAGATTTTATAACACATAGTTTCATCTTCCGCGTTACACCAGCGATAAACTAGTTCACACATATTATAATGAATATCGTAGTTCTTTACAAAATCTGGTTTATGATATGATTCAATGTCATAGTATTTATTATATGCTTGTTTGATTTGTTTGATGGTTTTCTTAACACATTCTGGCGCATTAACATGTTCCACTCTGACAATAGAGTCCACGTCTTTTACCGAGACCGATGTAAATATACTTAATACGGCTGCTAATTCAGGAGTGTCTAGCTCATCTAAGATTTTTTCTTGTAGAATATCACCCAATGCCAAACAATGCATTTCTTGAATATTTGCGGCAAGCAATCCTTTTTCAGTAAGCTTATTTTTTTCAATAAATTCATTTTCAGACAAGATTGCACAATGCAATTCTATTTGACTTTGAATTCTTTCTTGAATATTCACCAATTGACGTTCTTTTTGTATAAGTTCTTTTTTGATATCATTAATGACCATGAATTTTTCATATTCTACTTTAAAGAATTTGCTGCTATCTTCCAAGTTAGATTTTTCGCGAGATAGTTGTTTTCTAAGTTTTTTAGAAGCCATGGGTAATTTTATCATGATTTCCTCATACCGTCTTAGTTCTTTTATATCAATGCGTGGTGGTACAACAGTTTTCTTTTCTAGAACACCTTTGAAATGTTCTATATCGTCTTTAACACATTTAACTTCTTTGGTAATATCATTTGACATAAGACTCCTCTGCATAAAATGTTCTAAATCAAATGACTCCATAGATAAGAGACGTAAGATAAGATTAAAATGAATCTTAAATGTAGATTCGAAAGGTTGTGGCGAACCTTCTAGTAAGCGCCTGTACGTCACAATATCTGGTACTGCATTTTTAATATCAAACAAATTAAACATATGCCAAACTCGACCAATCTTTTCCTTTTGTCCTCGTCTTCCTGCTCGCCCGCTTTGTTGGGAGCATTCGTGCGGCTCTAGCCAGCGAAATTTGTTTCCATTAAATTTTTGAAGAGCTGTGAAAATAACTGATTGTGCTGGCATATCAACACCAACTGCAAATGTTTCTGTTGCAATGAGAAGCTTAATATATTTTTTTTCGAATAAATGTTCAACGAGTTCCTTGAATATTTGTATCATTCCTGCATGATGTACAGCAATGCCTTTTTGCAAACATTTTATAAGCCTTTTAAATTCCGGAAGATTTATATATTCACGCCAATTATTTACTTTTTTCATCAGAATTTGCTTACATTCATTTTCAATGGTAGAAGGAATCTTAGAACCTTCTTCAAATAAAGATATGTTAATTTTGCTAGCAATAACTTCAACTTGTTTTCTAGAGTAAACAAAACATATTGCCGGTAAATAATTTTTAATTTTAAGATACTTAATAAGTTGATTAAAGACGAAGAATTTGTCAATCCATACTTTTTTTTCTCGTAAATATCTCAACATTTTTGTAATATTATAGTAATTTGCATCGTTAAAATGTTCATGCGGACTTTTAATTAGAAGTTCCTTTTCATACATTCGTTCAAATTGATCTCGTTTATCAGAAGGAAGTTTATCCATAACTGATTTTGGAAAAGTGACAAATCCGTAATGATGTTGCGGTATAACTCTTGTTGTAGTTGGACACAACCATACTTCTCTTTCTTTCATTTTTTCAATCCATTCAGATAGAACCCATGGTCTATCAATGGTAGCAGATAAGCCTATAATTTGAACTGTATTAGGTAGCATCATAATAGATTCATGCCATACGGGACCGCGTTCCTTATCCATAATATAATGAATTTCATCAAATACTACAGCACCAAGTTCATCTGGATTAATATCGATATCAAGTGTGATTTGTTCTTTCTTTTCTTCATTAGCATCCAACCATTTCTTTTTGAATAGTGTATTCCTTAGAGTCTCAGTAGTAACAAATAAACATTGAGCGCCTGGATTCATGGTTGTATCACCTGTGATGATTCCGAATTCAATATCCGGATATTTTTCTGAAAAGGTATTATATTTTTGATTGGTTAATGCTTTGATTGGACTAGTGTATATTACCTTCTTTCCAAGCCTAGTAAAATGCGATATTGCGAAATCAGCAGGAAGTGTTTTACCATTTCCTGTGTGGGCAGTAATAATAACATGTTTTCCTTTGAGAATTGCGTCAATCGCGAATTTTTGGAAATCAGATAAAGTGAAAGGCCAACGGTTGAAAATAGAAGCCAACTCAGGCGTTTCTGCATCGAAAGTGCCATTACAGATCTTCATAGGTTAATAGTTATTCATTAAAAATATTTTTTAATATTTTTCAATTTAATATTAAGATGAAATTAATCTAACTACGATTACAACTAGGAAAATGAGTTAATTAGATTATATACCTGTGTTAGTTTGTTATTCGTAATATGTGAATCGCCTCCAAGACAAAGAATGGTATTGTAATCAAGTAAAAGGGCTGTATTTTCTTGAATATCAGTATAAAAGGCAATGAGCTTTTGAGTAAATTGAGGTGTCATGCGGTTCTCAATAATAAAGCCCCATAGAGGAAACATCTTTTTCTTCTTCGGCATACCACACTGTGACGAAATAACAGTATGCACTTCGGGAATTTGTGCAATAATTTCAAGAAATTTTGAGAAGTGTCGGGACAAGGTTGTTGCCTCCGCAGCCGTTATTTGCTGACCAGGAACCAAATATCGTTGCATACTCCGGTAATCACTGTCAAGCAATCCGATATCTTCCATCAGTGCACTAATTATTAGTCCACACATTGTAGCGAGATTATTACAACGTTTCGTTTCACGTGCACCATTTGTACCTGCTGGAAACAGTTCTTGCCACCGCTCACGGGTTCTTACTACCCACTCTGGGATTTCATCTGTAATAACCGTGTTCCATTTGCCACCAACGAGACTTTTGGCCAGTTCAATAGTAGGAACATTTCGCAACCAACCATGGGCTTTGATTAGTTCTCCTTGAGCGAGTCGGCAAACTTTGGTGTTTACTCGTTGAAATAAATCAGCGATAACATTAACAGGGTCTGTTCGTGTAACTCGAACCTGTTGTATGAATATCTGCTGATTCTTCATTCGTGCTTGTTCTTCAGCGGTCAATTCACTAAAGACTTTCCGTTCTTCTCCAGTACGACCATGAGTTGGAAATACATCTGTCATAAAATCTCTCAGCGCACGAGCCCTATTGGCGCCGTCCAAAATCATCCATTTTGTCGTATGGGTCGCTCCCGGAGGTTTTACTAGCATTGTTACTCCAGTTGGATATCCTCTAAGCAAGGAATCTATATAATCTTTCCTCATTTTTTCGGGCCATACACCAGTCTCTTCATCGCCTCGTTGAAATTCGGCGCAAATTTGAATCAGTTCACCAGTAGGTATATCTTCATTTTCGGAAAGTCTAGAAACAAAGCCTTCTGCAGGCGTGGAAAGGTGTGTAATAACTGGCATTATTGGTTTCAATTAGTAGTGTCATGGGGGTTTTATTAAAAAATTAATATAAATCAATTTTTTTATAAACGTAATTGCCCTTGTAAGGAAGATGGGTTTGGGGGTGTATTTGATTGTATAACAAAAGGACCAATGTTCACTTTCAATGAAGCTAATGTATGATTAATAGAAATAAGAATAGTTTCTATTTCATCAAAATTTATTCGACTTAGGCTAATAGTTAAATTAGATATTTTATTGTTTAATGTGTCAATTCTCCCTAAGTTATTAATTAATTTATTAACTGCGAGAACTATTTCATATGTGTCAATATTTTTAAGATTGTTTCCAATAATTGTCAATGTATATGTAACGGGCACTACAAGTAGTATGACACCCATAATAAAATATAACCCAAGTTTGGTAGTATCTTTCATTTATTAATTTTATAAATGTAGCTTTATATGAGTTTTATATATTTGATTACTTAACTAATTTGGACGTAATATATCCCATCACGGCAATTCCTGCCGTGGCCCAAATAGTGATATAATGTTTCGCAAGTTCGAATTGTACGAAATTGATAAACTGACATAATGGAGAACCTAGAGTGAAGAGTGTATTAAGCATACCTTTTAAATCATGTGGCGCACACCACATGGTGTATAATACATGAAGTGACCAATGTACAGTTGAAGTTAGAAGTATTATTATGACAAATGTTACTACAGCCTTTGTAATGTCGTTCATTGTATGATACTATATAATTAGTAGGAAGACAATTCAATTTATTATATTATTTATACAAATGGATTTAAAGGTTCTTCACCTAGATAGCTTATAACATGGCAGATTCTAAATTAGCAGATACAGCTTCCTCTCAGGATTTCGACGAGTCTACTCGCTATTTTGGCAGAGTAAAGTGGTTTAATAATAAAGCCGGTTATGGTTTTTGTACAGTTGTTGGTGATGAAGGCAATGACCGAGTTGGTGAGGATATTTTTGTTCATCATACAGGAGTCAAAGTAGCTTCTGAACAGTACAAGTACCTTGTGCAGGGCGAGTATGTGCATTTTAATCTTCGCGGAAGTGACAGCACAGCACATCCATATCAAGCGGCCAGTCTTACCGGACCATATAATGGTCGCCTAATGTGTGAGACTCGTAATGAGCAGCGTCAGCAACGAGCAGAGCGCGACGAGGGAGAGGGTGATGAACAACAGGGAGAGCGGCCTCCTCGGCATCGTCAGGGACGCAATCGCACAGTTAGACTTCAGGGAGCAGGTCCCCGTGAAGGTGAAACATGGACTCTTGTACGAGAGGATAATCGTCGTCCTCGTGGTAAGCGCCCGCCACGCCGTCGTCCTTCTAATGATGAGGCTTAATTAATAATCTTTATGATAATATTATAAAATTTTAATATTATCAAAAATTCAAATACTTTCCTCTTGTTCTTCTATAATAGTTTCCATTCTATTGGTTTGTCTAGAATATTGACGTTCGGGTATCATCGTGATATTTGGTGGTATCTGTTGTGTAAGTTCTTGATATTCCTGCAAACGTTGTTGTCTCTCTTCTTGTCTTTCCTGATAACACGTATATCCTACCATGGCACAAAACGAACAGTAATAAGTAGCTATACACCATAGCAAATATACTCTAACATCAATTATATAAGTTTATTATTAAAACTTTAAACCAAAACGTCTTTTCCTCTGACGCCTTCTTATTTGCATTGCTTGCAAGTAAGCCATTGTCGTTGTCGTATTATATTTCTGTTAATAGTGGCGCGGATTTGTCTATCTAATTTTTGTTCATTTTTGGTGTATACAACCGTGTTTTGCGTTTTTTGCGATGTTTGTTTGTCTTTTGTATCACATTCATTATTTTCAACTTCTAACGCGCTTGTCGTGATTTCTTCAACAGTTAAAACAATATTGCCCTCGGTATTCATTATATTTAATATCATGATAATATATTACTAAATATTGTGTAAACAAAAATAAGTTATTTACATAATTATATTAATTTATATAAATTGATTTAAAGCTTGCTTCATTAGAGTAGGTATAACATGTCAAAACCAAGCAACGTTGTTGTAGAGCAAACCAAAAATGGAGCAGAATCAAAACCAGATGAAGTTTGCGAGCAGTTTAGTGGAGTATTGAGTACATTGTCTTCATTTAGATCGCAGATTACTATGCTGCAAAATCAAGTTAGAGCGCTTGAGAAAACAGTAGGAAAGCAAATGCGAACTTATGCTAGAGAAGCAAAAAAGATTAAAAATAAGGGAAATCGTAAACCATCCGGCTTTGCTGTTCCAACAAAAATTTCAGATGAATTGTGTGTGTTTATGAAGAAGCCAAAGGGTTCAACAGCTGCTCGTACCGAAGTCACTCAATATATTATTAAGTATATTAAAGATAATAACCTTCAGTGGAACGAAAATAGGAAAATTATCAAACCTAATACCCCCTTGAAGAATCTTCTTGCTGTAAAAAAGAATGAGGAAGTGACTTATTTCAATATTCAGCGCTTCATGAATAAACATTTTATTAAAGAACAAGCTTCTAGTCAATAAATAATATTAAAAAATATTTAATAATTAATTATTACATATTTATATGAACTGTACAATTTGTTATAATGATATAGCCGACACAAATAAAGTCATTACAGAATGTAACCATATTTTTCATTTTACTTGTTTACTAAAAAATTATAAGAACAATCATTCTACGGGTGGTCAATGTCCGTTATGTAGAAAAGTATTTTTACAAACATCAAATAATTCAAATACTTATACTCCACCACTAGTAAATGTACGTTCTATGATTGAAATTATCAGACAAAGATTGGTCCAACCTATTACTCCTCCTCCTCCACGAAATCGAATTATTAGAAATATTAATAGACGCAGACAAATTCGGCAAATAAGGTTTACTCCTCGTCGTCAACAAATTAGAACAGAAATTGAAGAATTGTCGTTTATTGAATTAAAAGACCGATTACGGTCGGAAGGTTTATCCTCAAGAGGATATGTGCGAGCAAATTTGGAAAAAAGATTATTTGATAAACTTAGTCGGTCGCAATAGCATTAATTGTTCTAATATCTTGCAACCGTTTATAGTATCTTCGACCGGTAAGAGCTATGGACAATACATATGAAAGACAAGCCATTAATGTTAACACAGTTAATCCAGTATAATAATGAAGTTGTCTATGATTAGGTTGTCCAACAGACATTAAAAAAGCACTAAAAGATAATACGGTTCCTGCAATATAAGCACCACATTCTATTTTATAACAACTACAACACACAAATTCCAGGTCTGCTGATATATCTGAGCGAATTTCATTATGTTCTGCAATTTCATCACGTACTACCAATTGATCATGTTCTGCAATTGCCTCATTGTCTATTTCTGGAGGTGGTGGAGGTACTACTAGTTGCACAGGAGATGGTGGTGCAGGTGGTGATGGTGGGGGTATTATAATCCCTATATAATTTGTTTTACATATTTCACATTTATATCTATCATTGGTATTGCTTCGAACTATTAACCAAATAGCTAGACAATTTTCATGAACCCCATCTGAACATTGACACGGATAAATTATTGGTTGTTCATTTTCAGTAATATCATCTAAACAATACTTACAAAAATTGTTTTCATCATTCATACTAATTATAAGTATTTTATTCTTATATTTATATATATATGTCATTATTACAAACAACTAATTCATCCGGCATAAAACCGTCCGTAATTATTATGGGAGTAGATAATACGCATCAACCTTCCAATTTTTGGGTATCAGAAAGCATAACCCATAGACTTTTATCATTTGTTACATATATTTTCATTTGGTTATTCATTTTACATGGTATGAAAGCGCATAAAGTAGGTCATGATTTAAGTGTTAAAATAGGCTTTATCACGGGTTTTGTTTTATTAATTTTTTATGATTTCCTATTTAATGACGCTATTACTTTGGCGATAGATCAATACACAAATCGTTTTGTTAAATATAATCCCGACACCCAAAATATATTGTTAGATGATAAAGTATTTAAATTAGGAAAAACAAAAGGTTTAGTAATGAAAAAAGATGTTTTTGATAAAATGAAAAAAGATAAACATCTAAAAGTAGCTACTGTGCAAGAATTTCGTGATAGTGAATATGATAAAACGTTGGGTGGCTCTTTACAAGAAGCTCCTATGAAGTCATATGAATATATCGGCAGTTTAGTTATTAGTGGTTCTTATATGTTTATTACTTTAATTACTGCCTGTATTCTTGCATCCCATCATAATCGTCCTCTTTTAAGCGCAATGTTTCCATTTGCTACAACTTCAGGAGTGTTATCCGTAGCTCTTATTTCTTTATGGTTTGTTGATAGGAATTATACAGGATTAGTAAATACAGAAAGAGTCAAATCTAAAATATTTATTACCGCATTTTCTTTTGCATTAACCAGCATAATAACTCAATTCTTTCTATAAGATTTAATATAATATTATGATTTATATATATATATTAATGAATGAATATATAAAAACTTTGCCATACGGCGATTTATTGTATCATTTAACCGGTTCGTGGCCTATTATATTATGGGTCTTTTATGGTTATCATTTATCAAAGCATTTGGTTAGTCCTCATGGTAAAATAGGTAAAAGAATAAGTAAAAGTATTTCATTTCCGTTAAACTGGTTACACGCTTTGGTATGGATAATTTGGTTAATACCTATCATATTAATTTTGAGAACTATGTTTTATGCTGTTTTGTTTGATGAAAAAAAATGGACAACTGAGTATGAACCTGGAAAACCAACATTGCCACCTGGTTTTGGTTATTGTATGAATACGAATATAAAACAAGAAGATAAAGCAAAAGGTATTCTTGCATATTGGGATTATGCATGTGAGGGTAGTAATGAAAAATTTACTACTAGTGCAGCGAATGCTTTACTAACTCGATTTTATTATATAAATTATGCTATTTTTCTAATTGTCCTATTAGTATATAATACGTTAAGTAAAGTCAATATTCTCAAAAACAAATTTGTATTATTGAATATTAGGTTTGCTTTATTTTTAGGAATTATTGGTTGTATATTACCTGTATTTGCATCCGGTTTTTATTTGCGTAGTCAATGGATGACTACTAGTTGGTCCTCTTTATTAAGTATGAATGCATGTTGTTTTATGTTAATTGGATTAGCGGTTATGTCCTATGGTAATGCGTTTTCTCAAGAATTATAATAGTCATAATAGTCTTCATCAAAGTTTGGTCTGGAGAGAACCACAATTTTATTGCGAAAATAAGGCATAACACAACCTAAACTTCTGCGTCTAAGAAAAAATATAATATTGGTCTCTTTCTTTTTCATAATATATATATTTCTAAAATATATTATAAAAGGTATAAGCAATTGTTTTATATATATACAATTATGAGCGTAGAACAACTTTGCGAACAAAATCAAGAACATCGTTATGAAATTGTTGAATTGCGTGAAAAAATCTTAAAGTTAGAAAAAATCATCAAATCCAATGAGAAAGTAATATGGAATAAATGCGAACACGAATGGGAGTGGGATACTGCATGCGGAATGTACGACCGTAATTGCTATTACTGCAAGCATTGTAAGCTATGGCGTAATCATTACATGTATCAATAAATTATTGCTTTAAGATACCACATAACAAGACAGCAAGAGCGGTGTTAATTATAGGCGACCACCAGCACCAGCCAAACCATCAATACTACCATAATAATGACCATCTGGACTAGAATTATCGATTTCATCTTTTTCTTCTTCTTCATAAAATACGAACAACGTGCCGGAACCACTTGAAATAATAGGTTGATTATTCTCGATCTGAACGAATACAGGGCGTTCTTTATGTTGAACGTTTTTCCTTATCCAATATTCAATATCCTCCGAACGTTGACTATAATCAACCTTCAAATCATTTAAAGTCCAGTCGTTATTATTTTTTAATTTCCTCTCAATAACATTTATCAGTATTTCTGTAGTCAATTCAGCATTTAATATTCTTTCAGCTTCATCAAACCAATTTTGGTGTAAAACGGTATAATATATGTAATCGTATTTGGTTTCAATACCCATGTTATTCTTAGTGTTAATATTAACCTTGTTAATAATATCCATTCAATTTTATTGTAAGAATTGTAAGTAATCATTAATGTATTAATAGTTGATTATTTCTTTTGATTTTTATAATCTTCTACTACCCAATTAGGTACAGTACATTTTACTATATCCCTTTCATTTCCAATTGTCATAACATATTCTTCTAATGATTGTGTCGATTCTTCTGTTTTGGTTTTATTTAGAGTTACCAATTCTATTTCAGGCGGTGTATATATTTCTATTTTGGGTTTAGTATATAATTTAAAGGCTAGAACACAATTTAATATAAAAGATGCTCCAAATGCAGCTGATGTTACTATTATTTCTGTAAGATAATCTTTTATACAATCATTCATTTATATTAGGATGTGAAATTAAATCAGTCCATTCTAATATATATTTCATTATATCTTGCGGTAAATGTGTTTTCGTGCTTAAACAACAAACGACATTAAATAATTGCTTTCTCCTAATTCTCTCCAAAATTTCTCTTTTGAGTTGAATATGTAGGCGTCGATTTCTACTTAGTTGGTTAATTCCTATGACAGGTTTGTATACTTCCCCATCTATAGTTTCAATTATGTAACCGGTAACAATTGTTGATGCGTTTAACCAAAAGTAAGGAATTTTCTTTTGTACCAAGCCTATTTCTTCCATGACAAGTCTGGGGGATTTGTAATATTTTTTTACATTTAAATAATCTCTAACTTTTATATCTAATTTAGCTAACTCTATTGATATATTATTCATTAATATAATATCAATATATATTATAATGCCAAATGGACTTACGCCAATAGATAGAAAAAAATTGGATAAAATTATTGAGACATTAAAGACTCAAGAGGCGTTGCAGACGACAAGATTGTCAGATATATATGAGGAGATAATTAGTAAATTAAAGGATATCGATTACCGCACACAAAAGTCACTTTTACTTCTGCAAGACCAGAAGAAGGGAGGAAAAAGAAAAACACACCACAGAAGGCGCCGAAAAAGATTTAGAAAAGGTACGAAATCTAAAACACACAGGGGTAAAGATTTTGAGACTAGAAAAACCAGCAAAAACTACAATAGCAAACGTTGGAAACGCATGACTGGTAGACGTACCCGTAGAGCTCCTTTGTTTCCATGGGCGTAAGTAATGTAAGAAATTAATATAAATATACTATACTAATTTCTATATGATGCAAGTATATAAATGCTTAGATGATATTATTACCAAGATTGAAAGACAAGAACAAATTATTTTAAAAGCCAGATTACATCTCGGTTCATTGGCTATTATAGATCTTCATAAATATAAATATAATTCACGATTGGATGGCGCAGAAGTGTTCAAAATGTTATTTGGTATAAGTGATAATAATCCATTTGGTAATTTTAAAATGGAGGTTGATGAGAATGGATACATTACAATTCTTCGTGAATTAAGAATTTGTCAACGAGATTGGCTATTATTTAATATATTTATAGATACAGGTACAGTTCCTTATTATGATGCTTTTTTATTAGATAAAAAATTTTTTTCTGTTTTTGTAGCAAATTTGAATACATTACAAGCAGTTTGTGCCAAATTGGGTGGGATTCCATCTTTTGATTTATTTTATGATAATGTTTATAAATCGAAAGAAGTTATAAAAGCCAATACAGTTGAACCATTAAATCCAGAAGCAGATATAACAGGTAAATATCAGTGGATAGCATGTAGGAGTAGTAGCCAAACCGATATAGATAATTTTATTAATAGGTTGTCTTTGGAAGATGGATGGTCTTTGGCTAGTATAGATTTAACTAGATTCCCCAGTTCATTATTATTATCGTAATTGGGAGGAGTGATGTTTAATTTTTTTTGATGTTTTCGCCGGCGAAAATATTAAAAAAAATCTAGGAGAACCAAGTACTGTGTGGTGGTGTAAAAGGAAAGTTATTAAAAAAATTGAAAAGTTTATTCTGTAAATAGTGATAGATATTCAACCATAACTATATATTGTGATAAATCCAAACCAGCAAAAACTTATCAAGAAATCATGTCAACAACTCTTAGTACGACGATGACAGCAGCAGTAGAGCGCGGTATGCGCCTAGCTAGTGTAGAATTCGCGCGGGATTGCATCCAAGAGCTCGCGAAAACAGGCGCGTTGACCTGTACGTTCGAACAAGCACTAGGCCTATTCGATTTCGACTCAGTGTCGATCGTCTCCAGCCGGTCCAAAGCCTCGAAGAAGCGGGAGAGCAAGAAAAGCCAAGGCGGGGGTGAAAAGAAATCGTCAAAACCGAAAATCACACCAAAGCCAACTGTGCTACTCCCATTCTGCGGCGTGGTGATGGAGGACTGGTGTGCGGGCGTGAAATTCAACCACGGACTTCACACCCAGTGCACTCAAGGGCGATGCAACGGTGATAGATACTGCAAAACCTGCCGCAAACATGCGGACAACAGTGCCACAGGCAAGCCTCCTTATGGCGACATCGCAGACCGGGCCAATTATGGCGTGGACTACCGTGACCCAAAAGGAAAGCTCACCATGCCATACGCCAACGTAGCCGATAAACTTGGAATCAACATGGACGCAGCAAACGCCGCAGCAGCTACCCTCACCTGGACCATCCCAGCCGAACAGCTGGTGAAACGGGTCTCAAAAAGAGGTCGCCCTGCCAAGAGTGCCGCAGTCTCCGACACTGACTCAGACTCAGACGGCGAGAGTAAAACTACCACGAAAGGGAAGAAAAAGCGTGGACGTCCTACCAAGCCTAAGGCTAAGCCTGCCACTCAGGAAGACCAAATCGCCCAACTAGTCGCTGAAGCCTACGCCGAGACTGCCACGGTTGCGCCAAAAAAGGTCGTGAAAAAGGTCGTGAAAAAGGTGAAAAAGGTCAAAAAGCCGAAGATGACTGCCGAGGAGAAAGAAGCCGCTAAGCTAGCGAAACAGCAGGAGAAAGAAGCTGCCAAGTTGGCCAAAAAGGAAGCAGCAGAG
>PVMK01124942.1_pt1 | contig 13475 bp, 11 predicted proteins | sample 1853481 | NCBI WGS metagenome assembly PVMK01 (sample SAMN08533507, study PRJNA380276) | Marine sediment metagenome, whole genome shotgun sequencing project.
TAACGACGAATAAATACAGTAAAAGGTTCCATTGCCACGTGCATTGAAGCAATAACCAATGTCATTGCGAGGAGGGCCGGCGCGAATTCAAGAAGTGCGACGTCATTGCGAGCGAGCGACAAAATCGTCGGGAGCGAATTTGGACGCACGAAGTGCGCCCGCAGGGCCGGCGACACGACGTCGCCGGTCAACCAACCTCTTGACGAACTCGTCAGATATTAAGAGATTGCGTCGTCCGTCTTACGACGTCCTCGCAATGACTTTGGTCACGCATGTGACCAAAGTCACTTTCCGTCGGCCTTCCGCGACAGGCGGCAGCCCCTTCACAATCAGTAACTTAAAACTCCGGCGATCAAATGTGTACGCAAGGGACGACAATGATTTGACATAGTTTGCGTCTGCGCTATGGCACCAGGAATCATCTAACCCGTCTGTGTTTATTCGTTGTTTTGCCCATCTCCGGGAGAGAGACACTTTCTGGCACAGCAATTGCTTCTCTACGACTGAGCGCATGCGCTTTGTGCCTCGGGGATTATGGAAAATGTGGAGTGTGCGTGTATTCACGGACATCTGCTCATCACTTAGGCACAATTTTTTGAGGATAGTCCACCTGCTTGTAATGGCAGCTTGTTCAGGGAAGAACCTCTAACAAAACGGGACGTCTGAAAAGGCACGGTTGCTTGGCGGAGTTCCAGGAAGTGGGTGGATGACGCGTCGCATGTTTTTGGCGCCCACATTCGATCTCCTGACGTCCGTGAAGGCGATGAAACTTTGTCGTCTAAAAGTTTTTAGCGCGTTGTTGATTCGTACTAGTCATGAGCAGGATCGTTATGCATTACAGGACGGCGACAAAAAACAGAAATGCCGGCGGCAAGGACCGGGCTGGACGCTTGAGTAGACTGCTGACATTCGGCTTGCTGAGCGTTGGCCTGGTGACCATGGCGTCTGCCGGACCACGTGAGCAGGCAAAACGGATTCACGATCGCCTGGCTGGCGTGCCACCGACTGAAGCGGTGCTATCGCTGATGGAAGGGCAGGTATCCGGCGCGACTGGCACGGCGATGGATGCCGCGATTGAGGCAATGAAAAACCCGAACTTCTACAACGTGACCTTGAAGAATTTCGCCGCGCCCTGGACGAATCGCGAGCAAAATGTATTCGTTCCGCTAAACGATTACATCGCAACGGTCATAGGTATGATCCGGGACGGTGTGGCGTTCAATACGCTGTTTTCCGCGGACATCTTGTATATCGGTCCCGCAAGCCTGCCGCCATACTCGAACGCCAACAATGACCATTACGCGCAGATGGAAATCCGTGGCGTCGACATGATGAGCGGACTGCAAAAGGTCACGCAATCGACATTCAACGGTTTGCCGACCGACGCGACAGCCGGCATATGGACGACGCGCGCAGCGGCCGAAGCATTCTTTATTGCCGGCACCAATCGTGCGCAGTTCCGCTTCACGATGCTCAATCACATGTGCAATGACATGGAACAAGTACATGACGTAAAGCGCGTACCAGATCGCATACGTCAGGACGTCAGCCGTAGTCCGGGCGGCGACAGCCGACTGTTCCTGAATAATTGCATTGGCTGCCACAGTGGCATGGACCCGATGGCTGGTGCATTTGCCTATTACAACTTCGATGAGATCAACGGCATTGATTACACGCCGAATACGGTTCAGCCGAAGTATTTCAACAACGACGCGAATTTCGAATTTGGCTACAGGACGACAGACGACTCGTGGGCGAATTACTGGCGTAACGGTCAAAACCAGTTCCTCGGCTGGGATGCAGTACTCCCGGGCAGTGGATTCGGTGCCGCATCGATGGGCCAGGAACTTGCCAACAGCGATGCATTTGCGAGTTGCCAGGTGAAAAAAGTATTCAAGGGCGGTTTGCCTGAGGGATCCGGAGGACGCCGCTGACCGTTTCCAGGTCGACAACGTGATGGTGCCGTCATTCAAGGCCGGCTATCAAATGAAGCAGACATTCGCAGAGGCGGCTGTCTATTGCATGGGGCAGTAGGGAGACTGTGACGATGTTTAAAGCAACGGAAATCGCATTGCCCCGAATGTTCGCTGGCCAAATGGTGCGCAGGTTGCGCTGCATGCTGGTCGTCGGGCTGTCAGGCGTTGTCCTCGTCGGGCTGCGGTGGTGGTGCTCAGACGACCGACAATCCAATTACGAGCGTAACTCCACTTCAACTTACAATGGTCCGCCGCCGCAGACTGCTGATATTCAGTCATTCAAGCTGAACGTCTGGGACAACATCCAGGCATCCAACCGTTGCGGCAGCTGTCACGCGCAAAGCGGCCAGGGTAACAGCTACTTTGTCCGCAACGATGACATCAACCTGGCCTACCAGGAAGCCAATGTGCGTGCAGACCTGGTGGTACCGGCCGATTCCCTGCTGGTCTCAAAAGTGCGGGGCGACGGTATCAATGGCCATAACTGCTGGCTGACTGATGCCAATGCCTGTGGCGACATCATGACGACCTGGATTCAAAACTGGGCGGGCGAAGCCTCCGCTGGTGGACGTCAGATCGTCCTGAATCCGCCGGTCTCCGCGCCACCGGGTGCCAGCAAGCGTTATACGGATTCGTCAGCGACGGCAGAGAATTTCGAGCTCATGGTCTACACGCCGTATCTCGAACTGCGTTGCTCGGGTTGTCACAGCTCTTCGTCGGCAACTTCGCAGCAGCCGTACTTCGCCGAGACCGGCGCTATTGACTCTTACCTGACCGCATACGAGGCAGCCAAATCGAAGATGGATCTCAACGATCCGGCTGCATCGCGTTTCGTTTTGCGGCTCGGCAGTGAGGCGCATCAATGCTGGAGCGGCGATTGTGCCGCCGACGCCGCAGCAATGCAGCAGGCAATCTTCGACTTCGCGCAAACTGTAAACACGACACAGATTGACCCGCTGCTGGTTAATAGTGACGCAATGCGACTCATTGACGGCACGATCGCCTCGGGCGGCAACCGTTATGAGAACGCACAGATTGGCCTGTGGGAGTTCAAAACAGGCAGCGGCACGACAGTCTTTGATACCAGTGGTGTCGAACCTGCGATCAACTTGCAATTAATTGGTGACGTCGAGTGGTTCGGCGGCTGGGGTATCACGATCAGTGATGGTCGCGCCCAGGGCGATACGACCTCGAGTGCCAAACTGCATGACCTGATCAAGGGGACCGGTGAGTACTCGATCGAAGCCTGGGTGGTGCCGAATAACGTTACACAGGAAATGGCTCGCATTGTCACCTACTCCGCTGGTGATACAGCGCGTAATTTCACCCTCGAACAAAATCTTTACAACTACGACTTCAGGCATCGCAGTGATTCGACTGATGCAAACGGCGATCCCGCGGTGCTGTCGACGCCAAATGCGGATGAAGTCTTGCAGGCCACATTGCAACACGTGGTTGCAACTTACGGACCGGTTGAAGGCCGCAAGATCTATGTCAACGGCAACCTGGTCACACAGCCCGATCCAATAGCAACAGACTCAATCGTAGCCTGGCAGGACAACTTTGCATTTGTGCTCGGCAATGAGGCATCCGGCAACGGACTATTCCAGGGCACATTGCGCCTCGTTGCTGTCCACAACCGTGAGTTGACGCAGGCGCAGATTGTGCAGAACTTCGATGTCGGTGTTGGCGAGAAGTTTTATATGCTGTTCGGTATCGAAGACATCATCAACGTACCGACTGCCTACATACTGTTCGAAGTTTCGCAGTTCGACAATTACAGCTATTTGTTCACGCGACCGCATTTTATTACGCTGGATACGAATCAGCAGCCGCAGAATATTCCCATCCAGGGCATGCGCATTGGCATCAATGGTGTCGAGGTTGATAAGAGCCAGAGTTATGCAAACATGGATGACATGCTGGACTACCTCGAGTTCGCTGAACTCGGGCAGCCGCTGGCGTCGATCGGTACAATCATTCCGCTCGAGCGTGGTCCGGCAGAAGACGAGTTCTTCCTGACCTTCGATCTACTGGGCTCGGAATCCTATGTCAGGACCGATGATCCACCGCTGGTAATTACAGAATTTGATCTGCCGCCTGCACAGCGTATTGGCGTGCGCACCTTCGATGAGATCAACGCAACAATGAGTGCGGTGACGGATGTGAGCACCGAAGATTTCGATGTCGATACTGTATTCCAGAGCCTGAGGCAATCACTGCCGGCAGTCGAGGATCCCGCAGCGTTCCTCTCATCTCACCAGGTAGCGATCGCACAACTTGCGATCGAGTATTGCAACGCATTGATCGAAGACCGCGGTGCAACCTCGACAGCCCTGTACTTTCCGGGCTTCGATTTTGATGCCGCTCCGGCCGCAGCCTTCGCGAATCGAAATCTGCTGGTCACGCCGCTCGTAGACAAGGTAATGGGTATTGCCATCCAGACCCAGCCAGATGCGGTCGATGTTGAAGGCGAGATTGCTTACAACGCTCCTGATCCGTTTACGCTGCGACCGGGTAACCTGATCGACCGCTTGATCGCGGGCGGTACTGACACCCGCTCCATCTCCAAGGGCGCCTGCGCCGCCGTTCTCGGCAGCGCGGTGATGCTGCTGCAGTAGACAGAAAAGATTAAGGACAGAGGCACCGTTTATGGCTAAGAAACGTAACTCCAGGCACTGGGATGATCCGCTACGTCACCCTGACCATGAACGTCCGGTAACGCGCCGCGATTTCGTGTCGCAGGGATTTCTGTCCGGATCCGCATTTGCGCTGAGTGGTGGAGTAATGAGCCTGTTCTCCAATCCACGCGAGGCACACGCAGCGCTGTCCGGTGACTTGATTCCGTTGCTCGCCAATCCCTGCAATATAGCGACCGACGGCGCAGGCAAAATTCCGTTCATTGCTTTCGACCTGGCTGGTGGTGCAAATATCGCCGGCTCCAATGTTCTGGTCGGCGGGCAAGATGGTCAGATGGATTTCCTGAATACGGCGGGTTACGAGAAACTCGGCCTGCCCGGCGATATGGTTCCCGGACTGAATGATCCGATTTCCGGTCTGCCGTATGCCAACACCGATTTCGGGTTGGCTTTTCACTCCGATAGTGCGTTCAAGCGCGGTATGGAGGCCAGTATGAATCCAGGGCGTGGCACCCAGTTAAACGGTGCAGTTATTCCGGCTCGCTCTGACAACGATACCGGCAATAACCCACATAACCCCTTGTATGGAATCGCCACGGCAGGTGCGGATGGTTCGATACTGACCCTTGCCGGCACCGAGAACAGCGATTCCGGTGGCAACTCGATGATTCCGGCAATGATGATGGACCCGGAACTTCGCCCGACCAAAATTGATCGTCCGAGTGACGTTACCGGGCTTGTAGATACGGGTCAGCTGGTCGGCATCCTGGGCCCGGATGATGCGGTTGCGGTAATGGAGTCGATCTATCGCATCAGCGCGGACAAGATGGCTACCGTGACCGCCGACGCGGTCATTAAAGACATGGTCAAATGCGGCTACCTGAAGTCTGCGGATATCGCCGAACGATTTGGCGACACGCCGCTCGATCCGGGTGCCGATACGACAATCGTCGATGACGCTAACGGCATCTTTACAACAGCAGAATTTAACGATACCGGGCGTGACGGTAGCGAATTCCGCAAGACCGCTTCTATCATGAAGCTCGTAATCAACGGTTTTGCGGGTGCGGCGGTCATCGAAATGGGTGGCTACGACTACCACGGCGGCGCACGTGCCGAAGGTGAGGTAAAAGACTTCCGTGCCGGGCGCTGCATGGGCGCCTGCATCGAGTACGCGGCACGCATCGGCGTACCTCTGATGATGTATGTATTCAGTGACGGATCGGTTTCGAGTAACGGTGCGATCGACAACTCAAACGATGGTCGCGGCAAGGGTGAATGGGTCAGTGACAACTCATCGACGGCGGCCGCGTTCTTTATGGTCTTCAACCCGACGGGTTCAGCCATACTGCGAACGAGTCCCGGCAAGACTGCCGCCCAGCATCAGCAGCTGGGTTACATGGACTCCGGTGCGTCAGTGCAACGCGCTGCGACCCCAATGGCGAATAACGTCAATCTCCTCGTCAACGCCGTGATTCTCAATTACATGGCGCTGCATGGCGATGAAGGCGATTTCGCGACACGGTTCCCGAATCATAGCCTGGGCACGGCCGCGAACCGCGACAGCCTGACGGCGTTCCAGCAAATCGTAAACGGCACGATTCCCTACCCAATCCAACCTGATAAGTCGTCGCGTTTTCCGTAGGAGCCCGGCCTGTGGGAGCTCGCCCCAGCGAGCGATGGCGGATTCCTTGTTGTTGGCACTAAAGATAAATTTGCACCGACCTCAGTGCCACAATGAGCGAAGCGGGCAAATTGGGAGCGAACTCCTACGACAGCTCGTCGTTCTCTCAAAAAGACCAATACTTCCAAGATATCAGCAGCAGCATCAACGTTTGGCGAATTCGCAGCTAGATTGAGGTGTTTCTTATAGAATGCCTCCCAATTCACGCTTGGCTGTCAATTTATGCCGGACGATTCCAGTTTTTCCGAAAAATTTGCCTGCCCGCGCTGTGACAAAACACCGCTGTCCGAAAAAAACGGCGGCTACCATTGCAGCTCCTGCAAGGTCACTTATCCGTCGGTTAGCGATATTCCCTGGCTGTTCGCTGAGCCGGACTCGAGCCTGGGCGAGTGGCGCAACCGGCTGCACTTCTCTCTGCAACAATTATCAAGCGAGTCGCAACGCATACAGGCCGAACTGGTTGCCGACGACCTCGGCTCGCTGACTCGCAATCGCCTCGAACGCCAGGTAAAAGCGATTGACGAACATCGCAACATGCTGCGTGAGATTCTTGAACCGATCGACATACAGTCAATGCAAGCAAGCTTCGAGTCTTACCTCGCGCTCAGAACACGCCTGCCGATTGACCAGGGCATACAGACCTATTACGCAAATATCCATCGCGACTGGTGCTGGGGCGATATCGAGAACGAGGCATCAATCGATGCGATCAAGGCGATTGTCAGCGAAGGCGACGGGGATAACCGTGCTCTTGGCGACACGCTGATACTGGGTGCGGGCGCCTGTCGGCTTGCGTATGACATTCACATGCAGCTCGACACCACGCAAACGATCGCAATGGATTTTAATCCGCTGTTGCTATTGGTCGCCAAAAGCGTGATGCAAGGCGATAAGCCGGCGCTTTACGAGTTCCCACTGGCGCCGAAGTCGCTGGAGGATTTTGCGGTTCTGAGAAAATTGTCTGCACCACAACCCGTGCGTGAAAATTTTAACGTCGTTTTCGGGGACGCCATGCGACCGCCGTTCGCGGCGGCCAGTTTCGATACTGTTGTTACCCCGTGGATAATCGATATCGTGAACGAGACGCTGCCGATACAGGCCGCACGCATCAACAAGCTGCTTAAACCACAGGGCCGCTGGATTAATTTCGGTTCGCTCGCGTTCGATCACCCTGAGCGGGCACGCCGTTACAGCACCGAGGAGACCCTGGCGATTGTCGCAGAAGCAGGTTTTGCACCGCCCCACTATTCGGAGCAAACGATTCCGTACATGTGTTCGCCGGCGAGTCGTCACGGCCGTCAGGAAACGGTGTTCACGTTTGCTGCAAGTAAAACCGGCGACGTGAATTCCCCCGCGAGACACAAGGCTCTGCCCGACTGGATCGTGACCGGCAAGGAGCCGGTCCCGCTATTGCAATCTTTCAGGAGCCAGGCGATGTCGACGCAGATTTACTCTTATATTATGTCCCTCATTGACGGCAAACGAACGATCGCCGACATAGCGATGATTCTCGAACAACAAAAGCTGATAACGCAAAAGGAAGCCGAGCCCGCCATCCGAACTTTCCTGACCCGTATGTACGACGACTCGCAGCGTAACTCGGGATTTTAGCAAGCTGTCGTCATTCGCCCGCTGGGGCGGGCTCCTACGAGAGTGACGTAGGAGCTCGCCCCAGCGAGCGATATTATCAGCGGTCTGGGGACAGTTTACTTATCTCCATTTCTATCGCTGTCGCAACCATATGACGCGGTGGAGATAAGTAAACCGACCCCAAAATCAAGCCCGCTAGTCGTCAGCCGGCTCGGACGCCGGCGCACCTATCTTTTTGATAAAAAACACGAGGATTTTTGCCGATTCGGTGGCGCTGGCATTCTTCGACACCGAGTGAATGTCATTGGGCGACTCGTAAAAAGTCTGACCCGCGACCAGTGTCTGTGGCTCACCACCTGCAACCTGCATAACGACTGTGCCTTCGAGGACATAAACAAAGGTATGCGCGTTGTGCCGGTGGCTGGCAGAGGCCACTCCAGGCGGGTACTCGACTTCCAGTACAACGGCTTCACGGCCTTCGATATCCGGCAGATCTGTCTGGAATAGCGCGGTCGCGACGGATTCCTGTGCTGAGCTTGTTGTCGCCAGGACCGTAAGCAGGGCTAGCGCCAGGATATTTAGTTCTTTCACGTTTATTTCTCCAGTGGAAGGTTAGGCATCTTGCGTCGTCCGTTCCTGCATGCGCCGGTTGATCAGCGGAATGCTCCAGGGCAGGAATCGTTTCAGGTAATGAATCCGGCGTGACATTTTGTCGGGAAATATTTCGCGGCGATTCTTCCTCACGCCCGCGACTATTTCGGCAACCACGTCGGCAGGATCTGTCACCATGTCGTCCGGGACTTCGCGGCGCGCCTCGAAACCAAACTGCTCCGAGTCGAGTATCGGCGTCCTGCTGAAGAACGGATATACGGTTGAAATCTTAATGCCGATATCGCCGTAGTCCGAGGCTATTGCATCGCTGAATCCGCGCAGGCCAAACTTGGCGGCGCAATACGACGAAATTCCTGACGTGCCGATCCAGCCCGCCAGCGAGGATATATTGACAATGTGCCCGCTGCCCCGTTCGATCATCTGCGGCAGGAACAGGTAGCAAATGCGCATTGGTGCGAGCAGATTAATCTGCAATACCTGTTCCCAACGATTCGAGGGCACGTGATCGAATCGGCCACCCACGCCGATACCGGCGTTATTAATAAGTATGTCGGGACTGCGTTTCAGCGCCTGAACCTCATCGAAGAGCTTGCGGCAACCGCTATCGTCAACGAGGTCTGCGGCAATACTGCCAAGAATCTGACCGGACTCCGTCTGGAATTCCGCGGTCAGCGAATCGAGTGAGGCCGCATCAATATCCGTCAGCAGCACCCGGGAGCCCGCTTGCAGAAATTGCCGCGTCATTTGCCGGCCGAAACCGCCGCTGGCGCCGGTGATGAGCACAACTGCATCATTGAGGTCGGTCATTGCGGTAGCATATCAGCCCTCAGAATAATAAGAGAAAAGCGGTGGGGGAAAATAAGGAGACACACCGGCAATCTGCGGGCACGCCCGATATCCGCTGGTTGGTCGCAGGTGCACTCGCCGGTCTGTTGGCGGCAGGGTTCGGCATATTGCGCCAGGCGGATTCAGGCAATGTATTGCCGACCAACGCGCTAGCGCGGGTCAACGAGCAGATCATTACTCGCGACAATTATGATCGCGCACTGGCGAGACTTGGAACCAATAGCACTTCTGACGATGCTGGCGCATGGGTGCTGCAACGCCTTGTCGACGATGAGCTGCTCGTGCAACGTGGCCTTGAACTTGGCATGGCGCAGTCTGACAGCGCGGTACGCAACGCAATAATCGATTCATTAATCGCATCTGTTACCGCTGAGGCGGATGCGGCAAGTCCGGGCGATGAAGAACTGCAGCAATATCTCTCAGAGAATGCCGATCGATTTAGTTTTGTGGAAAGTTTATCGGTCGGAGCCTGGCAGACGAACGATGAGGCAGTTGCGCAATCGTTCGTGAATGCGTTGCGTAACGACAGCAGCATCGCGACGTCAGACACGATCGGCCCCATACCTGATCTTCCTCCCGGCCTGATGCCGGTCGAGGTGTTGCGCGATTTCCTCGGGCCGGGTATCACTGCAGCAGCCGCCGATATGCCAGTCGGGAGCAGCGCTGTTTTCGCGAGACGCGGCCGGTGGCTGGTGGTGCAGGTGCTCGAGAAAGAGTCTGCTGTGGTTACCGATCTCAGCGCCATACGCAACCGGGTGCTGCTGGATTATCGGCGCAGCCTGGCCGATCAGACTCTGCGCGATTATCTTGACGATCTGCGCCGCCGCGCTGACGTGGATGTAGTGCAACCATGAGGCGAATGCACTGCTTTGCAGCAGCAATGATCGCATTCCTTTGCATTGCGATGGATGCTGGCGCGCACACCAGGAGCGAAAGTTACTCCCACTGGCATCAGTCGGACACGACGATCATCGGTACGATCACCATTCCACTTCGCGAGGTAATGCTGCTTTATCAATCAGGTGACAGCGCTTCGCCACCGGGTGAACTATTCCGGGACGAACTAATCGCGAAGACGCGAATATCAAGTGCATCGGGAGTCTGTGGCTCATCTGCGGTAAATATTTTGCAGGCGGCGTCAGGATTCGTGCGCGTTGAAATTCAGTTTGACTGCGGCGGCGCAACGCCTGCCTCAATTCATTACCGTGCACTATTCGATACGGCTCCGTCACATGTGCATTACGCGAAGCTGCACCGGGACGGCCTGCGATCCGAGACGCTGATTACCGACACCTCCGACACCTGGAACATTGGTGACATTGGCAACACCGGCTCATATTCGTTTTGGTCTTTCCTGGCGATCGGCGTCGGGCACATCTCCGGCGGTATCGATCACATCGCTTTCCTGATCGGCATGCTGCTGATCGCCGGGTCGATCGGTCGCAGTATTATTGCGGTCACAGGATTTACACTCGGACACAGCGTTAGCCTCGCTGCAGCCGTACTCGGTTACGTGCACGCCGACAGTACCCTGGTAGAGGCATTTATCGGCTTTACCGTTGCACTGGTTGCTGTCGAATATTTCCTGCTAAGCAAACGATCGGCAACAACCCTCGCCATATCCAGCATGGCAGCGCATGGGCAGTCGGTCTACTGGCCCTGACGCTCGATCTGATCCCGATCCGGGCACTGTTCGTGTATGGGGGATTCGGCGTTTTCGCGTTTTGTTACCTGCTGGCAGCAAATAAACTGGAGCGTAAGGATGCCTCACGAGCAAGCGCATTGCTTTTCGTTGCCACCACCTGCTTTGGCCTCGTGCACGGTTTTGGCTTCGCCGGATTCCTGATGGAAACAGGAATCCTCGGTACATCGCTGTTCATTCCATTGCTCGGATTTAACCTCGGCGTCGAGGTCGGCCAGCTTATCCTGGTTGCAATTGCGCTTGCGATTGCATACATGCTGCGCGACAAAGTGCCACACGCCGCCACGCCGATGCTGGCCGCCAGTCTCTGCGGCGTCGGCGTATTTTGGTTCGTCGGTCGAACACTTATTTAAGAGGAATTCAATGAAAGCCCTGCGTACGCCAGACAGTCGCTTTAGGAAGCTGCCGATTACGACTTTGGCGCGAACTATGTCGACATCGGCGGGCTGCGCATGCACTACGTCGACGAAGGACCGCGAGATGCCGATCCGGTACTGATGCTGCATGGCGAGCCGAGCTGGAGCTATCTGTACCGGCACATGATTCGGCCGATCGCGAATGCAGGTTTTCGCGCAATCGCGCCAGACCTCATCGGCTTCGGCAAATCGGATAAGCCCCGCAGAAGCAGCGATTACAGCTACCTTGGCCATGTCACCTGGATGCGGCAGTTCCTGGAGAAGCTCGATCTGCGCGAGATTACGCTGGTCTGCCAGGACTGGGGCTCTCTGATCGGTCTGCGGCTCGCGGCGGAGAATCAGCAGCGTTTCGCCATGATCGTGCTGGCGAATGGCGGGCTGCCGACAGGCGATCAGCAGCTGCCGAAGGTGTTTCGACTCTGGCGTGCGTTTGCGCGCTTCAGTCCCTGGTTTCCGATTGGCAGGATCGTTCAGTCGGGCACGATTGCCGAACTACCGCCTGAGGTCGTTGCGGCCTACGACGCCCCGTTCCCGTCGCGTGCTTATAAGGCCGGGGCGCGGGCATTCCCGATGTTGGTTCCCACGACCCCGAACGATCCGGCGTCGGCAGCCAACCGGGCTGCATGGAAAGTTTTTGCGAGCTGGCAGAAGCCATTCCTGACCGCGTTCAGCAATCGCGACCCGATCACTCGCGGCGGAGACCGACTATTTCAGAAAAAGGTGCCCGGCGCGCTGCGCCAGCCACACACGACGATCATGAATGCCGGTCATTTCCTGCAGGAGGACCGGGGACCCGAGCTTGCGCAGGTCGTCATAGATTTTGTCAACGTCGATTGAAAGTTATAGTTCGACAGTTTACTTATCTCTACTACTATCGCTCTCTCTGCTGTACGACGCGGTGAAGATAAGTAAACTGCCCCAAAGTACTCCAAAATAAGTGAATCAGAATGAGCCAGGTAAGCATCGAACGCCGTGACGGCGTCGCCGTCATCTCCATCAATAATCCACCGGTTAACGCGTTGTCGCAGTCAGTCCGGGGAGGACTCACGCAAAGCATCGGCGAGGTGGCGGCAGACGACGACGTTAAGGCGATCGTGATTTTCTGCATTGGCCGTACTTTTATAGCCGGCGCCGATATTCGTGAATTCGGGCGCCCGCCGGAGCCACCTTACCTGCCGGACGTCGTCGCCCTGATCGAGGCATCGGATAAACCCGTGGTCGCCGCCATGCATGGCACCGCACTTGGCGGGGGGCTCGAGGTGGCACTGGGTTGTCATTATCGAATTGCAGCCGGGTCGGCATCACTCGGCTTCCCGGAGGTCAACCTGGGATTGCTGCCGGGCGCATCAGGAACACAGCGACTGCCGCGATTAATCGGCGCGGAACGAGCGCTGGACATGATGCTCTCTGGTAAACCGGTCAATGCCCAGACAGCTCTCGATTACGGGCTGATCGATCAGATTATCGAGGACGACAATCTGCAGGACGCCGCTATCGAATTCGCTACGTCCCAGATCGCGAACGGACCGCGCCGAATCCGGGAAATGACAGTCCCCGACGTAGACTCCGATCTTTTCGAAAAAACCAGGGCCGGCATCGCCAGGAAAACCCGCGGCCTGATGTCTCCGGAAAAAATCATTCGCTGTGTCGAATTGTCGACCCAGGTCGGTTTTGACGAGGGTTTAAAGGCGGAGCGTGACTTATTCGTGGAATGCAAGGATTCACCACAATCGGACGGCCTGCGTCACGCATTCTTCGCCGAGCGCGCCGTTTCCAAAGTGCCAGGCATTGGCAAGGACACGGCCGTAACAGCCATCAGTGCGGTCGCCATTCTCGGTGCCGGCACCATGGGTGCCGGAATCGCGTACAACTGCCTCACTGCCGGGTACGCCGTGCACCTGCTGGACAACAATGAAGAGGGCCTCGAAAGGGGCGCGAAAACTATTCGCAAATTATTTGAAGGGGGTGTTGCGCGCGGCAAGATCAGCGAAGAAAAAATGGCGCAAGGCA
>PVMK01127708.1_pt1 | contig 13474 bp, 14 predicted proteins | sample 1853481 | NCBI WGS metagenome assembly PVMK01 (sample SAMN08533507, study PRJNA380276) | Marine sediment metagenome, whole genome shotgun sequencing project.
GGCTATAGCGTGAAACTGCGATTGTAGGTCTGCAATTCATCGTACAAGTCGAGCACAGGGGCAGGCAGACTTACGTCATCAATATTGCTGCTGATCTGGTTACGCAATTCAGGGTCAAAAAATTCACGGGCCCTGGGAGCGTGCTGCGGGTCCAGACCTAATGCTATAAGTTTGTTCAGGGTGTCGTCGAGATAGGTTTCCGGGTCCTGGTCAAAGTCTACTAATGCAAAGCCATACTGGTGTACCAGTTCCATCAGGCGCTGGTTATATTGATACCAGAGGTTCCAGCTGTCCTCCAACGGTGCGCCATCGCGATTATTCAGTGACAGGGCAACGCGATGCGGGTGTCTGAAGGTGCCAATAAATTTTGGGCTTTTAACTGCATCCAGCCATAAAGGTAGCGTGAACAATGTCCGGGTATCCTTGAAGCCCCAGTGCTCAGAAGACTTTTGTTCCAGCTCTTTAATAATGCTGTCGCGTTCGCCGGCTTCTTCCCGGGTCCATTTGCTAACCACCACAGGATTGTTCCAGGCGGCCCGATTAGTTGCCAGCACTACGTCGTTGAGTATCACGATACGGCCATTTTCTCGATTGCCACGTTTGTTGTATGGGTTATCGGTAAATACTTCACCCAGTTCAACATCGAAATTCTGCATGATGCCGGTAAGGCAACTGGTTCCACTTCGGTGCATGCCGAGCACACAAATGCAGCTCATAAAAAAGTCCTGTACCTGTTCGCCCGGCGTATTCAGCCCGGGCATTATTTAGGGTGCGCTAACATATCATGTGAGTCAGTATGATGCCTGCCCAGTGCTGCTGCCAGCCGAACTTTTGGAGTGCGATTGTTGCTGGCCAATAAGGATTTTGCTTTGCCCGGTGGTGTGCGTTGCAAAGTTGAATTTTTGCCGACTGAAGATGCTGTCACCGGTCTGGCACTGAAAGTTATATAACATACTGAAAAATAAAGAGTAAAAGTATTATTTTTATAGCTCATATGGTCAAAATGGTAGGCATTCACAGCTCACTGTTTTCATTCGCCGGCTACTTCTTTCCTGTTACTTAGATAACTTTCGCAGGCTGATCTCGTGCTGAGTCCAGCGCATAGTGTTGTCCGTTAATTTGGCTATACATGTGCAGGTCGAGGTGGGTTATGCAGAAATTTAGTATCGGATCGTTTGCGGTTGGTAAAATTATGGCAGGCCTTATTTTGTCATTGTGTATTTCATTGACACAGGCATCTGTTGTTATTCAGGAAGTTTTATACGATGGCCCGGGCACAGATTCGGACGATGTTTTTACCGAGCTATCCGGTATGCCGGGTACAGTTCTGGATGGCTGGAGCCTGGCTGGGATTAATGGTTCCAATGGTGAGGCATACCGGGTTATTGATCTTGGTGGTTTGATTATTCCCGAAGATGGTCTGTTTGTTATTGCCACTTCTTCTGCCAGCAGTGTGCTGGCTCTGCAGCGTGATTTTATCGCCAATGTAGACTGGCAAAACGGGCCGGATGCTCTTCATTTGCTAAATGGAACAACCGTAATTGATGCGCTTCAGTATGGTGATGCAGGTGTCTACAATGCAGGCGAAGGTGGCTTTGCTGTAGATGTGAGCGGTAGTCTAAGTCTGTCGCGCGATGTGCTGGGTACCGATACTGATAATAATGCGGTTGATTTCAGTAGTGGCTTGCCCTCGCCTGGTACCGGCCTCTCGGTAGTACCCATCCCGGCTGCTGCCTGGCTGTTTGCTTCAGGGTTGGGGCTGCTGGCTGTGCTGCGGCGGCGTGTTTTGAGGGTTTGACTTTCATTAAACCAATCCAGCTTCTATATCTGTGCCACGCTGTAATGCGGATCATCTTCTGCCACTTTAACTACCGTCAGTCGGTCGGCTGAAGTAATCATTTTCTGGCGCTCCGGCAATAAATGAGAAGGTAAGCTTCGGAGGCTATTGCTAATGCGACCGTTAGTTCTGACAATGCGCCGTCTTTCCAGTTGCCATTTTTTTATGAACAGATTAAAAATCATTATCAAACCACCGGGATATATCTAGCCGGATCCCTGCATGGTGGTACGGCTACAATCTGCAGTTAGCTGAAAAATCGGCAGCCAAACCATCAGGATAGTGAGGGCGGCAAGTCATGGTTCAACCGGCCTAAGGCTAATGTTCGTGCCTTTAATCCTTCTGCTAATCCGAGAGTTGCATCAACCTATCCGGGAATGGGATGTGCGATAGTTGCCTGCAAATATTCTCTGCTGTGTGTCTGGTTAATCGTGTGATGGGCTAATAATGAGCAATACAAAACCGCGCGGTGACAGCCTGATACCTCTAGTAGTACGTAGAAACTGGAAATGCCGCAATGAAACAATGCCCTGTAGGGGAATAACCATACAGATAGCGCTCTGCAGCAGCACATAGCGTTACTTATTAAGTAAAGAAGCATAGGAAAACAGTCTATTGTCTATTACTATCTCAATAGTCGCCGCAAATAGTCCAAAAATAACTGCACGCGGTCGGATCAAAAATTACATTGGGCCCCTGACCCCAACCCTTGCAAGAGTCACTATATGACGATTCCCATATTTGTCGATGGTAAGAGGATAGACGTTCCTGCGGGAACGACTCTTGCCGGTGCGCTATATATGATGGGTAAGCGCACTATGCGGGAGACCCCGCGCGACAAGCATCCACGTTCGCTCTTTTGCGGCATGGGTATCTGTTATGACTGTGTGGTTGTCGTAGATGGTCGGGCCAATGTGCGTGCTTGCCAGACTCAGGTTCGTTCGGATATGCAGGTGCTCACGCAGTTTGGCGATCCCGGTTTCGAGGATTCTTTTTGAGTAGCCCGGAATTGCTGATTGTCGGAGGTGGTCCGGCAGGTATGAATGCCGCTATAGAAGCCGCCAGCCACGGCGTTACTTGCTGCATTGTTGATGAAGCCAGGGAGCTCGGCGGGCAAATTTACCGTGATGCTCATCCGGCTGCACGCAAAGCATCTCCCAACCTCTTTCACCCTCGCGGCGACGAGTTGCGGGCCCAGATAGCTCAAATGGCGGAGCGTATTGAGCTAAGGTCTGAATCCGTGGTGTGGGGTATATCAGATGGCAATAAAATTGCGATCGGTAAAGAATCTGTTGGCACCGAGTTTATAAGCCCTCGGGCAGTGATTATGGCCACCGGCGCGTATGAATATATACCGCCCTTTCCAGGCTGGACATTGCCGGGTGTAATGACGCCTGGTTCTGCACAAATACTCACCAAAACCCTGAATGTATTGCCTGGTAACAGGGTTGTGGTGGCTGGTACCGGTCCACTGCTATATGTCGTGGCCAGCCAGTTAGTGCAGAAAGGAATTAATGTTGTTGCCGTATTCGAGGCAACCTCGCAACGTGCCTGGTTGAAACTGCCGTTTGCCGGTTGGCGTGCATCGGATTTGCTGCGGGAAGGATTTGGATACCTGCGCATACTGCGCAGAGCAGGTGTACCGATTTATTACGGGCGCATAGTGACGCGTGCCGAAGGGGATACGGAAGTCACCCATATTTATCATGCCCCCGTTAATCAGGACTGGTTCCCGGATCGTGACCGGGAAGAATGTCTGGAAGTAGATACTTTATGTATTGGTTATGGTTTGCAGGCCCGTAATTATCTCGCGCAACTTGCAGGTTGTGAAATTAAATTTGATGAAACCAAAGGTGGTTGGATCCCGCAGCGTGATGAGAAGTTGCGCACTTCTAAACCAAATATATATGTGATCGGTGACGGAGCAGGCGTGGCGGGAAGTAAGATAGCGGAACTTGAAGGTCAACTGGCAGGGCTTGATGTGGCAGCTACGCTAGGCTACATCGATGATCGACAATTACAACGTGAGTCTGAACCGCTACGTAAAAAACTGGACCGTATTGCCAGTCTGCAAAATGTGCTTGCGAAAATTACGCGTATACGACCAGGGCTGACAGATCTTGTTGATACTGACACCATCGTTTGCCGCTGCGAAGAAGTGCGCTGGAAAGAGGTGAAGGCAGCAATTGAACATGGCGGGCATGATTTACGGACTCTCAAAGTTGTGACCCGCCTGGGTATGGGCATGTGCCAGGCACGATTTTGCTGGCCTGCCATGTCCCGTATAGTGGCGCGCCACAACGGCTGTGAAGTTAGCGAGGTGGGTCCGGCCCGGCCACGTCCGCCTATCCGACCAGTGACACTGGATGTCATTGCAGAAGCCCAAAAAAAGCCACTGCAGGTCATTGAATGAATATCGTTGTTGTTGGTGGCGGTGTATTTGGTTGTCTGGTGAGCTATGTGCTTAGCCGGCGCGGTTGTGAAGTTACCCTGCTCGACAAAGATCTGCCTGGGCGGGCGACATCAGCTTCTGCGGGTGGATTGTGGGCCGTTGGCGAATCACTAGGGCTGGGCTGCGGTGTCATTTTTCATGGCACGCAAGCTGAAGCGAATTCGGATACTGGGCCAAAGCCTATGCCTCGGGAGTTCATGGATTTTCTCATGGAAAGTAACCGGTACTTTCCGGCGCTTACCCATGAGTTGGAAAGTCATAGTGGTATTCATATCGAGACAGAGAACGACACAGGGCTTTTGTACGTTATTTACGATGATAAAGAGTATCAGTATGCATCCGGTATGCTGGACTGGCTGGGTGGCTCTGAAGTGCTGGTGGAGCAGTGGAGTGCACAACAGGTATGCCAGAATGAACCGTTGATGACAAAGGATCAGCAAGGTGGCGTTTATTTCCCAGGCGATAATCAGGTAAACCCTATGCTGCTGGCTGATGCGGCCAAGCGATCGGCAATAAAGTTAGGTGCTGTTTTTAAAAATAATACTGAAGTGAAGGGTGTACGGATGGATGGTGAATCCGTAGCCGGTGTTGAAACAAACCGTGGCTATTTTTCCTGTGACGTTCTGGTCAATGCGGCAGGGGCCTGGAGTGGCCAGCTTGCGAAATTGATAGGCCTGGATCTTCCCGTGTTTCCGGTGCGTGGGCAAATTTTGTGTACTGAAGCGATGCGTAAGCAAACTCTCAAGTTCAATTTAAGCACATCAGATTGCTATATCCTGCAAAAAGCACACGGCGAGATATTAATAGGCAGCACCACTGAATTTTGTGGCTTCGATACTGAGGTGCCGATTGAAAACCTGGTGGGACTCGCGAATGGTGCCCGGCGGGTATTGCCTGCACTTGCCCAGTCTACAGTTAAGCGATCCTGGTCGGGCCTGCGACCTGGTACGCCAGACGAATTCCCGATATTGGGTCCGGTGACCGAAGTTCCTAATTACTTTAACGCTACCGGGGGGTTTCGTACTGGCATCATCAGCGCCCCATTGAGCGCTGAAATTGTAGCGGCCCATATACTTGGGCTTGATCAGCCTTTTGATCCGAAATACTTTTTGGCATCACGCTTTACCGAGAGCGATATTCGTCTGTCAGAGCAGATCGGCAACCGTCGTTAGATTTTCCCCAGTGAGCGGGCAAATCAAAAGAGCCTTAAGTCACCCGTAATCTTTACTGTCAGCCACCCATTTACTAGCTAAAAAGCAGCCCATATACAAGAGTCCCGATAGTTGCCAGCATGCAGATAACAGCGGCGATACGGAAAAGTGTTTTTTCGTCCTTCGTTACCCGTGGCCAGAAACAAAAGCCCAGAAAAAAGCCGCTGGCAAATCCGACACCGTGCGCCCAGTTATTTACATTCGGCAGTAGTAACCCAATAGCTGCAAGAAAGACGACCCACACCCCGATAGAGGCAATGCGCATCTTGAGGTTACCTTTGTGAGCGCGCCAGTCATCGTAAGAAATGCTGCCAATCAGGGCACAGATAGCGCCGGATGCGCCCAGGGTCAGTGGTATTCCTGCGAGGCTGGATGCGGCCATACCCGCTACACCACCCAGGAAGTAAATAAGAAAAAATCGACTGGGTGCGAATATTGCGATGCTGATTTTGCCGACGGAACGCAATGCCGACAGATTAAAGAGCAAATGCAGAAGACTGCCATGCAAATAATTGGCGGTTATCAGCGTCCACCAGCGGTCTTCAGAAAATACGGGTAATGTTCCGGATGCCCCCAGTTTGTGCAGAACACTGACTCCGGGTGACAGAAAATATGTCAGGTTAAAACTCGTATTGACTGATTGCGGTAAAATCAGCAGGGCGGTAAGGAACAACACAATGTTTGTTGTAATAAGGAAGCGCACCAGTTCAGTAGGCTCCCAAATATCTTTGACAAGGACTAACGGCATGGCGCCATTATGACCCAACTGAACGGGTGCCTGGTCCTCTATTAGCGGGTTGTTTTTACCCTTTATACATCCCCTGTATATAAAGGGTTATAGCCAACTGGTATCAGTCTCCAAAAACTTCAAAGCTTCAGAATTTCTCGTGAATACAGCTGGTCCAGAGCTTGGAATGCAAAGTGTGCAGCCGCGACTGCAGTGCTGCCGCCCATGGTGATACCCACTTCTATGGCTTCTACTGATTCCTCAAAAGTTGCTCCCTGTCCGGCCGCGCGTTCAATGTGTTGCTGAACAGCCGCTTCGCAACCGGCTTGCACTGCTATGCCAACCGCAATCAATTCCTTGGTCTTGGTGGACAAGTTGCCTTCTCTAAAAGTGATATCTTCTAATGTCTGGTATGCGTCATAGGCATCAGATCGGAAGCGCATAAGGTTCCAGTGTCCGTCGTTTCGTTCCTGTTTGAGTTCATTTACTCGACCCATCGGTACTCTCCTTAAGTCTGTATTTCGTGGCCGACCCTTCGGTTCCGGCGCATGTGGTGCGGCTAGGCTACGTTACGTTGTGCCTTGTCAGTGCTGGCAATACGGGGTATTTCGCTGTACACCCATTTCTCCGGGCCTTGCTGCCGGCGTGCAGGGGAGGGGATTGTGCGGTAGTCACCATTTTGGTCCATTGCATCGAGTTGCACTCTGTCAATCTGCCAGCCCTTGCTTCGCAGGTTCTGGAGGACCTCCCAATATGCGCCCATAAGCTTGTCTACAAGTTCGCCGTTAATTTGCGGATACACCGGTACATCTGGTGCACGCTTCGGTAACATTTGTTCGGCCAGTGATTTGTCCTGATAGACATTCCGGCAATTGCGGCGTAGATGCTCAACATCACCCTCCGGTTCCATCATGAAGTTGCGGAAAAACGTGTAGTACATCCGTGTGTTCTCTTCGTCAATCGGTGTAGTGAACTGGTAAAAGATATTGTAGATGCCAGAGTCGGCTCCCCCAATGGATACTTTGCCGCGTGAGGTAAAGCCAGGTATGAAGTACTTGAATACTGAAGTAACAGTGCTGCGTGTATCGCGTAATTCCAGCCATTTGCCGCTGGTGATATCGGGTTTGCCGACAATCTCGGTTTCGAATCCGCCATCGTCACGCAGTTCGACGGTGTGCTCCGGTGGGCGCAGCGGGTTGTCGCCCCCGAAACCGATACCGTGCACGATGGGTAAATGCACATGATCCAGATCGGCCTGTTTTGCCCAGTGCTGATTACAGTTCCAGGTTACGGCATGGGTAACATGGCGCCATTCCGGGTCATCATATTCCGGTATGTCGAGTATCGGCGTTGCATTCTCCAGGTCATCACCCAGGAATGCCCAGATGTAACCGTATTTCTCTTCGGTCGGATAGGAATCAACTCGTGCCGCTTCGGGGATATTAGCGGTCGGGTTCTCGTTAGAGGGAATTCTTGTGCATCTGCCTGTGCCGTCAAAACGCCAGGCATGGAAGGGGCAACCGATGGTGCCGTCAGATTCACATTTTCCCAGTGATAAATCTGATCCCCGATGCGGGCAAACACCACTTAAACAAACAGCCTTGCCGTTTTTATCGCGGAACAATACAAATTCCCGGCCCAGCATTTTTACTTTGATGGGTTGGTCTTTAACGGTTTCACTGGCCTCGGCGACATACCAGATATTGGTGAACATCATGATTCACTACTCCTGTTTAATCCTGCGCAAGAAAGGGCTGGATACGCCCTGAGCATTACCTATGCCTATCTATTTTGCATACTACAAAATAGATAGGCATAGGTAATTACCGAAGTTAGTTAGTGAGGATTGATGCCCTGTTAAGCAATTGATTTTATGTTGTTTTTTGCAATGGGGTGCGATGCATTGCAGGCATATGTAGTACTACGTATTGCCGGTCATAGCACGTGTGCTCAAAGCTGGTACCCACTTTCTTTTGTAAGGCGTAAGAACGCAGATGAACCAAACAAACCGCCCTGAGTCCACCCGACCGGAACCCCATCAACATGGGTCGCAAAAAATATTTTATGAACAGCTTGAGAGTCATTTGAACATGGATGACTATTTCAGTTTTTCTCCAATCGCAAGAAGGCCGATAACCATACTTTCCTGTATTCCGATATCTATACCGCAGAGAAGATGGCAACCATCATTCTTGAAGAGTATTCCGTAAGGAGTGGGGTGTGCCCATGGCGGATGCTTTTTTCCATATTGAGACACGCGATCATCCTGCTATTCACCTGCTGGATCATTCCCGGCAGAAAGAGAAGGCATGGGAGAACAAAAGCTTGAATATTATTTGGGAAAGAAGGGCGCAGGAACGAGTGTCACAGGCACCGGAGCAGGTTCAGCAGCGCATTATTGATGCAATAGAGGCTCAGGCAGCCGAGGACAGTATGGGGATTATTACCCTTGAGCTTTTTGATAAATATAAGGACTCAATGCTATCCAGCAGCGGTGCTGGTTAGACGCTAAAAACTTACTGGATAAGAAAATTATCATTATTAGCAGAAGCATTACTTACGAATAGGCACCATTACCCGAAAATATAATCAGCATAACTATCTGGAGGCCACACCATGTATATCAACTTCTGGTACCCCATCGCCAAGAGTGAAGACGTCGTTACCTATGAGCCGCATCGAACCCAGGTGCTGGGTCAGAAACTGGTTGCCTTCCGCGATACGGACGGTGCTGCACATGTGCTAAGTGACGTTTGTATCCATCGGGGTGCTGCCCTGGGTAAGGGCTGGGTCAAAGGCAATGCTTTGGTATGCCCATACCATGGCTGGCAGTTTGATGGTGATGGCAAATGCACGCATATCCCGACACTGGATGACGAGAAAATACCGGCCCGCGCCAAGGTAGACAGTTATCCGGTGCAGGATAAATATGGCATTGTATTTGCATTCCTCGGGGACCTGCCGGAGGAGGAGCGGCCGCCGCTACGTGAAATCCCGGAATATGATCAGGAAGGCTGGCGCGCCAACAGGCTGGTGGTCTTCGAACTCAATGCATTTTATGAACGCTCCATCGAAAACGGACTTGATCCGTCCCACAATGAGTTCGTCCATCCGGCTCAGGGTTCGCCGGGCATGCAAGCTGAGTTTCGTAAAAAGCCACTGGATATGCAGGATGGCCCCTGGGGAAGTGAGTTCCTGGTGCGGTTTGAGAACCGGCTAACGGACTCACGGGCGTTAACTGATAAAACCAGGGATGTTCCTGAGGTGACTGCGGGTTCCGGCTATGTTGGCCCAAACCAGATGATCACGTGGATTCGCTTCTCTGAGGAGCAGATGTTTACGCAGTACTTTTTTGAGGCCCCGATTGATGAGAGCCATACACGGATTTTCTTCGTCAATATGCGCACATTCATGCTCGAGCCTGAAAACGATGGCCGTCTGGTCAAGGTAAACCTGACCGTTGCTCAGGAGGATATTGATCTTCTGGAAACGCTTGATCCGGTTAGCACACCGGATAGTCCTACTGAGGAGGTGCTGGTGCCGTCCGATGGTGCTGTCATTAGTTACCGGAAATTCCTGAAGCAATGGAAGGACAAGGGCTGGCGTATTGATATTGATACAATGCGCGCAACCCGTCGTACCAAGGCTTATGCGATCCCTTGCCCGGCCCGGCGTACGTCAAAAAACTGGGTGCTGAATCCGGTACCGCTGATTTCATCCGCTGAATAAAAGTAAATACTGCCAAATCTGTATTTCATAGCAAATAGGTTTGGCAACTTTTTAGCCGGGATATACTTGAGGGCCTCGTGCAGCCAAAACGGTACAATAAATATGGTTTTGGGAAGTCGTTATATGTGGCGATTATTGCTCTTAGTCTGTGGGTATTAACAGGCCATTCTTGCCCTGAAAAAGCACGGTTTGTACCTATCCCAAGGCTGGATTGTACCTATCTCAGAACTGGATTCTACTTATTCAATGCATTGCAAAAACTCCGTAGAGTAGCGGTCGAGTTAAAGGGTCTTTTTACCCTTCAGTGTAAGACGCTGGTCACTATGCTAACTGGTTTGTCGAATATTAGTCAGGCTTCCTGCCTTAAGACTTTTGCTGATTTTGTCAGCTTGGTATTTTTTAGTACACGTTGGTCTCAGTCACCCAAACAGCAGATCTTAACCCGGCTTCACGCTGTCTTTGTAATACCTGTAACCGTGTGCCGCGGTCAGGCAAACAGTATTCCTTTCCAATCTCGACCATGCGATGGAATCAATTTTATTTCTAAATCTATACATTAATCACGATCCTAAGAGGATGTACCAATGAGAAAGATTCTCACAACACTACTCCCCGGACTACTATTCTTATTGGCAATGCAGGGAACTGCATCCGCCCAAGAACAGAATGCTCCAGAATTCAGTGAAATGTACGGCGCGGTCACCAAGGCTTTCGATGAAGATTTGGTAAGCCTCTCGTTCCGTTATCGCTATGAGTTTGGCGATTGGGATGGCGGCTCGTCGGACTTTAAAGATGCCCATGCAAACACGCTGAAGACCAGCTTTACCCTGGCACCAAAGATTGATGACTGGCTGTTCCTGGTGCAGGTTGATGATGTGCGCCAACTTGGCAGTGTCAAGTTCAACGATACTCGTAATGGTTTGGGTGGTCCTGGAGGTTATGCGCCGGTTGTAGACCCTGAAGGTACCGGGTTCAACCAGGGTTTCATTCGCTATACCGGCTTCAAGAACACACCTATCACTGTGGGTCGGCAACAGATCGTACGTGGTAACAAGCGTTATGTCGGTGGTGTCGAATGGCGTCAGAATGAGCAGACCTTCGATGCGGCAACCATTGGTTTTGATAACCAGAAACTTGCTTTGTACTATGGCTATGTTGATAACGTAAGCCGTATTTTTGGCCCCGACTCCGGTACTCCAAAAAGAAACCTCGATAGCAAGACCAGCCTGATTGATGGTAGCTATACGGTCGCTCCCTGGTTGAAGGTATTTGGCTACGGCTATTTGCTGGACTTTCAGGATGAAAGTGCTTATGTATTATCCAGTCAGAGTATAGGTCTGCGTGGCACGGGTAAGATCGGTTCAGCCGATGGCCTGAATGTAGACTACCAGGCTGAATTCGCTCAGCAGGAAGATTACAAAGATAACCCAAATGAGTACGAAGCCGACTATTACCTGCTCGAAGCTAAGCTGAATGTCTCAGATTTCAGCTTTATCGGTGGCTATGAAGTGCTTGGTGGTGATGAAGAGAGCGGATACCAGACTCCACTGGCCACGTTGCACAAATTCCAGGGTTGGGCTGATCAGTTCCTGGGAACGCCTGCTGACGGTATCGAAGATATTTACATCGGCGCAACCGCTAAGGCATTTGGTGCTAAATTCACTTTGATGTACCACGACTTCGGTGTTGAATCAGGCTCTGGAGACTATGGGCAGGAAATCGATGCCGCTGCTTTATGGAAAATCGGCAAGTACTATTCAATACTGCTGAAACTGGCGGCCTATGAAGCGGATAGTTCAAACCTGCTTGGTGTTGGTTCGGCAGATGTCACTAAAGCCTGGGTACAGCTACAGGCCTCATGGTAACAAGAAGAAAAGATTAGCTCATTGCTAATCGGGGCTGCATACAAAAAATAGCCCCACAAAGAATAAATGGCCTGTGTCGGGGTATGCCTGGCACAGGCCTTATTTTTTTTAAGCTCATTCACTGTCTCTGACTGTTGCGTGCCAGCACAAACTAAAATGCGCTGTCAGCAATCAGTATCCATTTTTATAATCCCCAAACTACCTGAACAAATTTGGCTGGCATGTTATTCCCCTTGCCTGGGGGTACATCATTTTCCAGCCAGAATATTGGCTACTTATCGACTAGGGGCTAATTATCCCGCCGTAACATCTGCATAGGATATAGATCACTGCTGCATCCATCAGGTAGCGGCCAATTCCTGCCAAACCCTTATCAGTAACTCCTGGGTTAATATTGGTCGTGCTGGATCATAAAACTCCATGATATATGTCACCAATTCACAGGCAGGCAAAGCAAATGAATTTTAAGCTACTCGTTTTAGGTGCAGGTATTGCTGGATTTCTGGCAAGCCAGGTTGTATTGGCCGGCGGCCATAACCAGGCCAGGGCCCCGGCCATTGCCCAGGATCAGGAATTGACGGCTGAGATTGATGCCGTATTGAATGAATATGAGGCATTGTGGGACAAGCAGGATACAGCTGGATTGATTGCGCTGTGGGATCAGGATGACCCGGAACCTTATTACCTTGCCGAGGAGCAGGATGAATGGCGCATCGGCTGGGATCAGGTCAAAGATTATTTTGATCCGCCAGGTGACAGTACCGTTGATTCTATCCGCATGCGTTTTGATGGTGTGCAGGCTCGCTGGCTTGCTGATGACCTGGCATTTGCGAAATTCTGGATACGCGTTGATACGAAAATGGAGTTTCTGCCGAACCCGATAGGTACCGATGCACGTGCCAGTGCCATCTTCCGAAAGACAGATGCAGGCTGGCGCCTGATCACCTGGGCCGAGTCACCGGGATCACCAATCCTCTACGTGCAGCGTTTGTACAAGCAGCATCGTGAGGAAGGTGAAGCATCACCGATGCCGTATGTATCAGTCCTGTATGAACGACATACACGTGATGATTTTGGTGCATACATGGAAACTCACGCGAAACCTGAATAAGCAATAATATTGATATGTAATACTGCCGCTTAAGTATCACAGTTATTGTGACGGGAGGCCGATGTGACTATTTCAGGTCCGTTCCATTCTGAATCAGCTGAGGTTATAGCTGACCAGCTTGGTGCAGATCTAAAGTCCGGGCTGGATGTGAAACTAGCCGCGCAGCGACTTGCCGAATTCGGACCCAACGAACTGCAGCGTGTTGGTGCCCGCGCCTGGTACAGCGTATTACTCAGTCAGTTTGTCGATTTTCTTATTCTCATACTCCTGCTCGCGGCACTGGTTTCGCTGGCTATCGGCCAGCTGGGCGATGCGCTGACGATTCTGGCAGTCGTTATCCTCAATGGTTGTCTGGGCTTCGTTCAGGAGTGGCGCGCTGAGCGCTCGCTCGAAGCTTTGCAGAGTATGCTTGCACTGAAAAGTTGTGTTGTACGTGATGGCCATGAGCAATTTGTTGATGCGACGCGGCTGGTTCCCGGTGATCTGGTGCGCCTGAAAATTGGTGACCGTATACCGGCAGATATACGTTTAACCGAAACGGT
>PVMK01150752.1_pt1 | contig 13472 bp, 12 predicted proteins | sample 1853481 | NCBI WGS metagenome assembly PVMK01 (sample SAMN08533507, study PRJNA380276) | Marine sediment metagenome, whole genome shotgun sequencing project.
ACTCGACAAGCTGCCGTTTGACTGGATGGAGGCACCGCTACCGGACCACGACATTGAAGCGTACGTGGAGCTCAACAAAGCCATTTCGATCGACGTATTGCCGGCTGGAAATACCCTGGTTGGTCTAAAGAATTGGACTGAGGGACTACGCCGCGGGGCGTGGTCTCGACTTCGCTGTGATGTGACCAACGCGGGCGGTGTTACCACAGTCCTCAAAGCGATGAAACTCGCACGATCGATGAACGTGCCAGTTGAACTACAATCATTCGGTTTCCAACCGACACAGCATGCCAATCTACACCTGATGCTCGCGCTGGGCGGGTGTACCTGGTTCGAGCATCCGGCACCTCACGCCCCCTACGACTATGCAACATGTAATCCATTGATTTTGGATCGAGAAGGATGTGTCAGCGCTGCCGAGGCTCCCGGCCTTGGCATTGACATGGACTGGGAACTGATTGCGACAGATGCCTTCGAGACGTTTGACAGTGCGGGCTGACCCAACAACAGATGTCATCATTATCGGTGCCGGTTCTGCTGGTTTATCAGCCGCCAAGGAACTTACTAAACAGGGGATTTCATTTATCGTGGTAGAAGCCTCTCATCGTATTGGTGGTCGTGCTTACAGTGAAGAAGTTGCCCCTGATGTCTGGTTTGATTTGGGGTGTGCTTACATGGTCGCCGGACCTGATGCTAAAAACCAGGTTGACGAAAGCAACCCTTTATAGATTTCGCCAAAAATCACGGCGCTGTTATCGAGGAATATCTTCACGACGCACATTACATTTATAACGGCAGGCCGCTGGACGTTAACGAGATGAAAGCACGGGAGGAGTATTACAAAGAATGTGAAGAAGCCATACGGAGCTCTGTTGAAGGTGGTGATGACTGCGCTATCAGTGAAATCATTGATCTCGAAAACCCTACGCAACACCGTACATTGACATGATGGCTGTAACGGCACCTAAAGATCTTGATGAGGCATCGGCAGCCGATTTTTTCCATGGGTTGAAGAGTATAGTAGATTTTCACCGCTCTGCGCGGCTATGGAAATTTAGTCGCACAGTGGGGCAGCGACGTTAAGGTTTCATTAAACACCAAAGTGGAAAGTGTTGATTGGTCGGGAAAAGACGTCCTCGTAAAAACCGTCAAAGGATCAATACGAGCTCGCTGTCTCATAAGCACAGTGTCCAATGGAATATTGGCTGCACAACATATTCACTTTAAGCCACGATTACCCGATTGGAAAATGGACGCCATTCAAGGGGTGCCCATGGGTGCCGAAAATAAAATCGGGGTGCATTTTACCAAAGATGTTTTTGGCCCCGGGGCCAGCGGGTATTATCAGTCTTGGTCCAGTGAAGCACAGGGGGCTTACATCGATGTAAACCTCATGTCTACAAATGTCGTATCGGTCTTTATGGGTGGGCGTTCTAGTATCTGGATGGAGCAGCAAGGCCAGCAAGCAGCTCATGAGTTTGCCGTAGATCGCATTGCAGATATATTTGGTAATGATATTCGGCAGTCGGTCGGTCGCTCCATTGTTACCGCCTGGGTCACAGACCCTTGGACATTGGGTTCCTATGCCTGTGCTTTACCCGGCCAATTTCACCAACGTAAATCATTACCGCTTGCCATTGATAACAAACTGTTTTTTGCCGGTGAGGCAACTGCTCGTGCTAATGGTACTTGCAATGGTGCTTATTGGTCAGGGGTTCGTGCTGCTCGTGAAGTAGCAGAGGTATTAAATTAAATTTTCATCGTAGCTACCCATATGGGGTCATGATGCGTCGGCAAGCGCCGGAATTGTCTTTTTCAGCGTCAGGTACATGTAGAGGTAAACCAGCATGGCAATGATCGAAGCCGCGCCGCACAACATGAAGACACCGTTGTACCCTAATCCAAATGCCAGGACCGATGCCGCCATGTTGGGGCCCGAGAAAGTTACCAAGCCCCTGAGCCGCCGGGGATCAAGGCCGGGGAATCGGCCCGAGCGATCGACATTAGCAATCGTTGCCGCCTGGTAGATATCGACAAAAATCCAGCAGAAATTGAACATGAACATGCTGATCGCCACATTGACATTGTTGATGCCCGTTACCAGCATTACGACAATGATGCGGCCTGGAATATGAGCGTTACCAGCAACGGCCGCGCCAGGCCGTATCGATTGCTGAGTAGCACAGCGAACAGGGCAGCCGATGACTGAGAACACGGAAGAAACCCAGAGCATGCTGGCGACCCAGTCAGGCGATGCTTCCGATTCCGAGGCGGCCAGCTCGATGTAGGTCCAGTACGCACCAATGTTGATATAGGTAAAGACGATTGCCGTCAGAACCAACCAGGGAACGTAGGTTGGGACATGTTTGTGATCGAGGTGATGGTCGCCGCCGAATTCCTCGACATCGACTTCGACGTCAAGGCTCTTCTCGGCAGGCCGCCGTGGTAGCCACGAGATAAATAATAATCCGATCACAAACGTGCCGGCCAATACCCAATAGATGCCGTTCATGGACAGGTATGGCAGGAACTTGAGTTCCGCACCCTGCGAAGCTGCAAAAGCGACCAGTTCGAGGCCGAATGCGAAGGCGGGTCTCGAGTGGCCCGCAATCGTCGCAACGGCGATACCCGTGTAAATACCGGCCCCGATGCCGGCGGCAAGCCGCAGCCACAATGTGGCTTCATAACTCTGGTAATAGGTACAAAGGATGTTCGCGCCAATGGCGATGGCGGCAGCCAACACAGTCATATGGCGGCGATCAACTTTAGCGACGAACAGTGCGGAAATCACGGCACCAATCGCGAGTCCGGCAAGATCGGCCCCCACTATGCGGCCAACTTCAACTTCCGTAAAGCCTAGATGATTGACCCAAGCCGTGGAGATGACCGGTAGCCCGACCATAACGGCGTAGCCGGCCAGCGCCATGTAGATGCCGATCGTAAGTGATCGCCAGTCATCAAAGACCGTGCGGTGGTGCACTAGTTTGGTGCTATCGTTCGTCATCTGTGCGATTCTCGGTGCGCCCCTGGCCACCAATCTCCAAAGGGTGTATTCCAGCTACCGTTATTGGTTAGAAGCCTGCAACGCCAGTTGGATATGCGGCCGCATCGCCTTCCGTGTGCCCGTGTTCCTCGACATGTCGAACAGCGTCTTCCATGATCTCGAGTCCTTCACGAAGCACAGATTCATCCATGTTGAGCGCGGGATACAATCGAATCGTGTCTGCGCGATCGGAAAGCGCCCATGCGCCGTTTTCGAGCATCTTTCCGCGCACGGCCCGCGCTGTCCACCAGTCCTTTTCATCAACGCCCGCAGATTCGGGCTTGCCGAAGCTCACCCCGAGCAGTAAGCCGTTGCCACGCGCCTGGCGCACAATACTGTAGCGTTCCCATTCACGCATGATTCCGGCTGCGATATTTCCGAGATGTTTCGCGTGCGCGACGATATGGTCCCTTTCGAAGATTTCCAGTGTCCTGATCGCTGCCGCGCACCCTGCAGGCATTCCGGCGAAGGTCGAGCCGGATGCGAAATCAGTGTTGTCGCCCATGATTTCGTCTCGCGCGGAGATTCCGCACAGTGGCGCAATACCGCCGGACAGGTTTTTTCCGTACACGAGGATATCGGGTACGACGTCATAGTGATCGATACCCCACATCCGGCCCGTACGACCCAGCCCCGTCAGGACTTCGTCAGATATCATCAACCAGTCGTTCTTGTCGCAGATTTCGCGAATACCGCTCAGGAAGCGCGTTGATGGTATCCAGTTACCGCCTTCAGCGAGCCCCGGCTCGACGAGGATGCCCGCGATGTTGTCACGTGCTGCGATACTGGAAGGAATGTGGTTGTCGAGGTACCAAAGGCAATACTCGGTGTACTGATCCTCGTCCATTCCGGCTGGAATGTGATCACTGTATGGATAAGGTGCCTTGATAACGCCGCCGCCCCAGCCTTCGAGATAGGTGCTGTAGCGGCCGTCGAGCCCACTCAGTATTTTCGTGCCGATACCCATGCCGTGGTAGGAAGAACTGAATGTGATGATGTAACGTCGCTTCGTGTGCGTGAGAGCCAGGTGGACAGCCGCTTCGGCCGCCTCGGTGCCCGACACCTCGTAACTTGTCCGTGGCAGCGCCTTGCCCGGCATAATGTCGGCAAGCATTTCGGCCAGGTCATAGCGCAAAGGGTGGTCATAATGAAAACCAAACCGCCGGTTAGCGGCTTCCACGACCTCGAGAATCTCGGGATGACAGTTGCCGAGCGGGTTCGTCGCCCAACCATTCTGGAAATCGATGTAGCGTTTGCCGTCCAGGTCCCAGACGAAGTCACCCTCCGCCTTGTCGATAACGATCTGCCGCACCGGACGAAAACCGCGTTGCCCGGCTCGCTCCATTTCGGCATCGAACCTCAATCCGTTCTTGAAAAGCGGAATGCCGCGTTCGAGTGTCGCGCGCGTCCTGGGACCCGGGAACTTGTGATCCATGATATGAAGCCTCGAGAATACTATTGCCCGCAGTTTGGCACATAAGCATCAAAAAGAAGAAATGATACCGGCCCTCGGGTCACGGTGGTTCCAGGCATCAAAATAGCTTTCCACGAACCTTGTCGCGCGCATCAATGGCGCCCCCGGGTCTGACGTCCGTTTGTATATGCTATCGCCGAGACTCCGGAGTTCCTATACCAGATTGACATTGGCGGCGGTTGCAATGCAGATTAGGGCATCAGAATGGCTTGATTTTGGTGATTTTAGTGAAAAAGATCGTAGCTCGGGTCACATCGGTACATGCCGGATCAAACGAGGATCTGAGCAAAGACGAGCATCCAACTATTCAGATTGAACTGGATGGCGTCGTCGGCGACCGCCACCAATCGCACGATCGGCCAACATGGCCGGGGGATAAGCAACCAGAGGGCACCATTCGACGCAACGAACGCCAATGGTCGGCTGTTTCGGTCGAAGAACTGGCAGACATTCAGGACGCAATGGACCTGAGTGAACCTCTCACGGCAGCCTGCCTGGGTGCGAACCTGTGTTTGTCCGGATTGAAGGAGCTATCCCGCTTACCGAAAGGTACCTTGCTGAAGTTTCCGTCGGGAGCCGAATTGATCGTCGAGGAATACAATCCTCCTTGCCAGGACATGGGCAAGAAAGTGGCATCAAAATACACAACCCGGTCGGGCGAGCCGCTGTCATCAACCGCGTTTTCCAAGGCGGCCAAACTCACCCGCGGTGTTGTGGGCGTGGTGGAGGTGGCCGGAACCGTCAGCGCAGGCGATGAAGTGACGATAGAGATCTACGAAACGCCGACCTGGCGGGTGCGATCGCCGGACTGATGGATATCTACACGACAACGATCGCCATCAGCATCGTCGTTTACATTGCAATAGGAAGTTATGCCGGGCGCGGCGTAAAAAGACTGGACGACTACTATGTCGCCGGCCGTCGGGCACCCAGGCTGATCATCGTTGGAACGCTCGTCGGCTTCAGTGCAAGCAACGATATCGGTATCCACAAGAGCCGGGACGAGAAGAAGAGGCTGCACTTTAGCCGCCTGATGATGCTCGTTATCGGCACCATTGCGAGGAGCAGGGAGATATGGCGTCCCCACTGAATGACGTGAAGCTGGAGGCTCTGCTTGATCGCCTGCATACGCAGAGCGACGCGCAGGTTGACGAGACCGATGCGTACTACGCGCGTCGTGAGCAAGAAGGATCGCTGGATTACGAGAGCTACTGTGACGAAGACATGCATCGCTTCCTCTCGGACAAGATGGTTGCACTTGACCGGGACAAGGCAGAGTTTTGCTATCAGCTCTGCCGCTCCCTCCGAGCGACACGTGTCGTCGAAGCCGGTACGTCGTTCGGGATATCGACCCTGTATCTGGCGGCCGCAGTACGCGATAACCAGTTCGAAAACGGGATAGTGATCGGCACGGAGCACGAGCCGGACAAGGTGAAAATTGCCCAAGAGAATTTTGAGGAAGCCGGCCTGAGCGAGTATATCGACCTGCGTGCAGGCGATCTTCGACAGACGCTACAGGACGTCGGTGGCCCGGTAGACTTCATGCTGGTGGACATCTGGGACGTGGCATTGCCGGCACTCGAACTGGTTTCCCCAAGCCTGCGTCCTGGTGCCATCGTGGTGTGCGATAACACGGTGGAGGCCGCCGACGAGTACCGCGGCTACTTTGAGTTTGTGAATGACCCGCGAAATCGATTTCGTACAATGACCGTCCCGTTCCAGGGTGGGCTCGAGCTCACTGTGCGTGTTTGAGGGGCGAAATCGACCGACATACGTCCGAAGGAAGCGCCAGAGGTATCCAATACCAAGACCCAATTCCTGAACTTGCCACTAGTAGTCAGGTGGCGGCGTCGCTCGTGCCCGTGCCGGCGCCCAGAAAGGTTTTTGTTTGCGCGTGCATTTGGCTACGCGACTGTAATGACGCAATTCCTTCTGGTAGTAGATTTCTGCCCACAACTCGCCTTGCAGGTGCTCCGTCCTTATCATGGCCAGCGCGATGTTTGCCTTTACGACCGGTGACCACATGGCCGACGTGACATAGCCGACTTCCTTCGTACAGCGCTTGTTCTTGTATATAAACGATCCTTCTGCAGGTTTGTTGCCCTCGATATCAAGCTTGGTCAGGGTGTACTTCGGGCCGCGCTTATGCGCCTCCAACAATGCGCGTCGACCGCTGAAGTGCGGTTTATCGAAATCGACCAACCAGCCAAGGTTCAATTCGAACGGCGTCTGATCGTGCTCGAAGTGAACCGTCCGGAGGGCCTCGTTGAATTCCATCGCGGGCATGATAAAGGCAGCCTCGAGCCGGGTCATATTGGTCGCCGCCTCGCCGAAGGGCTGAATGCCGTAATTCTCGCCCACGGCATAAAGCTCATCCCAAAGCTGCAGTGCGAGGGAGGGCTTCATCCAGAGTTCATAACCGAGATCGCCCGTGAAACCCGTGCGCGATACCATGAGGGTGTCGCCGTGAAACTGAAAGTGCATGATGTCAAAGGGCTTCGCTGTTTCTATTCCATCCAGCCCCATGGCCTTGAGCACGGCACATGATGTTGGCCCCTGCAAGGAAAGCGCGGCCAGTTCATCGGTCATATCCGTGATACTGACATCACCGAAACCGAATGCGCTCTTTTCCAGCCACGCGGTACAAGGGCTGCCGCAAGTCAGCATGAACTGATCGTCGGCCAGCTTGAAGATTGTGCCGTCGTCGATCATGCGCCCTTCATCGGTACACCAGACACAGTAGCCGACGCGATTGAGTTTGAACTTCGTTACGTCCCTCGTCACCATCCGATTCAACATCGCCTCGGCATCACGACCGCGAATTTCGTATTTTTGCATCGGGCAAATGTCGTAGGTGGCGCAGGTATTGCGAACGCAAAAATACTCGTACTCTGCGTCGTAGTAATACTCAGCGAATTTGTAGCCATTCCATGCACCCCAGGCATTGCGGATATTCAGAACCTCCGCCCTGGGATAGAAAGGAGACAACTTGAGGCGTTCGCCGGCGTAGGGGTCAGTCGTAGTCATAGTCTATTCGTCGTAGAAGTCGTCCTCGGGAACGGAATTGGGACGTCGCAGGTCTATGAGTATCTCGCGTGCCGCGTTCGCACCGCAGACGGCGGATACGCCGCCACCCGGATGCGTCGATGACCCGCACATGTAGAGGTTTCTAACCGGCATGCGGTATTGGGCATAACCCGGGAACGGCCGATTGAACAGCAGTTGGTCAATCGTGAGTTCGCCCTGAAAGATGTTGCCTTCGGTCAGTCCGATTTCCTCCTGCATATCGAACGGTGTGCGAACGTCTACGTGCAGGATCAGGTCCTTGAAGCCCGGGCTGTAGCGCGCGATCTTGTCGATGACGGCCTGGCCGAACTGATCGCGATCCTCCGGCGTCCATTGCCCGGTGCTGAGTTCGGGCGGACAGTACTGTACGAAGTTGGACATCCAGTGTTTGCCGGGAGGTGCGACGGTCGGATCCCAGGCAGACGGTATGACCGACTCGACAAACGGATCTTCGGACCAGCGTTTGTGCTTCCAGCTGTCGTATGCCCGCTCCATGGTTTCGAGGGAGCCCGTGAAGCCTTGTCCACCGCGATTGATGTAGCGGTTGTCCGGCACACCCGTGAATTTCGGCATTCCTGATAGCGCGATATTGACCTTGCCGGATGAGCCACGAATCTTGAAGTTGTTGGCCTTGTCGTAGATGCCCTCCGGCAGATCGTTCCTGTCCATGATGCGTGTAAACGTGCGTTTCGCATCCAGGTTCGAGACGACGAGACGTGCCCTGATCTCGTCACCGTTTTCGAGCACGACGCCGACGGCCTTGCGGTTTTCGACCAATACCTGCTGCACCGCGGAGTTGGTTCGAAGTTCGCCACCGTGTTCCTTCATCGCGCTGGCAAGGGACTCCGATATGGCGCCCATTCCACCACGCGGCAGGCCCCACGCGCCAATGCTGCCGTCAACATCACCCATGACGTGATGCAGCAGGATGTACGAGGAGCCGGGCGAGTAGACGCCGAGCGCGGTACCGATGATGCCGGCGCTGGCCATCGCGGCCTTGATCAGGTCGCTTTCGAAATAGTCGTCGAGAAAGTCGGCCGCACTCAATGTGAAAAAGCGCACGTACTCGTAGATTTCCTTTTCGCCCATATTCCAGAGTTGCTTCGCGAAGAACAGCAGCTCCATGATATCGCGCGGCCGAAACGACGTCGGATCCGGCGGGGTGCGCATCAATGTCTTGCGGATGAGCTGCGCGTAACGCGTCAGGTCCGCCTGAAATCGGTGCATCGCATCGGCATCGCGCGGCGAGTGACGTTTCAGCTCGAGGTGGTACGCCTCTGCATCCTGATAGGCAAACAGTCTTTGGTCCGTATCACCAAAGTTGACGGTGCCGAGGTAGGGCACGATCAGCAGACCATGTTTGGCGAGATCGAGGTCCCGGTGTATCGCCTGTCGCATCATGCTGCAGACATACGCGTAACTCGAGTACATCCAGCCCTCGTGAAACTCCTGCGTACAGGAGGCGCCGCCGATGAAGTCGTTCTTCTCGAGTATGATGACGTCGAGGCCGGCCTTTGCGAGATAGGCAGCGTTGGCCAGGCCATTGTGACCTGCACCGATAATGATGGCGTCGTAGTTCTTCATCGCAGGATCTCCTGCGCGGCGTTGTGCCCGGCAGCACCCGTGATGTCGCCCCCTGGATGACAACCTGCACCGCAAACGAACAGTCCGGGAATTGGCGTGCTGTACTGAGCAGCCTCGTAAGTTGGCCGCATCATGAGCAGCTGATCCATCGCAAACTCGGTGTGATGCCAGTGGCCGCCCGTCACGTGGCAGGTTTGCTCGAGATCCGATGGCGTCAGAAACTCCTTGTGCAGGATTTGCTCACGAATTCCTGGCGCATAGTGAGAAAGCGTGTCGATGGCTCGCTCACAGATTTGATCTCGAGCGATGTCGTTCCAGCCTCCCGTCAGGTTGTACGGAACGTACATGACGTTTGCTGACAACACGTGCTGGCCATCAGGCGCCAGCGATGTGTCATGGACACTCGGAATGACGATTTCCATGACTGGTTTTTCAGGGAGTTCGCCGTGCTTGGCATTGTCGAAAGCAAACTCGATGGTGTCCATATCCGGTGCGATGATCATGCGACCGTCGGCACTTTCGAGACCCTCAAACTTCGGCAACTCGCTCAGTGCGAGGTGCAATTTCGCGACGTGGCCATCGCAACGCAATCGCCGAATCCGGTTTGTGAAGCCGATATCGAGGTGCTCGATGCCCACGAGGTTCAGGAAAGTCCGTTGTGGATCCGTGGCCGAGATAACGTGCTGCGCTTCGATCTTTTCTCCGTCGGCCAGCTGCACGCCTTGGGCAACCAGGCCGTCGGCGTTGCCTTCGATCAATACGCGCCCGACGGCCGCGTCGTACCTGATCTCGGCGCCGGATGCGGTGGCCGCTCCGGACAAAGCTGCAACCAGTCCGTTGACTCCGCCGGCGGGAATTGCGTGAGCGCCCCTGGATTCCCCGGCCATGCGATACAGCAGCAGGAGAACCGCGCTATTGGGCGATCGCGGCGCCAGTTTCGAGCCAATGAGCCCGTCCCAGCACAACGTTGCCTTGAAAAGGTCATCGTCGAAATACTCATCCATGAGGTCGCGGGCGGGCAGAGCGGCGATCCGCATGAATTCGCGCATGTCTTTCTTGCCTAGCATCCGAATGCTCAGACCCACACGCCCCATGGTCAGTAAACCGGACATGCCAGCGTCGCCGATACGTGGCATCGTCTTCAGCCAGAAGGGTTTCAGGACATCCGCAAAACGGTGCATGAGTCGCGTGTAGTCTTTATAAGCGCTCGCGTCGTCGCCGCTGGTGCCGTTCACAGAGCCCTTGTGCACGACGACGTGTTCTTTGCCGGAGCTCAACCCGATCGTCGGCATCGGTTCCGGGGAGGCCACGAATCCGTGCGACTCGAGTTTCAGATCGCTGGCTACTTTCAGCGAGAAGTGGCTGACCGATTGTGCGATTGACGTTTGAAAGCCGGGATGGAATTCGCGGCTTGCGGCAAGCCCGCCTGGCCCGTCAGACGCTTCGAGCACCAGCACGCGCTTGCCGCTCTTCGCCAAATACGCAGCGCAGACCAGGCCGTTGTGTCCCGCGCCAATTATTACCGAGTCGTATCGAGCCACTTTGTCACTCGCTCGCTGCGTTGTTTGCTTACTGCAGATCTCTCATTTTGTAGTACAGCATGCCCAGGGCAATTATCTGGTTGCCCATCCATTGTGATCCCGGAAGCCTGAAGTGTTTCATGTCGGCAAACAGGTCGAATTTTTCCATCGTTCCGGTAACTGCGTCTGCGACGATTTCGCTCATGACATGCGTTGCGTTCACGCCATGGCCCGAATAGCCCTGGCAGTAATAGACGTTGTCGTTGATACGGCCGACGGCCGGGATGCGGTTTAGTACGATGCCGATCTTGCCGCCCCACTCGTAATCGATCTGCACACCATTGAGTTGTGGATAAACCTTGTGCATGCGAGGCAGGATGTACGACTTGATGCTGGCCGGTTCACGGCCCGAGTAGTTGCAGGTACCGCCGAACAGTAGTCGTTTGTCCGCGGACAGGCGAAAGTAATCCACGATCTCGTTCGCGTCGCAGACGGAAAGATCCTCCGGGTTGATCTCGTTTGCTACCTCCTCGGAGAGGGGCTCCGTGCCGATGACGTAGCTACCGGCCGGAAACACCAGGTTGGACAGATGTTTAGGCTCCATCAGGCTGTAGGCATTGCCGGCGAGGACCACGGAATCTGCCTCCACGACGCCAGTCGCGGTTTTTACTTTCGGGCGGTGGCCATGCTCGATGCCGGTAACCGGCGACTGCTCGAATATCTGCACGCCGAGGTCGTGCGCCGCGCGTGCTTCACCAATGCAGAGGTTCAGCGGGTGCAAGTGGCCGTCACGGTAACAGGCGAATCCACCGATATAAGCATCCGTACCCAGCATGGCGCGAGTCTTTTCCCTGTCCCACAATTCGTACTTATAGGGAAACTCGTGTTGCTCGCGCAGGGCGGCATATCCTTCGAGGTCGGCCATCTGCCGCGGCTTCAATGCTGTTTCCACGAAACCGCTTTTCAGGTCGCAATCGATCCCGTACTTCTCAACCCGGTCATAGATGATGTCGTTGCCGCGCCACCTGATGTCCCACAGCATGTCGGCGATGCCATTGCCGTGCTTCTTGCGGATTTTCTCAAGTCCGCTGATGCCGTTAATCAGGTGTCCGCCGTTCCTGCCCGAAGCGCCCCAGCCGACCCGGTTGGCTTCCACGAGTGCTACGGAATAGCCCCGTTCGGCCAGATCGAGGGCGGTGGAAACACCTGTAAACCCGGCGCCAACCAAGCAGATATCCGCTGATCTCTGGCCATCAAGCACCGGGTAGTCGGTAACCTCGTTGACCGTGGCGGCGTAGTAGGAGCCGGCGTGTTCCTGTTTCTGATTGATTGCCTTCATCAAAGCCTTTGAATTCAGCATTTATAGTTTATTTAAATCGACTGATCGATATAATACAAGTATAATCACCGAAGTCAAGGCGGAGACCAGAAATAAAGGAAGACACGCATGCCAAAAGTCGTAGACCATGATCTCCAGCGAGTGAAATTTGCCGAAGCAGCCATGAGCCTGATCGCGAAGCACGGTTTGGAAGGGGTGACCATGCGGGCAGTGGCGGCCGAGGCCGGGCTGTCATACGGCTGTTTGTTTCACTATTTCAGCTCCAAGGACGAATTGCTGATGCACACCGTGCAGCACACCGCCGCGCTGCAAACCCGGCGGATCAGCGAGTTCACGAGTCAGTATTCCGGCCTGAAAGCCCTGGAGCATCTCCTGTGCGATGACGCGATCATCACCGAGTCCTCCCGGGATGACTGGATGGTGTGGGTGACGTTTCTTTACAAGGCAGCGTTGCAGGAATCCTTCGCCGAGATGCATGCCGAGCTGATTGACGGCTGGCTGGCGAGAATCAGGCGCCTGCTGCAAGACGCTCAGGAAGCCGGGGATATTCCCCGGTCGCTGGATGTGGACTTCGAGGCAAAGGCCATATGGGCGTATTCGGCCGGAATTGGCCAATTGAGTTTGCTGCACACCGAGCTGTTGCCGGTCAACGTGCAGAAGCAGTTGATCACTGCTTATCTCGAGAAGCTACGCGGGGACTGACCTGGTCAGGTCGCGCGGCTTAGAAGTCGAGCGGCGGCGTTGATGGCGTTCGAGTTCTTGCCGAGGGATGTAGTCGAAAATGAAAGTTATCCGATCATCAGTCCCCTTATTCATCACGCCATGAGTTTTTTGATTGTTAATCTCATAAGCATGCCCCACCTGAAGCCGGTACGGACGGCCATCAATCATGAATCTCACTCGGGGATTAGCCGCAAGAAATTTCAAATGCTCGCGTCGCGATATCACTTGCCTGCCCTCCCGAAAATAGAGCCGTTGAAAGTCTGCACCTCGCGCACAGTCGCTAATTCAGGTGTTCTTTGAAAAAGGTGACCATGCGCTCCCACGCCAGTTGCGCAGCCTCCGGGTCATAGCGCGGCGTCGAGTAATTATGGAAGCCGTGCCGCGTATCCGGGTAGGTGTGCATTTCATAGGTCACGCCGTTGGCTTTTAGTGCCGCCTCATAATCCGGACGCATGGCGTTGACGCGCTCGTCGTCCTCGGCGTAATGGATCTGCATCGCTGCCTTGATTTGTCCGACACTATCCGTAGCGGCCGCGCTGCCATAAAATGGCGCGCCGGCAGTGAGATCTTCGCCCAGCTCCATCGCCAGGAAATTGGTCGTGCCACCGCCCCAGCAGAAACCGGTAGCGCCAAGCTTGCCGTTCGACAGCGGGTGCGATTTGACGTAGCGGGCGCTATTGACCATGTCCCGGCGCAACTTCGCCTGGTCGAGCGTGGTTTGCA
>PVMK01145480.1_pt1 | contig 13469 bp, 10 predicted proteins | sample 1853481 | NCBI WGS metagenome assembly PVMK01 (sample SAMN08533507, study PRJNA380276) | Marine sediment metagenome, whole genome shotgun sequencing project.
ATGTGCTTATACTCATCGTGTACCTCGATACGGTGGGGCACTGGCCTTAAATAATTTCAAAATATCGAGCCAATTCCCAATCGGTAACGGCCTTATGAAACTCCCTCTCCTCCCATATGCGTGTCTGGGCGTAATGTTCCACAAACTGGTCACCGAACAACTCACGCGCGGGCTGTGATAGCAACAGACGCTCGGCCGCGCTGGTCAGGGTCGACGGCAAGCGCAGTTCCGGTGGGTAGTCCCTGTCATAGGCGTTACCCTGGACCGGTTCAGAGGGTTCGATCCTGTTTTCGATACCCCACAGGCCGGAGCCAATCGCCGCAGCCATGGCGATATAAGGATTCATATCCGCCGCCGCAATGCGATATTCCACCCGTTGTGATTTTGCTGAACCGCCGATCACGCGCAGGGCGGTGGTGCGATTCTCAATACCCCAGGTGGCATCCAGCGGCGCCCACATGCCCGGTACCATGCGGCTATAACTGTTGACCGTATTGCCAACCATGGACATTAATTCCGGCAAAAGTTTTTGCTGCCCGCCGATAAACCAGCGCTGCGTATCGGAGATATTGCCGGGCTTGCTGCCATCGAAAAACACACTGTCACCCTGTTTGTTCTGCAGGGATATATGGATATGCCCCGACTGTCCCGGCCAGTCCTCGGACCACTTGGCCATAAATGTGGCCATTAAACCCCTGCGTTGAGCCCAGACCTTGGTAAAGGTTTTAAACAGTGCCGCCTTATCGGCCGCCGCCAGGGCATTGCCATGGGCGATAGCGGCTTCCAATACACCGGGGCCCGTTTCGGTATGCAAGCCCTCCAACTCCATATCCATGGTGGAACACAGATCCAGCAGTTCCTGATAGAGCTCCGCATGCACTGAGCTGCGCAGCACTGAATAGCCGAAAAAACCCGGGGTGAAATTCTTCAGGTTGCGATAGCCCTTTTCCCTGATAGAGTGAGGATTTTCCTCAAACAGGAAAAATTCGAACTCACAGGCGGCGGTGGCCGCCAATCCCATGCCTTCAGCACGCTGCAATACACGGCGCAAAGTGCCCCGTGGACAAATGGCCTCAGCTCCCCCACTGAACTCCGCCAGCATAAACGGCAGGCCCTCTTCCATGGGCAACTCTCGCAGAGTTTCCGGTAGCAGTCGCACCTCGGCATCGGGATAGGCCGTATGCCAGCCGGTGAACGCCACATTGTCGTAGAGCTGATCATTGGAGTCCCAGCCCAAAACCACATCGCAGAACCCCAGACCACTCTTCAGCGCTGATTCAAACTTGTCACGGTTAATATATTTTCCGCGCAGTATGCCATCCACATCAAAGACACCCACTTTGATGTTTTTGACCCCTCTCTCGTCGAAGTCTGCGAATAGCGCCTGGTGATCTGTCATCGCCGCTAAACCTCCCTGGCGTAGTTTAATTCGAAATTACGGTACTTGAGCAGGCGTCGATCAAACGAAAGGCCGGCGCCCGCAGGATAATACTCCCACCAGTTCACTATCGCGCCCTGCGCTCCCTGCGCCTGGCCAACCAGCGCCAAATCGCCCCATCTGGAAATTCGTTGCCGTTGACCACGTATTCCAGTGCTTTGGGGTTATGCCGAATCCAGCTCATTACCTGCCGTGTGCCCGCGCTGGCGCTGAACAGGATTCGATCGCCCCGCTGCAGCGGCAATTCCGGGTCGGGCAGCATAAAATTCTTGCCCCCCCGGTCGAGTAATAGCGCAATGCAACTCAGCCCCTGTTGCCGGTCAGTGGGTGCGCGCTGCAGGTGGCTGACGCGAACCTCTTCGCCCCTGTCCAGCGCAGCATACACAGCCCCTGCATGCTCCGGGTCAATTACGAAGGACCAGGTTTCAGGGGTCACACCACCGCACAGTGTCTCAATACGCTGGCGCAATTCATAGGCATCCTCCTCGCTGCCGGCACGCAACAGCCGCAGGAAGCGGCTTAACAGGGGCGTGGTGAGCAGCGGCAGAATACGCCAGACAATAATGCGGCTGGGCTCCATAATCAGATCGAGATCCGCCGCCCGAAAAATATCGGTGTCGGCGCGACGATCTTGCCGCGCCACCAGGTACAGGTCCGGATTGAGCTCGCGTGCGGTCATTATCGCCGACAGGGTATTGGTATCGGAGTCGGTACCCACAATAATACCCACCGCATCACGCACGCCGGCGTCTATCAACGGCCCGGCTTCGGTGCCGCGCCCGACAATGGCGCCCTCGGGCGCCTTTTCTGCCTTGCGCTCGATCACCTGAATACTATTGCCCACGGCCTCCAGATAGCGTGCGGAGGAACTGCCGAAGCGGCCATAACCGCAAATAATCCACTTGCCGCGCGGGGGAGTTACCGGCGGATGCAGGGTGCGCTGAGGCAGACTGATCAGCCAGGCATGCAGCAGATGTACGCTGGGTGTGCGCTGGGTCATGGCCAGGTGCTGGCCGAGTACCTCATAGGCGTTGGTGATCTGGTCGGTGTTGAGGGAGTCGAGATGGTCCACCGCCGCCTGAATGCCGGCCCGGGCAATGACCGGAATCCCGGGCCGCAGCAGCTTGACGGTGACAGCGATCTTTACGTTGGCAGCGTCACTGTCGGTGATGGCGACCACCCCCCGGCATAATTTATTATGCAGCCCGGCCTCCACCAGGTGCTGGGTGACCGCGGCATCGGCGCAGAACGCGGGAATATCAATGCCCAGGTTTTCCAGCAGCAGGGAATCGATACTGGCCTGGTGCTGATCCAGCACGACCGGCTGCAGGTTGCGATATGCCATTGCACGCACCAGCAGGCTACCGGTTTCGCCGTAGCCACAAATGATGGTGAACGGCTGGCTGACCTTGCGCACACTGCGGATAAATCTCGCCTCCGTGGTTGCGCGGGTAAACGCCGGATCCTGGGTAAGGCTGAAGATCCGGCCGATGGCATATAACCAGCCAATTACCGTGAAGAATATACAGAACGACACCCACAGGCGCTGCCCGGCGGTGAATGCATGGGGGATTTCACCAAAACCGATGGTGGAGCCCATGAAGCTAACGAAGTAGAAGGCGTGGAAAAAATCGAAGCGCCAGGGGTTGCCCGCCTCATCAACACCGGGAATCAGCACCAGGCCGATGACGGAAATGGAATACGTCAATATGAGAACGATCAAAGGCGCACGCATGCGCCGAAAGAACAGGAAAAAGACTTTGGAAAATGCGCTGTCCATGACCGATGGCCGCCTGCAGCCTTACCGCCGCAAGGCGGCCGTCTCAATAATCAGCAGTACACTGGACGCGAAGTTGGCCATCAGAGCGCCACCGGCGAGCGATACCACGCTGGACATGATTTCCGCATCCGTGCCACCTTGCACATGGGTGGCTATGGCCCAGACGAAAGCCGCCATCAGCAATTGCAGGTCCGCCACCAGACTGGTGGCCAGCAGCACTGCCCCCATGTGGCTGCGATCACCGAATTTCAGCACCGTGGCGATCAGGCTGACCACAATCGCGGCGTACAACTCGTAGGGGTGGTGATGCGTCGGGTCATCCATATCGCCAATGACAAAACCGAAGTTCAGGGTCAGTGCGAGTAACACAAAGAAACCAAAGACGACCTTTTCGAGATTCATTTTTCTACCTTCAGGTATCGGACGTTATCTATCAGGCTATGCAGTATATTAGATCAGATGGCCAGTGTCGTAAAAAGCTGCCCCTCCTGGAGATATGAGTGTCGGCGGCAAGTCCCCGACGATTTCAACCAACGGCAGCCCCACCCAATTAGTGTGAAGTATGTCACCAGCGGTAACTGAGAGGAAATAGATAGCGCACTGGTGCTGAGGACGCAGAGCTTAAAAGATAGTGCACTTTTCAGGGGTACTATAGGCCACTCTGCCGACCTCCCACTCGCCGTTGGTCAATAGCTCCCCACTATCGGCGCTACGCACTTCAGATAATCCGTTGGCTTCAAATTTTATTTGTAATACCTGTCGCCTCTGGCTTGGGTACTTTATGTCAAGAAGGTCGCCAGGGCATGCGGGGCTGTAGTTGGTGCGTTGCGCATCTATTATAAATGTGCCGCTACCGGGCTCGACAATCCCGGAAAACTCATAGGTTACATGGCACTCGATGAAACCTTCGTAATCCTGGTTGGTATAGTTGTAGGTTGTTTCCGTGCCACTGACCAGCCCGGTGATGTCGTCAAACGTGATCTCCCCTACCGTGTATTGGGTCGCAGCTGAGAAGGCGTAACTGTTATCTGTGTCGCAGACCCTGAACGCAGTGGCGCTATTCACCCATGGGAGGATGAAAATCAGAGTTGGGATAATGTAGCTGCGCTTGACCATGGTTGTCCACTCACAAAAAAAACAGGCGTGAAAAACCCCTAGGTGAATAGATACTCCGTATTGATCCGCTTGTCCAGAGGCAATATGGGTGAGAACGCGAATGCCACTTGAATTTCTTGTTAAGGTGGGCCACGACTAGCAGTGCTCCACTGGCCAGTTGAACGCCTACGGGGGCGCAAGCCTGCTGCAGTAGTGAGGAAAATCAATGGCTTAACTCATCAGTAGGACGTGAATCGCTGCTCCACCGGATCAAGCACATTATGCAGTCCCACGTGTATCCCCTTGAATTGCAATGGGAATCCCTATTGGAACAGCAACAAAGTCGCTGGAATCCGCTGCCCGCAGTCGAATCCTTGAAGCAGTTCGCCCGGTCCGAAGGCCTGTGGAATTTGTTTATGCCCTGCGCAAAGACACGCAGGATACTGGCGCATGGGCGTTCAAGGAAAAGAAAATACCCGAGTGGCCTAATCACGGTTTGTAAAAACTAATAGCAGCGCCCTGCAGGCCCGGTGATTATTAGAACCGAAACATCAGGCCGACATTTGCCTGTACCTGGCTGTACGTATCGGAGCTTATCCTGATGGTACAACCCCCACTACAAAAGCCAGAGCTGTTGCCGTTAAAAAATGTTGGTATCCAGCGTATGTCCAGGCGCAATAACAGGTTCTCGGTGATCTTGTAATTCGTTCCACCGGCAATCTGGGCAGAAAATTTGGTGAGGTCTTTTAAAGTAGAGTCTTTGGGATTGAAAAAACCGGCACCCACTCCGGCGAGGACGAAGGGCTCGAGCCTGCCGTCGGGGTAATAGCTCATGGCTGTAAAGTGCACATGAGTGACATCGATATCCCGGTCGGCCAGACCCGCATTATCCTGAAACTCGCTCTGCGCGTGGCTGACGTAAAAGCCTATGCGCTGGTTCTGGTTGTCGTTGAACACAAAGTCCACCGCCACGCTGAAAGCGACGCTGTCATCCAGTTCAACGTCATCTCCGGGCTCCCCCGTATTTGGGTCTACTTCCGGGGGCTGCTTCTCAAAGGTATTGATCTCAAAGTCGGTATTAAACTGGTAACCGGCCAGCAGAGTTATGTCGGTTGCCATCGAGGGCAAGCCGTAAGCGAGAAGCGCAAACAGGGTGATCAGTCGGGCCACGATGAAATCCTTTGGGGAATATGCGCGCCACTTTAACCCAGAAATCGCGATTGGGTATAAAAAAGGTGTGCAACAATCGGTAACCGCTATGCAATCCTCCGGTTGTACTCTTACTCCCTTACAAGCACATTGAGACAGTGGCAGGCCATGTGGCTACGCTGCGCGATACTCGAACAGCTATCACCGGTGCCGTAGCCGCAGCAAACGATGCTGAAGCCGGTATGGATGGCATTGCCGACAGCGCCGCCTGACACCCGTCGGGCTACAGGGGATGCAAAACGACGGGTAGATCCGTGTAACCCATCACAAAGTTGGAATGCACTCGCACCGGCTCACCGCTCACTTCGATGCGCTGGAAACGCTTGAGTAGTTCTTCCCACAACACCCGCAATTGCATTTCCGCCAGGCGATTGCCCAGGCAGCGGTGGATGCCGGAGCCGAACGACGTGTGAAAACGCGGATTGGCCCGGTCGATGATGAAATCGTCCGGGTTCTCGATGGCCTCCGGGTCGCGGTTACCGGAGACATACCACATCACCACCCTCTCCCCCTCTCTGATGGTTTTACCGCCAAGTTCTACATCCTCGGTGGCTACGCGGCGCATATGTGCCAGGGGGGTTTGCCAGCGAATGACTTCAGACACCATGCCCGGTATCAGGGACTGGTTCGCTTTTAACTTGGCGAATTCCAGCGGATTGTCGTGCAGGGCAAGCACCCCGCCACTCATGGAATTGCGGGTGGTGTCGTTACCACCCACAATCAAGAGTATCAGGTTGCCCAGGTATTCCTGCGGATCCATGTCCTGGGTGGCGGGGCTGTGAGCCATCAGCGAGATCAAATCCGACCTGGGCGGAGCCGCCGCGCGCTCTTGCCACAACTGCTGAAAGAATGGCAGGCACTCCTCCATCAGGATTGCCTCTCGCTCCTGTTCCGTTCTGTCCCCACCCACCTGCGGGCCGGAGACGGCAACATCCGACCAGTATGTGAGCTTGCTGCGCTGTTCGAAGGGAAAATCAAACAAGGTGGCCAACATCCTTGTGGTGAGTTCAATCGAAACCTGGTCCACCCAGTTGAATTCCTCTCCCACCGGCAGTGCGTCCAGTACTTCAACTACCCGTTGCCGAATAAGCCCCTTCCATCTCCGCCAGGCGCTGGGGCATCACCGCCGGCATGACCGCCTTGCGCTGGTCGTCATGTTTGGGTGGGTCCATGGCGATGAACATGGGGGGTTTCGAAATCAGTTTCTGGTACCCCGATGCCAATTGACGGCTCTGATGAAAAAATATCGTGGTGGGTATCGACAAAAACGATGTCATGGAATTTGGTGATGCACCAGTAGGGGCCGAACTCTCCGCCCTCGACAAAATGGACAGGGTCCTCCTCCCGCAGGCGTTTGAAATAATCCCAGTGGGCCTGTGTTTCAAAAAGGTGAGGCTCAGCCGGGTCGATATCCGCAATATCGAGACTGTAAGGATCGGCAGTAAATGTTGCTGGTGTGTTCATGGCTGTACTACCCCGCTTTACTGCTCTTCTTATTTAGTAGGATTAAGTGATACCCATTAAGACTAGCCCATTACGAACATATATCCAGACTGATGGCCCTGGTGCCGGGTAGGGGAACCTGTAGCGCGACCTCAGGTCGTGACAGGGTTTATCTGCTATCAGTAGGGGGTCCTCTCGTGTCGCCCTCGATGACGCGTGGAAACAGGCGCGTGGTAGCAGGCGCGCGGTAGCAGAGGGCTGCCATTTGATCCAACTTCGACATCAGTATATATATTACTTTAGATATATACATTAACTAATTGTTATTTAAGCATTTAATGGTGTATTAATTGTGGTCACAGAAAAAATAGTCAAACAGCGCGCACAGATCGAACTTTTTATCATCTGGCTAATCTATACATGAATGGCACTTAATTAAGCTCTTTGCGCTTGGTATGGGCATCTGTAGCAGCGGCCTTTGGCCGCGACAGGCCACTCTGGCTCAGGTCCGGTCGCCCTCAGAGAGGGCTGCTACATGTTAACCTGTAGCAAATGAGCTTAACTAAGTACCATTCATCTATACATCAGTGTTTGACCCCTCGCCATACCGCGTTACACTTACCCATTCCGCTTTATTCAGGTGCCATTATTTTGAACGTACTCAGTCACATCAAGGCCATTGCCCGCCTGACCCTTGCCGCCGCCCTGCTGGGCTCGCTATCCCTTCCCAGCTGGGGCCTGATCGAATACAGCGACAGCCAGCGGGAGACAATCATAGAGATGATAGAACAGCTGGAGGAGCGCCACTACTCCAAGCTCGAGTACGACGACAAGCTCTCTTCGCAGCACCTGGACAGCTATATCGACAACCTCGACAGAGGCAAGATGTTCTTCACCGCAGCAGATCTGGCGGAATTCGAGCAATATCGTACGGTAATGGACGAGCAACTGGCGGAAGGCAAGCTGGATGCCGGATTTGTTATCTTCAACCGGTTTCAGCAGCGCCTGCAGGCCCGCCTTGAAAAGTTATTGGAGAATCTCCCCGCGGCCGTGGCGGCCATGGACTTCACTATTGATGAAAGCTATGCGCTGGATGTGGAGGATAGGGATTGGGCCACAGCCGAGGCGGAGTTGGATGATCGCTGGCGCAAGACACTCAAAAACCAGGTGCTGGGCCTGAGACTGGCAGACAAGGAGGCTGACGAGATCGCTCCCACACTGGAGAAACGCTACAAAAACCAGCTCAAGCGGGTTCAGCAGTACAACCACCAGGATGTGTTCCAGATTTATGCGAATGCTCTCACTGAACTCTACGACCCGCATACCAATTACCTCTCCCCGCGGCGCTCGGAAAATTTCAATATCAATATGAGTCTGTCGCTGGAGGGTATCGGCGCCGTACTGCAACTGGAAGACGAGTACACCAAAGTGGCGCGACTCGTGGCCAAGGGGCCGGCAGACAAGCAGGGTGAACTGCACCCCTCCGACCGCATTGTCGCGGTAGGCCAGGGGGACGATGGTGAACTGGAGGATGTGATTGGCTGGCGCCTGGATGAAGTGGTTGAACTGATCCGCGGCCCGAAGGATTCGATCGTGCGCCTGGAAGTGATACCGGCCAAGGCGAAATCCACCGACCAGCGCAAGGTCATTACCATTGTGCGCAACAAGGTAAAACTGGAGGAGCAATCCGCACAGAAGATAGTACTGGAAATACCGGACGGCGATAAAATCATTAAAGTCGGGGTTATCGACATCCCCGCCTTCTACATCGACTTTGAGGCCATGCGCCGGGGCGACAAGGACTACAAGAGCACCACCCGTGATGTGAAAAAATTACTGCAGGAACTGCAGGACGAGGGTGTCGAGGGTATTGTCATAGACCTGCGCAACAATGGCGGCGGTTCACTGCAGGAAGCCAATGAACTCACCGGCCTGTTTATCGAATATGGCCCTACCGTACAAATCCGTCATTCCTCTCGCCGTGTCTGGCGCGATGGCAAACGCCTGAAGAGCCCCTACTACGAGGGCCCCCTGGTGGTACTCATCAATCGCCTGAGCGCATCCGCCTCGGAGATTTTCGCCGGTGCTATACAGGACTACCAGCGCGGCATTATCGTGGGCGACCGCTCCTTTGGTAAAGGCACGGTACAAACACTCATCCCCCTCACCGAAGGGCAGTTGAAAATCACCGAAAGCAAGTTTTACCGTATCTCTGGTGGCAGTACCCAACACAAGGGTGTGGTGCCGGATGTGGTTTTTCCGACGATTTATGACACTGAGGAAATCGGTGAAAGCGCCCTGGATCACGCCCTCAACTGGGACCAGATCAATCAGGTGCGGCATCACCAGTACAATGACTTAAGCACGGTACTGCCCCACGTAACCACCCTGTTCCAGAAACGCAGCGAGCACAACCCGGACTTCATCTACCTGGAGGACCAGATCGACCTCGCGCAGAAAACCCGGGCGATCAAGGAACTGCCCCTCAATGAAGAGGTGCGCATTGCCCTGCGCGATAGCCAGGAAGAAAAAGCCCTGAATATCGAAAACAAACTGCGCCTGGCCACGGGCGAGGAGCTGTTGACCTCGCTGGACGATGACGAAGACGAAGTGGATGAAGATGCGGAGACTTCTGATCCAGACGATGCCGATACAGACAGCGACACTGATGCCGCTTTGGCTTCCGCCGAGGATGGCGAGGACGAAGAGGAAGAGGAAGCCAAGGACGTACTTCTCACCGAGGCCGGCAGCGTACTGGTGGACGCCCTGCTGCTAAAACAGCAGCGGTATGCGGTACATAATCAGGAAACTGGCGAATAGAATAACTGGGATACAATGGTGCGCAGTGCGCACCCTACGTGCCTGCATAGCTGTGCGGTGCGGATGGAGCCACTGCAGGGCATGGGTTTCTAACCGAGTGGCTCCATCCGCGCCATGCAGCGGGACTCACGCCATCTACCTGACGGCGTAAGCGCGCCAGACTAGGCCTCCCCCAAACCAGGCCAAATCCTCGTGCAGGCGCACCACGTCGCCCACGATGATCAAGGTGGGGGCCGTCGGTTGCTCACGCTCTACCACCTCCACCATGGTCGCCAGGGTGCCGAGCAATACACGCTGCTCCAGCAGTGTGCCGCGCTCTACCAGTGCTACCGGTGTATCGGGTGACCTGCCGTGGGCCTGTAACTGCTCACAGATCACAGGCAAGCCAAGCAACCCCATATAGAATACCAGCGTCTCGGTTGTGGACTGGAACGCGCTCCAGTCGTGTTCCACTTTATCGCCTTTCAGATAGCCTGCCACAAAGCGCACTGACTGGGCGTAATCCCTGTGGGTGAGTGGAATTCCGGCGTAGCATGCGGCGCCATTGGCGGCAGTGATGCCCGGCACCACCTGGAATGGAATCCGGTGTTTGGCCAGCAACTCTATCTCTTCGCCCCCGCGCCCAAAAATAAACGGATCCCCGCCTTTGAGCCGCACAACGCGTTTGCCCTGTTGTGCCAACTCCAGCAATAGCTGATTGATATCGGGTTGAGCGACGGCGTGGTCTGAGCGTTTTTTACCCACGTAGATACGCTGCGCGTCGCGCCTGGCCATATCCACGATGACCGGCGATACCAGGCGATCGTATAACACGACATCGGCGCTCTGTAGCAACCTGGCCGCCTTGAAGGTCATCAGGTCGGGGTCTCCCGGGCCGGCGCCGATCAGGTAAACTTCACCGCATTGCAATGCACCGGTATCCCGCAGGCGCTCCCGCAACTGGGCCTCAGCCTGCTGCTCCCTGCCGGCGAGCACCTGTTCGGCCAGGGTGCCGTCCATGGCCTGTTCCCAGAACAAGCGGCGCGGCGTGTCCTGCGGAATATGCTCCTTGACCATCTGGCGAAAGCGGCCGGCAAACTCGGCCAGGCGGCCATAGGCGGCGGGAACCATGGCTTCAATTTTTCTGCGCAGGATTCTCGCCAGCACCGGGCTTTTGCCGCTGCTGGTAATGGCGATCAACAAGGGATCACGATCGATGATGGAGGGGAAAATAAAACTGCACAGCTCCGGCGCATCAACCACATTCACCGGCAGAGCAAGCGCCATGGCGTGTTGGTAGATTTGTTCGTTGGTGGCTCTTTCAGGCGTGGCGGCAACAACCAGTTTTTTGCCGTGCAAATCAGTTTCCTGATAGCGGGATTGTTGCCATACTCCGCCGTGATCGGCCAGCAATTGCTCCAGCTCCGCACTTATCTCAGGCGATACCACGGTGACATTCGCCCCCGCCCGTAACAACAACCGCGCTTTGCGCGTGGCGACTGTGCCCCCGCCAATCAATACCACCGGCGTATCTTGCAGCTTCAGACAAACAGGCAGGTATTGCACGGTTTCAGCCTCCCAAAATCGTCAAACCGCCCATATAGGCTTGCAGCACCTGCGGGATGCGAATTGTGCCATCCGGGCACTGGTAATTTTCCATGACGGCAACCAGGGTTCTGCCCACCGCGAGGCCGGAGCCGTTGACGCTGTGCAGTAGTTCCGGCTTGCCGGTTGCGGGATTGCGCCAGCGGGCCTGCATTCTCCTGGCCTGGTAATCGCCAAAGTTGCTGCAGGAAGAAATTTCCCGGTATGTGTCCTGGCCGGGCAGCCATACTTCCAGGTCGTAGGTTTTCCTGGCGGAAAAGCCCAGGTCGCCACCGCACAGGATGACCCTGCGATAGGGCAGTTCCAGCAGTTGCAGTACTCTCTCGGCGTGGCCGGTCAGTTGTTCCAGCGCCTCAGTGGACTGTTGTGGGCGCACCAGACGCACCAATTCCACTTTTTCAAACTGATGCTGGCGAATGAGGCCCCGGGTATCCCTGCCGTAGCTACCCGCCTCGCTGCGAAAACAAGGCGTATGGCAGGCGAACTTCACGCCGTCTTCCCCAAACTCCGCGTCTTCAAATATCCTGTCGCGGGCGATATTGGTGACCGGCACCTCCGCCGTCGGAATCAGGTAAAGATCCTGCTCGGCCCTGAGCTTGAACAAATCCTCTTCGAACTTGGGCAGCTGGCCGGTCCCGCGCAGTGATTCACGGTTGACGATATAGGGCACATAGATTTCTGTATAGCCATGTTCCTGGGTATGCAGGTTGAGCATGAACTGGGTCAGGGCGCGTTGCAACCTGGCTAGCCCGCCGTACATCACGGTAAAGCGCGAACCGGTGATTTTGCCCGCGCTGTCACTGTCGAGTTGATGCAGCGCCTCACCCAGCGCCACATGATCTTTTACCTCGAAGTCGAACTGCCCCGGCTCGCCCCAGCGGGATACTTCCAGGTTGTCGTCTTCACTCGCGCCGGCGGGAACGTCCGCGTCGGGAATGTTGGGAATGCCGAGCAGCAGTTCTTCCAGCTCACCCTGCACCTGCCTGGCCTGCGCGGTAAGTTCATCAATCCGCGCGGCGATAGTTTGCAGGGTTTCGTTAACCTGCGCCTTGGCATCATCCACGCTCATGCCCTGCCCCACCAGCACACCAATTTTCTTCGAAGCGCTTTTGCGCTCCGCCAGCAGGTTCTGGCTGTCCATATCGGCCTGCTTGCGGCGCGCATCCAGTGCTTTGAACTGCGGCACATCGAACGTAAAGCCGCGTGTAGCCAGCGCTTTGGCGATGCCTTCAGGGTCTTGCCTGACCGCCTTGATATCCAACATCCTGATAATTCCTGTTACTGATCGGTGATTTTTAAAGTACTTGCAACAGCCGGTTGCCGCCGGTCATTTACGCGACTAAACGGGTGAGCGCAATGGCCGCGCCTGCCATGACCACGCAGAGAATCGCGCTGCCCAGCATGTAAACCAGCGCGTGGATGATATGACCGGCCTCCATCAGGCCAATAGTTTCCAGCGAGAAGGTGGAGAAGGTGGTAAACGCGCCCAGAAATCCCACCATCAAAACACCGCGCCAGTCCGGGTGGATAATCTGACGCTCCACCACCAGAACGTAGACGATACCTATGGCAAAAGAGCCCAGCATATTGACCATCAAGGTCCCCACCGGCATCTTGCCCTCCCACAGTCCGTGCGCCCAGGTGGCCAAAAGATAGCGTGCAATGGCCCCGGTGGCGCCGCCCAGGGCGATGAATAGTAGGAATTTCATAGGGGGAGTCGCTCAGTCGTAGCGGCGTATTGTACTGTTTTTGTCCCGCTCACGCAGGTATTTGAGCTTTTCCTGGATCTTCTGTTCCAGCCCACGATCCACCGGGTAGTAATACTGCCTGTCTTTCAATTCTTCGGGAAAGTAGTTTTCGCCGGCAGCGTAACCGCCCTGCTCATCGTGGGCGTAGCGGTAGTCGGCACCATGTTCCATATTTTTCATCAGCTGGGTTGGCGCGTTTCTCAGGTGCAGCGGCACCTCGGTACTGGCGCCCTCCTCCACCTCTGCCCGGGCCGCTTTGAATGCGGTGTAAACGGCGTTGCTCTTGGCCGCACACGCCAGGTAGATAATTGCCTGGGCGATGGCCAGTTCCCCCTCCGGGCTGCCCAGGCGC
>PVMK01189481.1_pt2 | contig 13469 bp, 14 predicted proteins | sample 1853481 | NCBI WGS metagenome assembly PVMK01 (sample SAMN08533507, study PRJNA380276) | Marine sediment metagenome, whole genome shotgun sequencing project.
TCCCTGTCAGATATTACCAATCTCTCACTCTCCGGTTTGGAACCGCTGTTGAAACACAATCAGCCTGATCTGGTTCTGGTTCAGGGCGAAAGCACCTCGGCCTTTGTCGGCGCTCTGGCAGCCTTTTACAACAAAATACCGGTTGGCCATAACGGAGCAGGGGTCAGGACTTTTAAAAAATTGGAACCTTATCCGCAGGAGGTCAACCGCAGGCTCGTTTCTACCCTCAGCGACCTTCATTTCGCAGCCAATTCGCAAAATACAGAATACCTCTTGCACGAAGGTGCGATTCCGAATAATGTTTTTATTACCGGAGACACCATTGTTGATTCCGTTCTCAGCATCAGCCGCAAAGAGCGAAATACGCTGTGCAAGCATATTCCACCGGATGATTTAAACACCTTTAGAACAATCCTGGTAACTTGCCATAAAAAAGCGAACTGGGGCAAACCTCTTAAAAATCTGTGTGCCGGTCTGATTGATCTTACTCAGGCGTATCCGGATATTCAAATCGCTTTTCCGCTTAAATTTAACTCGGACGTAAGAGATACCGTGTTTCAGATTCTGAATAATAAGGAGAGGATCCATCTTCTGGATCAGCTGCCTTATGGGGCCTTTGTCGAGGCAATGGCTCGATCCTGCATAATTCTCACCGACTCTGATTGCATCATGGAGGAAGGTCTTGCACTGCGAAAGCCGGTTCTTCTCTTACGAGAAAAAACAGAGCCGATAGGCAGTCATTTGGCAGGTTCTGTGAAGCTGATCGGATTGAAACGGGCGAGCATCGTCGTTGAAACATCCCGTCTCATTGAGGACCAGAATGCATCGAGAAATCTAATCGCCGAATTCAGCCTGGGTGGCGATGGTCATGCAGCCGAACGCATCGTTCAGGCAATTCGCTGCCACTTCGGTATGGGAAAACGTCCTAAAGACTATAAATCAAAAACTCAAGTTCAAACAGCCAGTATCAATTCCGGGAACGTTGAGGTGAATGCTAGTGCAATGCAATGAACATGGTAAATAGGCTGGAAAGCTGGAAGGCTGGAAAGTAAAAAATAAGGACACAGATCAACACAGATGTACACAGATTAAAAAGCTCAATTTATCACGAAAGCACGAAATAACGAAAACACGAAAAATAGTACTATAAGCTTAAATACAAAAACTAATAAAAATATCATCACGAAAGCACGAAAGAACGGAAACACGAAAATGAAAGAACAAATTTATTTTGTCAAAAACATCAAGCTTTGGTGATAAGGGATTTATTTGTTTATTTCGTGCTTTTAAAATTTCGTGTTTTCGTGATGAAAAATTTGTTTGTTTTTCGCTATTTAAAATTTTCGTGTTTTCGTGATTAAAAAAGAAATAGTAATCTGTGTTTATCTGAGATAATCTGCGTCCCATTTTAAAATTTTCTTAGCATCAAGGAAAAAACCATGCCGGAAAGAGACGAAAAATTTAATATTGATCATTACATTAACCTGATTTTCAAACGCCGCTGGCTGATTATTATTCCATTCTGTCTGGCCATGATCCTCGGGATTTATCTTGCCATTGCGCTTCCCAGAGTGTACCAGGCCAGCACCTTAATCCTGATAAAACCCCAGCAGGTTCCCAAGGATTATGTTCAAACCGCCAGTGTAGCTGCTGATATTGAATCAAGAATCAGGTCTATTTCTCAAAAGATATTAAGTCACACAAATTTTCAGAAAATAATTAATCAATTCAATCTATTTTCAAACCCTGAACAGCAGGATATGTTTATCGAAGATAAAATAGAAGATCTGGGCCAACGAATTGAGATCGAACTTCAAGCGACTGGGAAATACCAGCAAGCTAATGCGTTTTTTATATCCTTTCAATGGTCGAATCCGCAACAGGCGGCAATGGTCGTCAACAACCTGGCGACTATGTTTATCAATGAGGACCTCAAGGATAGAGCAGCCGAAGCGGTCGATACGACGCAATTTCTAGATGAGCAACTGCGTACGATACGTGAGCGCCTAAAGGAATTCGAAACCCACCTGGGGGACTATCGCAAGCGCTATATGGGGCAATTGCCGGAGCAGCTGGACAGCAATTTGAGAATTTTGGACACCCTTCAAAAACAGCTGAGCCAACGTGAAGAAAGGTTGCGTGACGAAAAAAATCGGCTGGCCATGCTCGGAATCGAGATTCAAGCCCAAAAAGAGTCACTTGCCGGCGGCGCTATTGTGTCCGAAAGGGGTGAAGAGCTGACGCTGCCGCAGCTCAAAAACCAGCTGTATACGCTTAAAGCAAGCTACACGGATCGGCATCCGGACGTTATTCGATTAAAAGCCATGATCGCCGATATGGAAGCCAAATTGAAAAGCGGACAGCTGAAGTCTTCCGGGAGTGCAAATATAAATACGAACTTAAACGAGGGACAGCTTCTGACATCAAATATACTGAGTGAACAGATTCGGCAGCAAAGCGAAATAAAAATAGAAATCAATAACCTTGGAGAAGATATTCGCAAATTAAAAAATGAGATCCGGTTATATCAGCAACGAATAGAGCGCACACCCAAAAGGGAAGAAGAGCTCATGACCCTGAATAGAGATTATCAAAATACTCAGGCATCCTACAGTTCGTTGCTGAATCGCAAGCTGGAAGCCGAAATTGCCGTAAACATGGAAAAAAAGCAAAAAGGAGAACAGTTTAGTATCCTTGAGAGTGCCCAGGTACCAACAGGTCCAGTATCACCCAATATAAAGATCCTATTTATTTTAGCTGTGATGGGCGCTTTAAGTATCGGGTCCGGATTAATCTTTCTGTTGGATTATTTTGATACCTCTTTAAAAAATCCTGATGAGTTTGAATCCGATCTGGGTGTCTCTGTACTGGCTACGGTACCAAAAATTTATAGTAAAAAAGACATCCGATTAAAAAGGCTAAATAGCGCCCTGACGGGGTTGTCTCTGTTGGTAGCGGTTTGTCTGTTTGCCGGATTCGCCGTGCTGGCCTACAACGGCGTAGAACCCACAATGGAAATTGTGCGTCCATATATAGCTTCTTTAAAAATATAAAAACGAAAAAATATTAATCACGAAAACACGAAAGTTTAAAAACACGAAAAGAAAAAAATAAACTAAACTTAAATACAAAAACTAATAAAAATATAATCACGAAAGCACGAAAGAACGGAAACACGAAAAAGAAAGAATAAATTCTATTTTGTATAAAAAATTTCAAGTTTTAGTGATTAGGGATTTTAATTGTTTATTTCGCGCTTTCGTGATGAAAAAAATGAAAGATCAAAATATTTCAAATCACGAAAGCACGAAAATCAGAAAGCACGAAACATAACTATAACAAGTTTATTATCTATTCAGATAGATATTAAATTAAATAATTTTAAGTTTTATAAGAAAAATATTTATCTTTTTTTCGTGTTTTTATGATTTCGTGCTTTCGTGATGAGAAGATTTGTTTGTTTTTCGCTTCTTAAAATTTTCGTGCTTTCTAAATTTCGTGCTTTCGTGATGAAAAAATGCTTTTGTAGTTAATCAAAAATTATGAGGTGTTAAATTGGGTAAAATTTTCGATGCATTAGAAAAATTTGGCAAAGAACGCGGGGCGGCGGTTTCTGATCGAATAAAGGATTCGGACTATGAAGCTCTCATGCAGTTCGACGCAGCCACCGGGAAGATCGATTTGCACGACCCGCAGGTTGCCAAAGATCCCAGAATTCTCAAGCGGCTGAAGACCTATCGCTTGATTAATGACAACGGGACACTGACTCCCGCAGGAAAAGCCAAATATGAGGAAATGAAGAGCAGGCACAGGGATCGCAAACCGGCCAAGCCGGTAGTTCCCCGGCAGATAAAAGAACAGACTCCTTTGGAAACACCGGCCAAAAAGCCGGGGGGGCTGAGTGACTCGGATTGGGCCCTGCTCGCGAATTATGACCGCAAAACCGGCAGCCTCCTCAAATATGACCCTGAAACCGGACAGTTGGATGGTGAGTCCAGAAATATTCTGCAGGACCCGACCACCGTGCAGCGTTTAATTGACAACCAGATGATTTTGCCCGGGGGGTGGCTTACTCCGGAAGCCAAGCGCGAGTGCGCCAGGATGGAAGAAAAGATTGCAAAAAAACAGACAGTGGAACCTGTAAAACCTGCAATATCCGAAAAATTAGCAGCCGGAGATAAACCGGGTGAAGCATCTGTACCTCCGGAGACACTGAGCAAGGCTGATATGAATGTATTGCTGCAGCACGACCCTGAGACCCGAAAACTGGATATGAGTCAGCCGGCGATTCTCAAAGATCCGGGGAATTGTCAAGCGTTTGCTGGAAAACGAAATGATCGATGCCGAAGGGAAACTATCCCCCAAAGCCCTGGGTCAGATGCCGGGGTCCTGACGGGCTGGATGTCAGAACTTGAAGAAACAAAACGTGCGCAGGCAACTAAAAAGCAGTCGGCCGCGGAAAAATTGCAATCTGCTGTGGAAAAAACAAAGACGCCTATGGTTGACGGTGAAACAGACAACCGGAAAATGAAAATAATTCATCTCAAAAAAGATAAGGAAAAAGCCAAAAAGCACGAGCAACCAGTGGTAGAAATTGCGGAAGACACCGCGGGTGCAAAAATCGAACTGCATAAAGATGATAAACCGATTATACCGGAACAAAAACCATTTACTTTTGGCAAAACGCAGTTGGTATATGACCAAAGTAAAATTGATAAAAATTTAGTTGCTTTGTTGAACCCTCAGTCCTTTGAGGCTGAACAGTTTAAAATTTTGCGAACCAATCTATTATTTCCGGTCTCCGGTAAAAAGCCACGGTCCATAATGGTCACCAGCGCAGCTCCGGGTGAGGGCAAGTCGTTTGTGGCTGCCAATCTGGCTGTCAGTGTGGCGATTCATGTTAACTGGAATGTTCTGCTGGTAGACTGCGACTTACGCAGACCTTCCGTACACAGCCAATTTGGTTTTGGGGATGTTCCCGGGCTGAGCGATTATCTCTCCAATGGCAGGGATCTGCCTTCTTTATTGCTCAGAACTGCCGTGGAGCATTTGACAATTTTACCCGGCGGCAGACCGCCGAGCAACCCGTCCGAGTTGCTTTCATCAGAACGGATGGCTGCTTTCATTGACGAGGTAGCTGAAAGATATAACGATCGCCTCATTATTCTGGATTCGCCGCCCCCCCAAGCTCACGGCCGAATCTGCTGCTCTGGCAAGGTATGTCGATGGCATTCTACTGGTGGTCAAGTATGCCAGTACGCCTCGTGACTCAGCTCTTGAATTGATCAACCAATTGGGAAAAGACAAAATACTGGGCGCTATTGTAAACAATTTCGACGCCGGATCGGCCAGGTACCAAAAGAAATATTATGGCGGGGGGTATTATGGGAAAAGGGCTTAGATAATAGCTTGAAGGCTATAAGGCTGGGAAGCTGGGAGGCTAAAACAGCTCATAGCTCATAGCTCATAGCTCATAGTCTAAAACAGCTGGGAAGCAGGAAATAGCTCATAGCTGATAGGTCATAGTCAAAAACAGCTGGGAAGCCAATTAGCTCATAGCTGATAGCTCGTAGCTCATAGTCAAAAGGATTGAGGCCAGGAAGCTAAAAAATATCAATTGGACACGGATACACACAGATGCACACAGATAAAATTGCAACATATCAAGTAAAATAATTAAACAAAATCTGTGTTTACCTGTGAAAATCTGTGTCCAATTCATAAAATTCCCTTTACATCAGAGAAAAATGCTGTCAAGCCGTAAGGCCCAGAAAAAAGCATAGGGCTGATATTTCAGCTTCGATTTTAGACAAAAACTGAATAATTTGAGTAAGTTAGGATGACCTTGTCGATGTAATCGACAAGGTGGAGCTGTATCTGATGCCCGGAGGGCATCAGGCTCATGGCTCGTAGTTCATAGCTCATGGCACCAAAGGTGCCAGCTCATAGCTGAAAGCTGATAGCAAATTGATTTAAAAAGGAATAAAAAATGGCGTTTGCATTTGAGGAATTAAAAGTATATCAGAAAGCGTTGGATTTTGCAGTAAGTGTAATTGAGACTATTGATGAGATTGATGCTCCGCGGAAACATTATCGATTATTTGAGCAAATAGAAGCCTCATCTACTTCAGTCTCATCAAACACCTGCCCAGTTAAATAGCTTGATTCAAATATGTATTATTCATACGTCTTGCTGAGCGAAAAGGATAATGGGTTTTATATAGGTTTTACCAAAGACCTCAAGCTAAGATTTGAGCAACATACTAAAGGGTTGGTTGATTCAACTAAAGACAGAAGGCCATTAAAATTAATCTATTATGAAGCCTGCTTAAATCAGGAAGACGCAACGAAGCGTGAAAAATATCTTAAAACATATAACGGTAAAAGGTTTATTCATAAAAGACTCAAATCTTATTTAACCGGGTAAAAGGGCAAAGGTCGATATTCAAAAAAAGAATTTAAGCAATATCTTTACATAGCAAGAGGATCTTTGTATGAAACAGTGACAAGGCTACAAATATTCAAAAAGTTGAAATGGTTAAACGAAAATTCATATCAAAATTTATATGGTGAAGCAGAAGAAATAAACAAAATGCTTTCCGGCTTGATTAACTCAATAATACCCTAAATACTTTGAGCTATCAGCTATGAGCTACCAACTATCAGTTACTAACTATGAGCTATCAGCTATGAGCTATGAGCTCCGGCAAACTGGAGAACCACTATGAAACTTAAGACTATTTTTATTACTTTTGTCTCGGTAATTCTAATTACCTTATTAACTTTGCCGGTATTTGGTGAGGAGAAAAAAACAACAGTTAAATTGGGTTCGATCGGCAAAACCCTCGTCGATTCCTACCAGATTGGCATCGGTGATATCCTCGAAATTACCACATGGAAGGAGCCTGATTTCACCAGGGAAGCAGTTCTCGTTAGAACCGACGGAATGATTTCCTTCCCCCTGGTCAATGATTTCCCGGCAGCCGGGCTGTCCCCTATGGAGATTAAATACAATTTAGAGATGGCCTTAAAAGCGTATGTCGAACATCCGGTGGTCACCGTCCATGTAATAAATCCGGCAAGCCAAAAATTCTATATTTTAGGGGAGGTGAGACGAACAGGGGAGTACCCCCTATCCAAACATCTCACGGTTTTGCAGGCCTTTGCCCTGGCCGGCGGCTTTACCGAGTGGGCCTCGAAAAAGGAAATCATCCTCCTGCGGCACGAGAGAGGCAAGGATAAGATTTATCGCATTAATTACAAAGATATCACCAAAGGCAAAGACTTCAGCCAGAACCTCAAACTCCAGGCCGACGATACAATTATTGTTCCATAGATATGGAACAATGTCAGTTGTTAATTGCCAGTGGTCCGTCGTACAAAACAGCGTAAAAAAATATAGGATATATTAATGGTCAGAACAAATTTTGAAAATCTTCGTGTATATCAATTATCGGAAGAAATCGCTGATCTTACTTGGGATATTGTTGTAAAATGGAAAAGATTAGCTCAGGATACTGTCGGGAAGCAATTAATTAAGTCAGCGGATAGCATTGGCGCCAATATAGCCGAAGGAACCGGGCGGGGCAGTTATGCTGACAACCGGAGATTCGCAAGAATTGCCAGAGGTTCACTATTTGAGGTAAAACACTGGCTCAGAAGAGCCTATCGAAGAGATTTGTTATCTGAAAATGAAGTATCGAAATTACAGAATTTAGTCAATGAATTAACCCCAAAATTAAGTGCATATATAAATTCTATCGGAAACAGAAAAAATAAATCGGATAAGAAAAAATAAAACTAAAAAACATTTTCCTACTATGAGCTATCAGCTGAATTACAACGGACAACAAACAATTGACAATGCAAAGTTTACAACTAACAATAAACATTATATAATTAACAACAAGTATTTTTTACAACGGACAACGGACCACCAACAACGAACAACTAACAAAAGGCTTTTTACCCCAATGAAACTTAAAATTTTTGTTGTTGTTTTTTTCTCGGTATTCATTTTTACCCAAACTGCCTTTTCTTTACAATACACCTTCCATCCCCGGATTTCTGCCAGCGAAGAATACACAAGTAATGTATTCCTCTCAGAAGACAATGAAAAGGACGACTACATCACCATTGTCTCAGCCGGCTTCACGGCCGCAATGCTTGGCAAGACCGGTGGTCTGGAAGTTTCATACGACCCGGCTTATTCCAAATACGCCGATTTCGATGAAAACGATGCCTGGCGCCATGATGCCAAACTGCGCGGGTGGTCGAATCTTACCAAAAGGACCCGGTTTGATGTCTGGAATACATTTTTGCGAACAGAGGACCCATTAGAGGAAGAAGATATTCTGGCATTAAGGGACAAGGACGTCGTGCAGGAGGGGGACACGAGCACACGAAGAAACAGAAGGACGTATTACAGAAACACGGCAAGAACTCGCTTATCCTATCAGTTCGGCAAAGACGACTCCGTTTACGCCGGTTTTTTATACGGCCTGCTGAGAAATAATGATCCTCAGGATGAAGACAACGACAGATATTCGCCATCGGCGGGTTTGAACTACTGGTTCGGGCCCAAGTTCGGCATTCAATCGAATGCGGCCTACACGAGGGGTAAATTTGATCAAAACTCAGATTTCACCGACGATCCCACCGATGATTTCAAGAACTACGCTGGTTCAATCAGATTTATCGCCAGAACTAAAACAAGGTTCAGCATTTTCACCCAATATAATCATGTATACAGAGACTATGATGGCGATGTTGAAGATTACAATGACTATATGGTGTATGCGCCGTCTGCTGGTTTTACCTACGTGGTCGAAAAGGGTTTAAATCTGCGGCTGGGTGCCGGTTATTTTTACCAGGACGTCGATGACGATGATGATGAACAGGGCCTTTTCGGCAACGGTCAAATTGACAAAACCTGGGATTACAGGCGTGGTTTTATAAAGCTGGCAGCCTTGACCGGATTGGACCAAAACGATTTTGGCGCTGAAAATATTGGACTCGAAAGGTTTGCTGCAGTTCAGGGATCCGCAAAGTATGATTTTCTGCGAAACCTTTCTGGAGATATCAACGGCCGCTATCGCTACTCGGATGTCGTCGGAAATGCGGACCAGGGTGCTAATGAAGATACCGGAGAGAAGGTCCATCGATACCGAATGGGCGCAGGGCTCACCTTTGAGCCCTTAAAATGGATGGCAATCCGATTGGGCTATAATTTTAGAAAAGTCAATTCAGAAGATAACAGAGATGACTACGATGAGCACAGAGGCATGCTAAAAGTCACGCTAACACCAGATAAACCTTATCGCACTAAGTAATAGCTCTCCTAAGCTCAAGGCTCAAAGATAGAATTTGAGAGACTAAGGGCCAGGAGGCCGGGAAGCCGAAAATAGGGATACGGGTACACACAGATTAAAAGCTCAATTTATCACGAAAGCACGAAAGATTAAAAACACGAAAAGAAAAAATAAACTAAACTTAAATACACATACTAACAAAAATAAATCACGAAATCACGAAAGATTAAAAAAAACGAAAAAGAAAGAATAAATTTATATTTTGTTAAAAAATTCAAGTTTTAGTGATTAGGGATTTTAACTGTTTATTTCGTGCTTTCTAAATTTCGTGTTTTCGTGATGAAAAAAATTATTTGTTTTTCGTGCTTTTAAGCTTTCGTGTTTTCGTGATGAAATATTTTTACTGATAGCTCACAGCTCACAGTTCAAAGCCGATAGGCTGGGAGGCCAGGAGGCTGGGAAGCTCAAAAGCTTCCAAGCATTCCGGCTTCCAAGCTTTATAGCCTCCAAGCTTTCTAGCCTTATAGCAGATGTTTGACTTTCCTTGTTATTAGGCGTATTTTTTCACCATGATGAAATACAAAAAACTGCCGGAAAATATACTCGATCTTCTGCCCGATGCCGTGGATTTCCTGACATCTCATCCGAAAGTCATTTTTTCATATCTTTTCGGGAGCCTGGCCAGGAGACAGCCATCACCGTTAAGCGATGTCGATATTGCAGTTTATTTAAAACCCGGTACGAATTTCGCCGAATACAAATTGGAAATCCTGGGAGAGCTCATGGATATCCTGCAAACCGATGAAATCGATCTGGTTATTCTCAATACTGCCGATATCCCTTTGGTAATGAATATTGTAAAAGCAAAAGAGGTCATCGTTGATAATGATCCTTTTGAACGGCACCGGTTTGAATCACTGGCAATGAGGAAATACTTTGATTTTTCGTATAAGGAGTTAGGTCAGTTGAGAAGGAGATACCTGCATGGTTGATGAAGCCTTGATTCTTCGGAAACTATCCGAATTGGACGAATATTACAGGCAGGTGCACGAATATAAAAACATAACCGTCGACCAGTATTCCGGTGATTGGAAAATTCAACGCATCATTGAACGAACGCTGCAGATGATGATTGAAACCTGTGTAGATATCGCCGGTCACATAATTGCTGATAAGGGATTCCGCATACCGAAAAGTTATGCGGACACATTTAAAGTCTTTAGCGAAGAAAAAATTTTAGACAGCAAACTGTCTGCCGCTCTGGGAAAAATGGCGAAATTCAGAAATATTGTCGTTCACCATTATGACAAAGTGGATGCCGAAATAGTTGTCGGTATTATGAAAAATAATCTTACGGATTTTATAAATTACAAGGATGCAATTATTCGACTCCTTGAAGCCGATAAAACAAATAGCCGCTCCTAACTACGTCAGCGCAAGCCGGCATTTATGCTATGAGCTACAAGCTTTTATATGCTATAGACTGAAAATTATGAAAACCAATCCTCATTTAACTGAACAGCGAAATGCATACAAAAAGAGGATACTAGGTGGTTAGAGCAGAAATCGATATTAAAAAAATAAGGGAAGTACTTTTGCCGGTATTCAAAAATACTGGAGCAAAAAAGGTCGTTTTGTTCGGATCATTTGCCAGAGGCTCTCAGACCAAAAGGAGCGATTTGGATTTAATGATAATAACCGAAACCGATAAGCGATTTTTTGAAAGATATGAACAATTTGACGGGGTACACGATATTATAAATGATAGAGCTGTTGATATGTTGATTTATACTGCCGATGAATTATCCCGAATTTCACACAGGCCATTTATTAAACAAATTCTTTCGGAAGGGGAAACCATCTATGAGTCTTGAGAAAAATCGTCAGGAGGCTGAAAGATGGTTAAAAACAGCGCTGTTTTACTCGACCGGTATTATATTCCGACAAGATATCCAAATGGCCTTCCGGATTTGACCCCGGAAGAAGCTTTTTTGGAAGAAGATGCTAGAGTGTGTATCGCTAATGCCGGCAAAATTATTGAGACTGTCAAAAGTTGCCTGGCAAAATAATTTCGCTCCATTGCCTTCATGCTTCCCAGTTTCCTGGCCTTCAAGCTTCATAGCCTCCCAGCTTTCAAGCCTCCTCGCTTATGAGCTACCAGCTACAGGCTACGAGCTTTATTATTAGGCGTATTTTTCCACCAAGCGAACTTATTCACCAAAATAACAGATAATTGCGATGACCCGAAAAGGTGTAACATGGAACAAATAGCAGAGGACAAAAAGGCATATTTTTCGAAAGAAATCTCGCAAAAAGGTATTGTACTTTATGAAGCCGATAACTGAAGTATGGCTCGAGAAGGCGAGAGAAGACCTGGATGTTGCCTTGGAGATTATTTCCAGGGAACATCTGACAAGCATGGTGGCATTAGGACAATCTGCAAACGAAGGCCAATAAAAAACAAGCATGCCCTCGGCCGGCACAGAGATTTAGCAGAGATGGCAAAATGATAAAAAGTATTGTAATGGAACTTAAAGAAGGGCTCCAAAACATTTATAGCGGACAGTTGAAAGGCCTTTATCTATATGGCTCTTATGCAAGAGGGGACGCTGATATTGAGTCGGATGTCGACATTTTGGTAGTTCTGGATAAGATTGAACGTTATAGTGATGAAATTGCCCGGACAAGCAAACTTGTTTCTGAGCTATCATTGAAGTATGACAAAACTATTAGCCGGGTTTTTGTTCCGCAACGGGACTGGGCTGAAAAAGTTACCCCCTTTCTATTAAATACGAGAAAAGAGGCTATTACTGCATGAAAGAAGAATCGGGGAAGTTGATCGATAAGGCCGTCCTGGCAATAGAGGCGGCAGAGATTTTGCTCAAAGCAGGGAGTATTGATTTTTCTGCGGGCAGAGCCTATTATGCAATGTTTTTTACTGCAGAAGCCTTACTGCTTGATAAAGGGTTATCTTATAGCAAACATAGTGCGGTTCATGCTTCTTTTGGGAAATTGTTTTCTAAAGAGGGGATCATTGATAAGAAATTTCATCGCTGGCTATTGGATGCCTTCGACCAAAGAATAATTGGTGATTATGGAGTGGAGGCAGTTATTACTCAAGTTGACGTTGAACAAATGATCAAACACGCAAAAGAATTTTTGGCAACAGCCCAGCGAATATTGCAAACGTAATTTGCTCATCTACAAAAAAAACGTAAAGGTCAAACGAAGACTTGACCCCTTCACAATTTCCAGACAGGATTAACAGGATTATTTGGATTTCTTTTTTTGGCCGTTCTCCGGCTTGCCGCGCCATAGCTAATTTGGATTAGCGGCGGCTGGAAGAAAACGGCCAAACCCAATCGCCTTCGGCGAAATTAAAATTCCTTTTCGTTTTAAGGTTCTCCTGTACAAGTATAGATATATAGCTAATCCAAGATTTTAAAATTAGTTGTTTTCCGCCGTTAGGCGGATTGAGTGTTCTCATTTTCATCCGGAAAATGAGAACGAACAAAAAAAAATATCCTCAAAATCCTGTCTTAAATTAAAAATATTAAAATCGAATCCATTCCGCTTAAATCCAGTTAGTCAACAACGTCCCTCTCATAGACTTAAAAACCTTCGTGAGGAAGCGAGAAGGCCAGGAAGCTAAAGTAGCTCATAGTATAAAGCAGCCGGGAAGCTGGGAGGCTATAAAGCTAGAAGGCCAGAAAGCTGGAAAGCCTGAAAGCTAATTCGTAAATGGGAGGGGGATTGATGGAAGAAGAAAGATGGCAAAAATTAGAAGTTTGGAAGCATGCAGATGAACTTGCATTTCTTGTTTATAAAGCTACTAAAGATTTTCCTAAAGAAGAAGTTTACGGGATTACTTCTCAAGTTCGGAGGGCGGCCTTATCGATACCAACAAACATAGTCGAGGGATATTCACGCAAAGGGGATAAAGAGCTTGCCCGCTTTGTAAATATTAGTTTAGGTTCTATGGCAGAAACAAAATACTTACTGTATTTTTCAAATCGTTTGGGATATTTCGAAAAAGATACATATAACGAATTAAAAAAGGGCTACGAAACGTTGGGAAAATTACTCTGGAAGTTCTATGAAGCAATCAAAGGCAAATAAACAATTGGCATTTAACTTGCCAGAGCTTTCCGGCTTCCT
>PVMK01160343.1_pt1 | contig 13468 bp, 13 predicted proteins | sample 1853481 | NCBI WGS metagenome assembly PVMK01 (sample SAMN08533507, study PRJNA380276) | Marine sediment metagenome, whole genome shotgun sequencing project.
CGGAATCCACCTTCTTCGACCATTCCCTTGGAGCCCGCGAACGGCGTCTGGCCGCCATCAGGCCAGGTGAAGTTCTCGGTTCCATTGTCGGTGGTCACGCCCACAATGGTATTGTCCGCGACACCCAGCTTCTCGATATGATCCAAAACGGCACCAACGATGTCGTCAAACTGTGCCATACCGGCTTCCTGGATGGTCCACTCATTTTCTTGATTACGCATCTTTTGGTATTTGGGACTGAGGTGAGTCACCACGTGCATACGGGTGGGATTGAGCCAGACAAAGAAAGGCTTGCCTTCTTTGTGCGCTTTATCGATAAAATCTAGGCTGTGCTTCAGGATGTGGTCATCCACGGTCTCCATGTTGTACTTGGTGCCCATGTCGGGGTGCGGCGCCAGCGCACCTTCATCGACGATCTTCTGCTTGCCTACTTTGCCCCAGCGAGGATCGATGGTTGCGTCGTCCGTTTCGGTCGCCCAAGTGTGCAACAGGTTGCGGGGCCCGTACTTATCAATTTGGTCCTTAGGATAGGCAGGATGAAACGGGTCTTCCATAGCATCAAGGTGATAGAGATAACCGAAGAACTCATCGAAGCCATGCGCGGTGGGCAGGAATTCGTTGCGGTCGCCGAGGTGGTTTTTTTTCCAAACTGTCCCGTAGCATAACCCATGCTCTTAAGTGCGGCTGCAATAGTAGGAGCCTTGTCTGGCATACCTGTCTTGCGCCTGCTTGACCGACCGTGGTCATACCAGTCCGTATTGGCAATTCACCTGTAATAAAGTTGGCCCGACCCGCCGTACAGCTGGCCTCGGCATAGTAGTCGGTGAAGATCGCGCCCTCGGCAGCCAGTTTGTCGATGTGGGGAGTGGTCCCTGCCATCATGCCGCGATGGTAGGCCCCGATATTCCACATACCAATATCGTCGCCCATGATGATGACGATGTTGGGTTTGTCTGCCGCCGTCGCTGGGACGGCAATTGTTGCCACACCGAGCGAGGCGAGCAGCAGGTACGCCACACCGATAATTCGTTTTATATTCATTACTTTAACTCCGCTTATCTTGGTTAATAGAGGATGTTTGGCGCCCCAGCTGGTCTGGTATAGTTGAGTATAGCTACAGTATTGAAATATCTGATAATTATGTCCAGTATAGTCACTATCTAATTTCGGACAGATTTGGATTATAAGCTACCCATGTATACCGTGAGATCAGTCCCTGGCTCCCTACCGAGGTCGCTGACGTGACCACAGAGGTATTTGCCCTGGAATCGCGGGATTTCACGGAGATGGAGGCGGCTCTCGGTGGCTGGGACCACCAGTATCAACAAGTCGGTCCAGGCGATTTCCGCGGCAGCCTGCTTTTCACCCAGAAAGACTCTCTGCAGATATTCCACAACCGATGGGAACGCGCCATCCATTACCGAGGCGTCGCGCCGAAGGGGACTATTGGTTTGGCACTCACAATGATCCCATCCGGGCAAGCTTACTGGATGGGCAAGCCCGTCGCCTTTGATGACATCATTCTGCAGCGTGCGGGAGTAGAGGCAGACTATATGTCAGGCCCAGTGTGGGACAGCATTGTATTGGCGATCCCCGAGGCAGCACTGGCATAGCAGATCGCCAATATCACCCAGGATAATCCCGAGGATATCCTGGCAGGCCAAAACGTGATTCGCCTCGCTCCACAGAAGGCAGCCCAGCTCCGCCAGTGCTTGAATCTCTACCTTAATAAAATCGATCCGTGCGCGCCCAACCCGGTTACGGCCAAAGAGCACTCTGTAGCAGCCTCACTGGCCGTTGAATTGCTGGCGCAAGCATTGGCAGACTCCCGGGCGCTGCCCGCAGAAAAGTGTAGCCTGGCTCGGCAACGACAGGTGATTCGCACAATCGAGGCGTTTGACGAACAACACAAAGATCTGCCGCTGCGGATCAATCGCTTAAGTCAGATAACAGGCCTGAGCTCACGCACACTGCAGCGCATATTCAATGATCAAACCGGTATGAGCCCCCTCCACTACCTGAAGTACCGCCGGCTCAATGGCGTCCGCCGCGTGCTGCGCGAGCCCCATGCGGACCCGACCCAGGTCAAGCAGATTGCTTACCAGTACGGATTCAGACACCTCGGGCAATTCAGTCGCGACTATAAACAGCTCTTCGGCGAATTACCCTCGCATATCTTAAGTAGAGTCCAGGCGGCATAAATGGGGGAAGACGGGAGGAGTCAGTGTCGTTGGTATGTATCCATGGCCAGGTTATCGATTCAGACCAGTTAATTTGATCCTTTTCTCCACAAGTCAGGGGACAAGCCATACGAGTTTTTGAACGCCCGTGAAAAGGCACTCAGATTTTGGTAGCCCAACAATTCTGTCAAATCTGACAGGGTGATATCAGAACTGCGCAAATATTGCTCCGCTAACTCCATACGAATTTCCAGCAGTAGTTGCTTGAAGGTGCAGTTGTGTTTAGCCAAATCGCGCTGCAAAGCCCTGGGGTGCAAGTTGAAAAACTGGGCACAGCTGTCCAGGTTACACAGATTGGAGCCGATTTTCCGGCGTATATAGTTCCGCACCCAGCTGACGATGTCCTCCCCCTGCGCCTGGTCCAGGCGCAGTGTATCGAGGTGGGCCCGGACAATACTCAGCAAGTCGGCATCAGAGGTTGCGATAGGCCTGGAAAGGTCGCTCTCGGGGAAAACTACACCGTCAAACTCCTGCTCAAAAAACACCGGGCAGCCGAAATACCGTGAATACTGTTGCTTTTCCTGTGGCGCCGAGTGGGCGAAAGAAATAGAGGTGGCCTGCCAATCGCTGCCACACAAGGCCTTGATTATCTTGAAAAGCTGAACAGTGCCCAGGGTATGCAGTTGCACTGCGCTGATATCATAGGGCGTTGCATCCCAGCGCCTGAAACTCGCATAACCGTCTTCTATCACCAGGGCATGTTTTGTGCCCTCGGTGTAGAGCTCCGCATAACAAAGTGTATTTTCGATTGCTGCCTGCAGGGTCGGTGAAAGTTTGAGCACCTGTGCTACCGGGCCGAATTGCAGCGGGGTCTGGTACTTGCCAACAAGGAAACCAAAGTGCTGACAATCAAAACGCTCTGCAACGGTCTCCAGAAAATTGATCACCTGGTAATGGGTAAGAAAGCGCTCTGGTGACTTGAGTAGCCGGGCTTCTATCCGGTACTCCCTGAGTGTGGGCCCCAGGTCTATTCCAAGCTCTTGCGCTGCCTCCTTGCTCCCCAACAGCACCTGGCTGTTGACCAGCTTGGGGAGATCTGCCTCTTTAAATTCCGCCATTTGGCTACCTGTAGTCTCGACTCAAGCCTGCCGCTTGTGTCATGAAATGATACTTGCCTGTCGTCTAAAGGTAAACGCGTGTCATGCGCCGTTGTTACGGTAGGCGTCGTCGGTTTTGGCACAGGCAACCCTGCACAAAACTGTTTAATCCACCCTATCCCGTATTAGGTATCACAACACCATGCTCACTCGTAACGAATCAAACCAGAAGTCAAAACACCTGATTGCGCAGTTCTTCTTAGTGTGGGCGTTGTGGATGGACAGCGCAGCCGCCAGCGATATCGACAGCGCGATCAAAACGATTGTTGACGACAGTGCCCCCGAACTGATTGCGACCTTCAAGCAGTTTCACCAGAATCCCGAGCTTGGCTTCCAGGAGTTTGAGACTGCCGCCACCATCGCAGCTCATCTGGAAAATCTGGGCTATCCGGTCACCACCGGGGTCGGTGGCACAGGTGTGGTCAGCGTATTTAAGAACGGTCCCGGCCCGGTGGTGCTGTTCCGCGGCGATATGGACGCGCTGCCCGTCGAGGAACTGGTCGAGATCGACTACGCCAGTACCAAAACGATGAAGGATCTGGCCGGTGAAACCGTACCAGTGATGCACGCTTGCGGGCACGACTCACACTCCGCCTGGCTGATGGGTGTCGCCTCGGTGATGATGGAGTTGAAAGAGCGATGGTCCGGGACCCTGGTCCTGGTGGCACAGCCCGCTGAAGAGTTACTGTCCGGTGCCGATGCCATGGTTAACGATACCCTTCTCGATATCATACCAACACCTGATTATGTCATCGCAGGCCATCAATTTCCGTTTTGGCCGGTTGGGTCGGTGGCCCTGATGGAGGGCTTTCGCATGGCCGGTTCGATTCAGATGGACGTGACGATACAGGGTAGGGGTGGCCACGGATCAACACCGCATGTGGCCATCGATACCGTGGTAATGGGGAGTCAGGCAGTCATGGCTTACCAGACCATTGTCAGTCGCATGGTCGATCAGAGTGAGCCCGCGGTACTTACGGTTGGCGCGTTTCAAGCCGGATTTGCGCATAATGTTATTCCCGACAGCGCCACGCTCAAACTCAACCTGCGTTGGTACGACCCGGCGGTCAGAGATGCGATGGTCAACGGCATCAAGACGCTTACTGACAGTATTGCCCGGATGTATGGCGTGCCCGCCGACCGTATGCCGACTTACACCATAACATCCGAGGTGCCCGCTGTGCTGAATGACCCGGCCCTAACGCAGCGAGCCGCGGCTGCCATGAAAAACGTGCTCGGTGATGACCGGGTTTTCCCGGCGGGTAAGCCGCATATGGGGTCTGAAGACTTTCATTTGCTGGGCGGCAAGGGTTCCGATGCCAAGGTGCTGATGGTCGAAGTAGGCAGTGGACCCGCGGAAGTGCGGGTGCGCATGGAGGCGGGTAATTTGCCCGTCTTCCCCCACAACCCATCCTTTTACATGGACCCGGACGCCGTGCTTTACGGTACCCGGGCACTGAGTGCGGTGTTGCTGGATCTGCTACAGAAACAGCAGGTCCAGTAGCGGCGATTGTGAATATTGCCAATGTCAGTAAATGATAAATCAACCGTCGGTAAATGGTAAGCGCTAGAAACTGCCATTCTGCACACTGGCCACTCCTGTAAAAAGGGGCAGCCCAATTTTGGGAAATGAGCGCGAGGCGCACACATTTATATTGCCCGCAAGCGGGCTCTTACGATAACAAATTGCATAGTTGCTAATCCGCAAAACCCTGGAGGGTTACTTAACATGAAACAGAAAATACTGAGTTCAGCCATCAGTGCCGTATTACTGGCAGGCACCAGCGCCAGTGTGATGGCGCAATTGGAAGAGGTGGTAGTTACCGCCCAGAAACGCGAGCAGAGCGCCAACGATATCGGCATGGCCATTTCCGCACTAAGCGGTGATGCCATGCAGGAGTTGGGTGTGCTGGACACCACCGACCTGGCGGCAGCCATCCCCGGCCTGACCTTCGCAGACAGCGGCCTGTCTACCCCGGTGTACACCCTGCGCGGTGTCGGTTTTAACGAAGATGCGGTGCAGGCCAGCGCGACCGTGGGCGTATACAACGACCAGATCGCCGTGCCATTCCCGATCATGACCAAGGGTCTGTTGATGGACCTGGAGCGCGTGGAAGTCCTGAAGGGCCCGCAGGGGACCCTGTTCGGTCGCAACAGCACCGGCGGCGCCATCAACTATATCGCCAACAAGCCCGGCGAAGAGTTCGAGGCATCGGGTACCGTTGGTTACGGACGTTTTGAGACGATGGAACTCGGGGGTTTTGTCAGCGGCCCCCTGACAGACAGCATTGGCGCCCGTTTAGCCGTCAAGACTGTGCAATCCGACGAGGGCTGGCAAAAAAGTGTTTCCCGCGGCGAGGAGTTGGGTGAGAAGGATAAAGCCTCAGCCCGGCTGCTGGTGGATATGAATGCTACCGACACCCTGGATGTCCTGTTGGCTGCCAGCTGGTGGCAGGACAAGTCCGATACCCAGGCACCGCAATACCTCCAGCCGGCCTACCAGGGCCTGTTCGGCAACCAAAACCCGATCGTCGAAGGCCTGTTGGACAGCGGCGACAATGCCCGTATTTCATCTCTGGGCGACGATGACAATCGCGATGCCGACTGGACGGGCGGCAATAATCGTCCGGGCAAGCCCGAGGCCGATATGAACTCCCACACGTTCTCGGCGACTATTAACTGGGATATCACCGACGCGGTAACACTGACGTCCCTGTCCAGCTACAGCAAATACGAGAACGATAGTAGCTACAATACCGACGGTTATGGCGGTATGCCACGGGACAAATCCGTCGCCGGTATCACGGCTCAGGATACCATCGCAGCGATCGTGAGGGACCAGTACGATGGCTATAACACCCTGGGTCATTCTGCATTTACCAACGATTCGGAGATCGACGCCTGGTCGCAGGAACTGCGTTTCAGTGGTGATCTTGATACGCTCAGCTGGATTCTCGGTGGTTACTACAGCCACGATAAAGTGGACTCAACCACGACTCAGGTCGTCGATGTATCTACCAATACCAATATCGCCTTCTTCCCGTTTCCGGGTGAAATCGGTCTGCAGACCGTTGCCAACGTAAGTGAGCAGAAAAGTGACACCTGGGCCGTGTTCGGGCACACCGAGTGGGGCTTTGCTGACGACTGGAAGCTGACACTCGGCCTGCGCTACACCGAAGACGACAAGGATTATGAAGGTTGTTCAACCGACAATGGCGACGGCGATGGTTCCCAGTATATTAATACGCTGGTTCTTGTCTCAGCCGGTGCCACTGCTGATACTGTTCCAGGTGGTTGTATCACTTTCCTGGAAGGCACCTTAACCGGCGGTATCATCAAGAAAGAGCTGGATGAGGACTCCACCTCGGGCAAGGTGGCCCTGGACTGGAATATCACCGACGATATCCTGACTTACGTGTCGTACAGCCGCGGCTACAAGTCGGGCTCCTTCCCAACCTTGTCTACCAATGATGCTTCCCAGCTCGATCCAGTCGTCCAGGAAAAGCTGGACGCCTATGAACTGGGCCTGAAAGCAAGCCTGTTGGACGGCATGATGCAGCTGAACGCAGCGGCATTCTACTACGACTACACCGACAAGCAGTTGCTGTCCAAAAAAGTCACCATCTTTGGCGCATTGGGTGCCCTGGCCAACGTACCTGAAGCCGAAGTGACCGGCGCTGAACTTGACCTGCAATGGGCGCCCATCGACGGCTTGTTCGTCAGCGTCGGTGCCAGCTATACCGACACCGAGATCAAGGAGTTCACGGGCTTTAACCAGATTGGTGTTGAAGGTGACATGAGTAACTCTGACTTCCCACTCACGCCTGAGCTCCAGGCCACTGCCATGGTCAACTACGAGTGGAGCATGGGTAACAACCTGATGGCCTTCGTGGGCGCCGATGCGTCCTATTCCGACGACTTTAACTCTGATTACGCCATTAAATCAGTCGTCAACGACGGCTCAAATGGGCCCAGTTATGACGGTTTGCTTGAGAGTTTGGGCCTTGAGGTAGGTGACAGTTTCGGTGTTCAGGAAGTATTTGAACTCGATGACGTGCTGTTGGTTGGCGCGCGCTTTGGCGTCCGTGCCGCTGATGATACCTGGCGCGCTACGGTGTGGGGCCGCAACCTGACCGACGAGTACCACCAGGTCAATAGCAGAAAAACCACAGATGCCGTTGTCGGTTACACCGGTATGCCAACCACATACGGCGTGACTTTCAGCTACAACTGGCTCTAAGTACCTGATTTAGCAGAATGAACGGCGCCCTGCGCCTGACATTTTGCAAGGTCCCTCTTCCTGTCGGAGGTCCTATCCTCCGGCAGGCTTTTTCCCAACCCCAGCGGACTGTATCAGTCATTCGGCAATCAGTCGTTTTCAATGAACAGAAGAGTTGAGACATGTTCCAACGACCAGGTATTCTGATAATCACGCTACTGCTGATCTGGAGCGGGCTCGCTGCCTTTTCTGCCCGGGCACAGAATTACGATTTGGTGATCCTGAACGGCAGAGTGATGGATCCTGAAAGCGGGCTGAATGCTGTCCGCAATATTGGCGTAAGCAGTGGCAAGATAGAGACCATCACGTCGCAGTTGATCCAGGGCGATGAGGTAATTGATGCCAGCGGCCTTGTGGTGGCTCCGGGGTTCATTGATCTTCATTGCCACGGGCAGGATCCCTACAGCATCAGGATATCACTGCGCGAGGGCGTGACCTCAGCCCTTGATCTTGAAGCCGGTGTGTGGCCGGTCGACCAGTACTATGCGGAACGCGAGGACAAGTGGCAGGCCAACTACGGTGCCTCCGTCGCCCATGTTTCGACCCGGATCATGGTGATGAACGGGATCAACTCGAATGGCCACTTGCTGACCGGTGGCCGCCTGGGGGAAGCCGGCAGGAGCCCCAATTGGTCCATAGAACGTTCGACTCCCCAACAGCTGCAGCAGATCACCGGCTGGTCGATGAAGGCCTGGCGCAGGGCGCAATCGGCATCGGCTTCCCGGTTGGCTATTACACCGGCGTGGGCGGCCCGGAGATCTTTGAAGTAGCCAGACTTGCAGTCAAATATGGTGGCATGCCAATCACCACCCACGTGCGTTATCTCAGCGTCATCAATCCCAGTAGTTACCTGGGTATTGAGGAAATGCTGGCGGTGGCAACTGTGCTGGACCTGCCTCTGCTGGTTCACCACCTCCACAGTAATGCAATGGCTCTCACGCCGGATGCGCTGGCCCTGGTAGATACAGCAAATGCTGTCGGGCACAAGGTGCTGGCGGAGGCTTATCCCTACACAAGAGGCTCCTCTATCATAGGCGCCAGGTATCTGGACAGCGGATTCCAGCAGCGCACCGGGATGGACTACAGCGATATTACCTGGGTTAAGACTATGGAGCCTGAGAACCAGGCGTCCTTCGAGGCGCATCGCCAGGATGAGCCCGGCGGCCTGATGATAATGAATCATATCCCCGAACCGGACATGCTGGCCGCCATCACCCACCCGGGTAGCATTATCGGTAGTGATGGCATGCCCTTCCTCGACTCCGAGGGAAACATGCTCGATTGGAATTCGTCCTTCGAATCGGCGAATGGTCACCCGCGTGGCGCCGGGACCCATGCCAAGGTCCTGCGTATGGCCCGCGAACGGGAAGATCTGACGCTCATGGATGCCATTGCAAAAATGTCGTATCTGCCCGCCAGGTTTCTGGAGGATGTAGTGCCCGACATGAAAGTTCGAGGGCGGCTTAAGCCGGGGGCGATTGCAGACATCAGCATCTTCGACCCGGTGACGGTCAGCGATAAGGCAGGGTGGGACAAAGGCACGAACAGTTTGCCATCAACGGGAATCCCGTTTGTCATCGTCAACGGCACCGTCGTGGTTAAGAACTCCGGAGTTCGCAACGACGTCTTCCCTGGTCAAGCTATCCGCAATGCCGCGCTGAATAGGCCTGCGGTGTCCGATACCCGGGGAAGCATTAAGCAACCCGGTCATTGAATCGATATTTTTCCCCAAGCCATGTATTAGGAACAGACAGACAGTGATTAAAAGTAAAACTCCTCAAAATATTTACGAACTCATGACAGCGACCTGTGCCGCCCACGCGGACAAGACAGCTATAACCTACATCGAGTCGGTTTCGCCCACTATTGCCGACACCCGAATCAGCTACCGGGCGTTACTCGAAATGATGAATCAGGCCGCTCGCCTGATTCACCGCGAACTGGAGGGTCGCCGCGGCGTTGTTTCCTTCCTGCTGCCCAATATTCCACAGGCCCAGGTTATTCTGTGGGGCGGTTCAGCCGTCGCCATCATAGACCCGCTCAACCCTTTGTTGGACGAAGAGACACTGTTGAGTCTGCTCGAGAGCGCCGGCACTGAAATTCTGTTTGCGCTCGGGCCTCAGGAGCAACCCGGCATCTGGGAGAAAGCCATGGCACTGGCACCCCGGGCAAAAAAACTGAAAAAAATCTACAGCGTTCACAGTCAGGACAGGACCAGCGCACACCCGCATTTTGACACCGAGATGGCACAGGAGAGTGCCAATCCATTGCCACGCTACTGGCTTCCCGATGCCAGTGAAAACGCCACCTACTTCCATACAGGAGGCACCACTGGTGTCCCTAAACTGGCCGTACATTCACATAAAAATCATATCGTAACCGCACTGTCCCGCAACCGGTATTCCGGTATGGAAGCGGGAGAAGCGATGATCAATGGCCTGCCCCTGTTCCACATTGGCGGCTCTACCCTGAACAGCCTGGGCATGTTTGCCGGTGGCATGAATGTCATTTTGCCGACCATGGACGGGTACCGGGACAAAGCGGTAATCAACAATATATGGCGCCTGGTTGAGCACTACCGGATTACCAGCAATGCCTGTGTGCCTACCTCGATGGCCGCAATTCTGCAGGTGCCGGTAGCTGACGCCGATATCAGCAGTCTGCGGCTCAGTGTCAGTGGTGGTTCGGTCGTACCTGACGTGGTGAGCGACGGCGTACGGCAAGTGACCGGCCATCCGCTGTATCAAATTTATGCCATGACCGAAACCACCGGGTTGACAGCCTTGCCAGCGCCGCATGTAGAAGTGGTCAGGGGTTGCGCCGGCTGGGTTCCTCCGGAAGTAGAGATTCGAATTGGCAGCGGCGGTCGTGCGCCGGGGGAAGCCGGGGAGATATTTATCCGCAGTGAAGCCGTCTTCAAGGGCTACCTGAATCACGATGAATCCCCGATTGACGCCGAGGGGTGGCTGGCTTCCGGTGACCTGGGCTATCTGGACGAGCAGGGGCGCCTGTATATAACCGGGCGCAGCAAGGACCTGATTATTCGCGGCGGGCACAACATCGACCCGCTGGCAATAGAGGCCTGCCTGGAAAAACACCCTGCCGTCGCGCTGGCCGCGGCCGTGGGAAAACCCGATAGCTACGCGGGCGAACTGCCCATTGCTTTTGTTCAACTCGTCGAGGGGCAAAGTGCCAGCCCCGAGGAACTCGTGGCTTTTGCACTGGACAACATCAGCGAGCGACCCGCCTGCCCCAAACAGATAATTGTTTTAGAGGCGCTCCCTGTCACCGCTGTCGGCAAGATCCATAAGCCAAGCTTGCGGGAAAAGTCCGCTGAGCTGGCGGTAAGGGAGTCACTGGCAGCGCAATTTCCGTCGATGCAGTTTGATGTCGCGGCCGAAATTGGCAAGGGTGGGCAGATGCTGGTCAACGTAGCCGCTGTTGAGCCAGCAGCTGATGTTCAAGCCCTGTTGGAGCAGTTGGCTGCGGAGCTGAAGCTGGTGTTCCCTGAGCAGAAAACATGATCAAGGGCCGTGGTGTGGACAAGGACATGCACTGGGATGCGGGCGCCTGCTATCCCATTACTGAAAGGAGCGGTTATGAAAGCGGTAGTGTGTGAGGAATATGGCCCGGTAGAAAAACTCCAGTTCAAGGAAGTGGATGATCCCACCGTTGGCGAGGGACAACTGCTGATAGATATGAAAGCGGCGGGCTGTAATTTTCCCGACGCGCTGGTGATAGAGGGGAAATACCAGATCAAGCTGCCGCTGCCCTTCTGTCCCGGTAGCGAAGGCTCTGGCGTTGTTACTGCCGTGGGCGAAAATGTAAGCGGCTATGCCGTTGGCGACCGCGTACTGTTTTTCACACTCTCCGGCGCATTTGCAGAACAGATTGTCATACCCGCTGCCGATGCCATCATCATCCCCGACGAGATGTCCTATGCCAGCGCAGCGGGCTTTATATGCGCATACGGCACCGGCTATCACGCATTGAACCAGCGCGCCGGCCTGCGGGCCGGGGAGCACGTACTGATATTGGGTGCGTCCGGCGGCCTGGGTTCGTCCGCTATCCAGATCGCCAGGGCAATGGGAGCGAAGGTTATCGCCTGCGCCTCGTCCGAAGCAAAACTGGCAACCTGTAAGGAACTGGGTGCCGACTGGCTGATCGACTATACCCGTGAGGATCTGAAAACGGCTATCTTGGATAAAACCGGGCGTGAGGATGTCGATGTCATCTACGATCCGGTGGGTGGTGACTACAGTGAAAAGGCGTTCCGCTGCATAGCGCCACAAGGGCGGCATCTTGTGCTTGGTTTTACCGCCGGCAATATTCCGAATATTCCGCTGAATTTGCCACTGGTCAAGGAAGCCTCACTGATAGGGGGGTTCTGGAATTCCTGGATGTTGCGACATCCGGACCAGCACCATAAAAATATGGCAGAGCTGTTCCGGCTCTTTGTTGACGGTGAGATAAAGCCGTTGATCAGCCAGACGTATGCTCTTGAGGACTACGAAAAGGCCTTCCATTGCCTTGCTGAACGCCGAGCGCTGGGTAGGATAACATTGACCATGTGACCTGTGGGTGGGTATGGTTCATTGTATTACCATGTATGCCCATGGAGATCTGGCTCTTGCAAACCGAGGCGGACCATATATGCAAATCAACACAGGCCAGCTTGAAGCGCAAGGATGGCGCCACCGGAGTTGTGACGCTGATACAGCGCTTTGGCTCTGCTCTCAACCTGGAGAAGCAGACATAATACCCCCGTTGTGCAAGTTATTGATTTTTCTCGAACAGGCTCTGCTGATTGGCCAACGGGTTTCTCGCATCGTAATCCCTTTTGGTGTTGGTGCTTTTCGGTTTGGTCACTTAAAAGTTTACCAGCAACACGAGGGATTTTTTCTGCGTGTGTGATATTTTTCCTTTAAAAACAGCGTATTGGAGTTTCCGGATGCGCACTAATTAGTAACAGAAACTCATATAGGGACTAACACTTTGAGAACTAAAACAATGAGAACGACCGGAAGCGGTGCGATATTTTTACTCTTTGCACTACTGTTTGCAGTGCCAACATGGGCGCAAGCCGACGTCAAGGACCGCATGGTCGAACGCCGGGCTATCGAAGCGGCGGTCTGGGGTATGCCGATCGTAAACTTCCAGGCCATGCGCGATGGGCTGAAAAAAGATGCAGGCGTTGGTTTCAATGATGTCGCCTACAATTCCAAAGTCCAGACCTGGCGACTGCGGACGACGACCAATAACAACACGACGCCCTATATCTTTGTCTTCTGGAATGTAAAAGATGGCCCGGTCGTTGTGGACATTCCTGCATCCATCAAGGACGTAGGGCTAACCGGTACCTTGATGGATGCCTGGCAGCGTCCGCTCGAAGACATAGGAGCAAAGGGCAAAGACAAGGGACGCGGAGCAAAATACCTGATCGTGCCGCCCGGATACCAGGGGCCGTACCCCCAAGGCTACATCACTCTGCCGCAACTGACTTATAACGGCTACACGCTGATGCGCCCCATCATTGCCGATGCCTCCGATGAGAATCTGAAAAAGGCGACCGCCTTCGTGAAGACAATCAAGGTCTATCCCTATGCGCGCGCCAACAACCCGCCCAGGACCAGGTTTATCGACATCTACAACAAGGACATCGATGGCCTCACGAAGTTTGATGCCAGTTATTACGAGCGGCTCAACAAGATGGTGCAGGAAGAGCCGATCGAGGCCAAAGACTGGCGATGATGGGCCTGCTTAAAGCCATCGGGATCGAGAAGGGTGTCCCCTACGCTCCCGATGCAAAACGCAAGAAGCTACTTGATGCTGCCGGTGCGGAAGTACACAAG